>FZPS01000216.1_pt386 | contig 13266 bp, 12 predicted proteins | sample 1817821 | NCBI WGS metagenome assembly FZPS01 (sample SAMEA104158645, study PRJEB21678) | metagenome | place: Germany | collected 2015-04-21 | reverse complement strand
TTATTGTGCAAAGATACGAAAGCTTGCAGATATGACCAAAGAAAATAGCACTTATAATGTTGAATTATAAATGATTAAATGGTTATTCAAGGACGACTACTTAATTGTTTAAGCTCTCTAAGCTTAAACAAAACAACCAATGCTTCAAGAGCGTTAAGAGCTTTGCTAATAAATCCCTAACAAAAAAGCTCAGCATTACACCCTTATCGTATAAAACCAAGAATCAAAACAGACCTAAAGTGAATGCTTGGGTTGCACTCTTATTCCTCATTCTCAATCCTTAGAATGAGGAATTGTTATATTATGCATATAAATCATTGATTTAGCGTGATATAACAAGGTATTAGTATATTAATATGCGAGATTATTTGAGTAAGATACTATCTAACTTAAGTAAGATGCCATCTTACTCCTACTAAGATGCCATCTTACTCAAGTTAGATGCCATCTTACTAATACTAAGATGCCATCTTACTCGACTAAGATGCCATCTTACTCAATTATCTTCCGAAGACACTAAACCAATATCGAGAGTAAGGGGCTTAAAGTCAATAATTAATACCCTAAAATATAGAATATGACAACCCAACCTAAAAAGCGTATAAACCTATATCAGGGATATCTAATCCAAAACAAGAAATCTGTAAACCTATATCAGGGATAAGCAATTCCTAACTCCTAATTCCTAACTCCTAATTCGAAAAAGCGGTCTTACTTCATTATTATGCGGCATCAGTAAAATGAAACAAAGAATCATTTTTTTAAAACAAAGAAACAATCTTTTATTATCGCATTCTAATCTGCGAACATCGCATGGTGGAAGTGGTGATACAATGCTACCATAATAGCCACCGCTAACGCGGTTTTAGAGGTATTCATTTAATATGGCTGACTCGTGAGAGCTTGTTGATGCGTTGATTTGTTGATGTGTTGATGTGTTGATGTGTTGATGTGTTGATGTGTTGATGTGTTGGTATGAATATACCCTCGTCGCTTTGCGATATATCTACTTCAATAAAAGCCCGTTAGGGCTGGCTATTATGGTAGCAAAAGAGAAAATACACTCTCTCCCGAACCCCTTTAGGGGTGGCAATTATGGTAGATAAAAAAAGTGCGGGTGATTAGTCCCGCACAGTAGTAATTAAATTGTATAATTTAAAAAAGATTATCTTGTTTATTGTCTTATGATTACAAGTTTATTGTCTTGTAATTATAGACTATTATCTTACAACTACAAACTTCTTGATGCTTGTATTGGTATTGCTACCAAATATTACCCAATAGCTTCCTGCTCGGAGGTTGCTGGTATTAATCTCAAAGCTTGTTTCGCCTTTTTTGATGGTGGAGCTTGCTAGGTTCTGTCCTTTGGAGTTGATTACTCTTACGCTAATATCCTGCTCTGCTCCTTGGCTAATATCAATTCTCGTATGGTCGGTGGCTGGGTTTGGATAAAACTCGCTAATGGATAGGTTGTCAATATCTGCTCTGCAATCTATCCCTACATAGTCCGAATTGCCTTCAACCTCTGTTCCATATATAAACGTATAGTAGCCCTGAGGAGCTGTGAATGGTTTGGTCATGGTCTTACCATTATTGGAAGTTGCTGAGATAAAATACTCCAATGTATCGCTCGCAAAGTCTGGGTAGAGTGGAATGGTCCAGTCGTGGATATTCCCGTCGTAGACATCCATTATCTCTATTGTCCATTCTGCATCTCCTTTTCTTCTATAGTGAAGTTCAACCTTTTCTATACCGCTTTTGTTTTGTGCAAAGGCCGTTATCCATGCTCCGTTTGGCTTTTCTTCTGCAGTATTAAGCCAGCGTATTGGATAATGATATATCCTTACTGGGTTCTCTGCTGGAATCTGCTTGGTTATACAGTGGATTGCTCCTCCGTATCCGTCAAAGTCTCTTACATCTATCTCCACAAACTCATATCCTGGATAGACTTCTCTCATCTTTTCTAATGCTGCTTGGTTGCCTTCGTAGTCTCCATTTAGATTATTATAAAATACTGGCTGCATTATTGCATTATTAACCATGGTGTGGTTGGCAAATGAGCGGGTGTAATTATTATGATACTCAGCCTGTGAGGTGTAGTAGTCTCCTGTGTTTTTGGCTGGTAGCGGTATACGTGTATTATAGAAGGTTGAGCCATAAGGTGCATAACTAAATAGGCTTGTTAATGAGTCCATGTTTTCTTCTACCCTTACTGGGTCGGAGAAATGTGCCATTTCTTCTGGATGCTTGGTCGACACAAAGGTAGCTTCGTCAAAGAAGTCTACGTATAGGTCGATATGTCCTGTGCCTCCATCATATCTTAGAGATGGTAGTACAATACATCTTTGTAGATTAAGCAGGTGGGTAAGGCTGTCCACAACCTGTGGTCGGGTAAGCCTCTGCTTGGTTTCCATACTCCAACCTCTTGGGTTTGAGTCGTCCAGATAGTATTTTCCATAAGAGTCCATATTAAGAGAATAGACAGCATCTGTAGTAAATAAGCTTCCTAATCCATCAATAAGTAGGTTGCCTCCTTCGAATTCAATGGTATTGGTAAAGACTGGATAGCCTGCTTGCTCTCCCATCTTGATTGGCAACAAGTCGTCCAAAGGTCTTCCTCCATAATACTCAAAGTCCATAAAGCCAATCTCGTCATCATCACCATAGTAGAAGGCTACTGGACCGCAGTCTCTATACCAAAACGAGTTGCCTGGATTCATAAAGAATCTATAGTTTGTCAATGGGGTTTCGTGGCTTTCCATATGGTTTTTGATTGTGGTGGAGTCATCCCAATCCCATATATTAATCCATACCTCTGCATTTTGCTGGATACCATCGGCTAGGCTTCTAAATAGTCTAGTAGTCCTACTATTGGATATATCAGGTGTAGAATAAACATCCACAAGCACGTAGTCAGAGGAGTAATAAGAGAAACCCTTGCCTTCGAAGACTTGTTCGGCATATTGGTTTCCGTCCACTGTTCTGGTAATATATGGCCAGGTCATAATAATGGCTTGCACCTCGTCAAACTCAGCAGGATATATCATATCGCTTGGCACTTCCAATGCCTTGCTAGATGATTTCTTCTCAACTTTTTTCTGATTAGCTTTCTGCTCTGGGCTAAGCGGAATATGTCTTGGCACTCTTTTGTGTACGTTTTGGTAGTATTCCTTAAAGCTATCTTCTGGAAGAGTCTTCATCTCTTCTAGGGCTTTTTGCTTTAGCTCCTTTATCTTTGCCTTATCCACTTGGGCGTTAAGGCTCAATGTTGTGCTAATAACTAATAATAATGTTATTATTCTTTTCATTTTGATTATGTTTTGTTTTTTATTTATTTATTCTATTTCAATAAGTCTAGCTCTTGTTTTATTTTCTTCCATCTCTCCTTATCCATCTTGGCTCCATATACCTCTATCACATTCCCTGCCAATATGCTTCCCATTCTTCCACAGGTCTCTACATCCTTATTCATAGAAAGCCCGGCTAGGAAGCCTGCAGCATACATATCGCCTGCTCCGGTTGTGTCTCTTACTTCTCTTTGGGTTTCTTCTACGATATAGGTCTTGTTATTATGCTTGATTAGAGAACCTCTCTTACCTAGCTTAACTATTGCAATCTCTGCATAATCAGCAATAAAGTCCAATGCTTCTTCGTCTTCCAAGCCTCCGCTAAAGGATTTGGCTTCTTCTTCGTTTGCAAAGATTATATCTACATTCTTACATAGCTCCCTTATAAACTCAAGGTTTTCTTCCACTACATTATAACTTGCAAGGTCGATGGAGACCTTTAGCCCTTGAGATTTAGCAGTGTTGATGGCGGTTTGGATTAGCTCTTGGTTAGAGATTAGATATCCTTCTATATGAAATATATCATATCCCTCGAATAATGACTCGTCAATATGTTCTGCACCAAGCTCTATGGCTGCTCCAAGATAGGTGGCAAATGTTCTCTCTCCATCCTTTGACACAAAGGCTATGGCCGAACCTGTTGGGGTTGAGTCAGAGATAAAGAATTTTGGCTCAATGGAGTTTTTCCTCATATCCTCTATATAAAACTCTCCATTTTCATCCTTGCCTACCATTCCAATATAGCCGCTTTTTATATTTAGATTGGCTATTCCATTGGCGGTATTGGCTGCAGAGCCTCCTGTTTGTATGCTTATCTTAAGCCCCGAGCTATACTCTTTTATCTTAGTATACTGCTCTCTATCGACCAGCTGCATACTACCCTTTGGAAGGGATAGCTCTTCTAGGGTATGGTCGTTTTCTATCTGTGTAACCTGGTCAACAAGGGCGTTGCCAAGGCATATAATTGATTTCATATTAAATTGTTTAGACTATTCTTTATAAGGGATTTGAAATATGGAGAATATAACCTTTCCGTATTTCTTTGTTTCTATAAAATACTCGTGGTCTTCAAATGAATTAGACTTGGAATGCTCCATAACGAATATTCCTCCTGGGCGGAGGAAGCTCTTGAGTACTAGATTGACTACTAGCTCAAAATTGTCCATATCGTAGGGAGGGTCTGCAAAAACAAAGTTGAAGTCGAGCTGGGATTTGCCCAAAAATCTAAATACATCAGCTTTGATTACGTGGAGGTTTTTTATTTCTAGTTTCTCACAAGAGTCCTTGATGAAATCGATACATCTACCATTGATTTCCACTGAGGTTACCTCTTTTGCTCCTCGCGAAACAAGCTCTAAGCTAATTGAGCCAAGGCCTGCAAAAAGGTCTAGTGCCTCGATGCTTTCGAGGTCTAGCCTATGCCTAAGAATATTGAATAAGGCCTCTCTTGCAAGGTCGGTGGTTGGTCTAACTTTGATATTGGATGGTGGATATAGCTTTCTTCCCTTAAACTCTCCTGATATAATTCTCATCTATTTGATTAGGGTTAGAAAGTAGTTTTGGAGATTAACTCCTCCAAAATTATTCTCTACTTTTATTAATTCCATAGGGTTGGCATACATAATATCTTTTATATGCCTCGATATTACAGTCTTTTCGTCTGTACTATACTCTTCCCCAGTTATTAAGAAATTCATATCTTCCACATCCATACCAATCTGCTCAAATGTAAAGAGAAGCTGATATATCATATCATTCTCATTATTATAAGAGAAGCTATTGCTAAACACTAGATTGGTGGCCTTAAACACCACTAGGTCACATCCGCCTTTTCTCTTATACAATAATACTGTATTGTTCGAAAGCTTGGAAACCTCAAAACAATACTCGGCCATAATCTGATGTTGTGAATAGAAATTGGCCTTTGGCATTAGTATCTTTGCTGCAGAGTAGAGCTGCATAGGCATTGAGAACACCGATACGGTGTCGAGCTTGGTCGAAACATGGTCTAATACTGTCTCCGAACTGCTTATATAAGCTATCTCTCTAAGGTATTCTTTTGTGTTTTTATCGTCGTAGAGCTTATAAGGAATAAAGGTGTTTTTGGCCTCTTGATAAACAATATTTATCTCAGCAAAATTAAATAGCCTTATGCCTATGGAGGCAAAACACTCTCTAAGGTTGCTCATGCTCTGAGTCATTCCCTTGCTTAAGTCGACGCTAAACTCACCAACTGTCTTAAGAGTAAAGTCCTTATCGATTAAAGAAAACAAAAATCCATCTGACCTAAGGCAAATGGATAATTTGTAGTCTTGCGATAGAGCTCCCTCTTGAGAATTAACTAAATTAATTATATTAGGATTACTCATAGTCTTATTATTATTCCCAGTTACCTTCTGTGATTGGTTGGTCAATATCTCCCACCTTCCATCCAGGATAACGGTTCTTATCTATAAGTTCTGCTTTTCTATTGACAACGTCTTGGTTATTCATTCCTTTAGTATAGGTTTCGATAGCTGCTGTTGCTTCAAATACTGGCACATTAGCTCCGCTTCTTGTAATTACCTTAGCGCTCATATCGAAAACTAGGTTATCTGAATAAGGAATGTATTTAAGAGAATGAATATCTTTTGGATTTGTAATAAGTTTATTCTCTTCTATAAGCATTTGAAGTGGCTTTACGACAATGGTATCACGGCTAATAATCCCTGCTCTAAGTGCTTGAGCCTCTGTTAGAGAATCTGGAACATCTCCTGCTTTAGCTACCATATTGACCTCACCTTCTTCCAAGAATAATAGAAGGGAGTCTATATCGTTAGAGTAAACACCGTAGTTGATTCTGTACACTTCTTGAATAGCTCTAATATCTTTTAGCTTATTAATTACTGCTGTAGACCTTTTATTGTATTCGTTCTCAAATTGCACAGGCTTCATAATGCTTCTGTATAGGAAGAAAATCAGAATAATTATCCCTATAATCAATACAGTTGAAATAATGTGTCTTGGTTTCATATTAATCTTTTTTGTTTTGAATTTTACACTATAGATTGCAAATTTACTGATTTTAGTCGAATAGACCTCGTTTTATTGATATTATTTTATATCCCTTGTTCTATATGGCTGATATTCAGGTTTAAGCCTTCTGTATTAAATAATAGCTTAAAGAGTTTTTCTGCAAAGAAAACGCTTCTATGCTGCCCTCCCGTGCAGCCATAATAGACGGATAGGTTGGTAAATCCCCTCCTTTGGTATTCCTTTACGCTCTGAAGAACTAGGGCGCTAGTGTTTTTGAAAAACTCATCAGCTCCAGAATTGCTCTCCAAGAAATCAATTACCTCTTGGTCCCTACCTGTTAGCTCCCTATATTCTGCCCTTCGTCCAGGGTTATCAATTGCCCTACAATCAAATACAAACCCTCCACCATTGCCCGATAGGTCGTGTGGATAGCCCTTCTTATAAGAAAAGCTCTTTATATCAATATTCAATGGCTTATTAGATATCTCTTTGAGCTTCTTTGAATTGACTAGCTCAGCAAATACTCTCTTGAGTTCATCTACCTTAATTGGTATTTCCATATTCTCTAATAGCCATCTTAGATTATTCAATGCTATTGGGATGCTTTCAATAAAATGTGTCTTGCCTTGGAAATAGCCCCTATAACCATAGGCTCCCATTGCTTGCATTATCCTTATATATATGCTAAGTAAGAATCTTTGTTTTGATTTCTCCCTATCTATATCTATATGCTTGGATATCTCTTCTAGATAATAATCAAGGGCATATTCTCTAAACTCTGGGCTTAGCTCTGCCTTGGCATCGAATAGGAGGGAGGCTATATCATATTCCAACCATCCTTTTCGGCCTCCTTGGTAGTCGATAAAGTATATCTCATCATCTTTTATCATTATATTCCTTGATTGGAAGTCTCTAAAAAGAAAGGCGTTATTCTCCCCGTCTAGTATATTCTCTTTTATCTTATCGAAGTCTTGCTCTAGTCTTGTTTCATTAAACTCTATATCGGCAAGTCTTAGGAAATAGTACTTAAAATAGTTGAGGTCCCAGGATATGGCTTGATTATTAAACTCCTTTATTGGATAGGCGTAGCCATAGTCGAAGCCCTTGCTTGCCATAGTCTGAATCTGGACTAGCCCATCCATTATTCTTTTATATAGCTCTTGGATTTCTTTATCGCTTATCTCGCCTCTATGATAGGACTTTACTACCTCAAAAAGGGTTGTGTCGCCTAGGTCTTCGAGGAGGTAGATATGATTGTCGAGGTCTTGGGCAAGGATTTTTGGAACGTTTATTCCCCTTTCTCTTAGCTGATTAGAATAGCTTATAAATGCAAGGTTCTCTTCTAGGTTATTATTATATGCCCCTATACAGGTGATTGTTTTGGAGGCTACCCTAAAATACTCTCTTGCTGAGCCATCGGCCTTTAGGGGTTCTATGCTGTCTAGTTCTTCTTTAAAGGTGGTTTTGAATAGTTTAGTTATCGAGTTCTTCATTAATAATGTTTTCTGCATATACTATATCTATAGGTGTTGTGATTTTGATGTTTTCTCTATTGCCTTCAACTATATTAATAATGATTCCTAGTCTTTCTACAACAGATGCATCATCGGTAAATTCTTTTCTATATTCTTGGGAATAGGCCTGCTTAAGGGTTTTGGAGTCGAAGCATTGAGGGGTTTGCACAATCCAAATACTGTCCCTATCAATGGACTTGGTAGCTCCGCCTTCTATCTGCCTAATTGATTCATTGGGCTTTATGGCTAGGATTGCATTATTATCCAATTCGGCCTTATCAAAACAATCCCTAATTGCCTGCCTCGAAACCAAGGGTCTTACCCCGTCGTGTATACCAATTACGGAGTCTTGTTCAATGGTATTGATAGCATTTTGTACGGAGAAAAACCTTTGGCTTCCTCCCTCAACCACCCTATGCTCTATTGAGAACCCGTATTCTTCGCATAATAAACGCCAATAGTCCTGATGCTCTTTGGAAAGCACCAAGACTATTTTAATGGATTTATCTGTACTATATATCTTCTCAATAGTCCTCATTAGTATTGGTTTGCCATTGAGTGGAAGGAATTGTTTCGGTATTTCAGACCCCATTCTCTCACCCCTGCCTGCGGCAACCACTACCATGTATCGAGGTTTAGATGATGAGCATGGCATCTCCATAGGTTAGGAATTTATACTTCTCTTTGATAGCTTCCTGGTATGCTTCCATAATTAGGTCATAACCTCCGAAGGCACATACTAGCATTAGCATGGAAGAGAGCTGTGGATGGAAATTGGAGATTAATGCATCTGCAATTGAGAACTCATAAGGAGGGAAGATGAACTTATTACTCCAACCCGAGAAGGACTTAATCCTTGAGTTGATTGTAGTAACCGATTCAATACCCTTCATGGTGGTTGTTCCAACTGCAATAACATTTTTCTTTTCTGCCTTTTTGCGATTGATTAGTTCAGCAACCTCTGGCAATACCTCCATCTCTTCTGAGTCCATCTTATGCTTGGTTAGGTCTTCAACCTCAATTGGTCTAAAATTACCCAATCCAGAATGAAGGGTTAGGGAGGTAAACTCACATCCCTTTATCTCCAATCTCTTCATTAGGTTCTTACTAAAATGGAATCCAGCCGTAGGAGCAACTACTGCACCCTCTTTTCTTGCATATATGGTTTGATATCTTTCCTCATCCTCTGGCACTATATCCCTAATCTGAAGAAGCTCATCTGGAATAGGTGTGCTACCAAGCTTATGAAGTATCCTATTAAATTCCTCATCGCTACCATCGAATAAAAACCTTAGGGTTCTTCCTCTCGAAGTGGTATTATCAATAATCTCAGCTACAAGCTCATTATTTTCTCCGAAGAAAAGCTTATTGCCTATTCTGATTTTACGAGCTGGGTCTACCAATATGTCCCATAATCTTGTTTTTGGATTGATTTCTCTAAGAAGAAAGACATTTATCTTAGCGTTTGTTTTTTCCTTAACCCCTTGGAGTCTAGCAGGAAATACCTTGGTATCGTTCATAACGAAGAGGTCTTCAGGTTCGAAATAATCAATAATATCTCTAAATGTTTTATGCTCAATCTTACCCGTCTTCCTATCTACCACCATTAGCCTAGATTCATCACGCCTTTTAGGAGGTTTGTCAGCAATTAATCCTTGAGGCAATTCGTACTTGAACTGAGATAGTTTCATATTATTCTTGTTTTAATTAATACTAGTTTTTAATGTCGATTTTACTCGAGGCTCACAAATATACATTTAATAATAGAGAATGTCAAGCAAATTAACCATCTTTAACTGCAAAGCCCATTATTCTATTAGATTCAAGGCTTAATTATCGGTTCTGGTCTCAAACTCATCTATACTATAAGCGTCTTCAAGCTTAAACTCCCCAATCCTTGTTCTTATAAGTTCTGAAAGATAAGCTCCGCTACCCAAGGCCTTGCCGAAGTCCCTAGCAATTGAACGAATATATGTCCCTTTACTACATACTATCCTAAAGCCAACCTCTGGAAGCTCAACCCTTGTTATCTCAAACTCATCAATGCTTATAGTCCTTGGCTTAAGCTCAACCTTTTTATCTTCTCTAGCAATATTATAGGCCCTTTTTCCTCCTACTCTAACCGCTGAGAATATTGGAGGAATCTGTTCCTGCTCACCAATAAAGCCTTTTGCCACCCTTAGTATATCTTCCTCTTCTATATGATCGATAGGGTAGGTCTTATCTATTGGCTTTTCTAGGTCGTAGCTTGGTGTAGTGGCTCCAAGGGTAAAGACTCCCTCGTATTCTTTTTCTTGGGATTGATATTCTTCTATCTTTTTGGTATACTTTCCCACACAGACCAATAAAAGCCCTGTGGCTAGAGGATCGAGGGTGCCTGCATGGCCTACCTTTATCTTCTTGATTGAGTATTTGTTTCTTATATAATACCTTATCTTCTTTACAGTTTGAAAAGAGGTCCAAGTATATGGTTTGTCAATTAATAAAAGACAACCATTTTCAATATCTATCATTTTCTAGGAGGATTTATACCGATAGGTCAATGCCTACCATCATTAGTATAATTATGATTACTCCTACAATTATCCTATAATAACCAAAGGACTTAAAGCCGTATTTGGTAAGGAAGGCAATAAAGAACTTAATGGCTAGCATAGCAACGATGAATGCGATAATATTACCAATGATTAGGGCGGACATATTGCTTTGTATTATTGCCATGCCTCCATCTTCCATAACCAGCTTTAGGAACTTATAGCCTGTTGCTGCAAGCATTGTTGGCACTGCAAGGAAGAAAGAGAACTCAGCTGCTGTTCTTCTATCAAGCTTTTGAGACATACCCCCAACAATGGTCGCCATTGAGCGCGAGACCCCTGGTATCATAGCAATACATTGGAATAGACCTATCCTAAAGCTTTTCTTATAGGTTATGGTCTGGTCTTCGGCAGGCTTATTAAACCATTTATCTACAAACAACATCACTATCCCTCCAAACACTAGCATAATGGCTACTACTAATACGTTTTCAAGAAGGCTATCTATAAGGTCTCCCGCAAGAAGGCCGACAACGGCTGCAGGAATAAAGGCAATAAATAGCTTATAGTAGAAGCTCATAGTTTGAAGGAACCTCTTCCAATAAAGAACTAGCACTGAGAGTATGGCGCCAAACTGTATGGCAATGGTAAAGAACTTTACAAACTCATCGCTTTCTACACCCAAAATACCTTGGGTAATAATCATGTGCCCTGTTGAGGATACGGGCAAAAACTCCGTTAGACCCTCAACTATTGCTATAATAATCGTTTCGAGTAAACTCATAATTCAAAATAAATAATAGATTATCTAATTCCTTGTAATAACTGGCTTTATTCCTTGTCCGACTTCTGTTTCGGTCTATGTAAAATAGCGTATATCTCAATAAGGAAACCCAATACCATTAGGATGGGAGCAATAACCAACCTTCTAGTATTAAAAAGCTTATAGCTAAACTCATCAGGAGAGGACGCACCTCCACCAATCAATAGGAGATAGCCTAGTCCCAAGACCACTATCCCTATTATCATTATTATATAATTGGATTTTTCAAAAGCAAATCCTCTAGCTACATTGCTTTCTATGTTTTTATTATCCGTATGTTTTTTGGTCATAATATTTTTCTATTTAATTGCAAATATATAACTATTTTCCTTAATAGGTTTATTTATAGAGTTTCTCGTTTCTTAGATACATATAACGATAGACTGAGAACATTGTTGAAAGGAAGGCAATAAGAGCTCCAAATAAGATAATGCCTCCAGCAATTATTCCATAGGTTAGGTAGAACTCTTGTGCAAGTATTTCTGGGAAATATCTTGATATCCAATACATAATGGCTGCAATCATAGCAGTGGAGATTAGCCCAGAGATTAGTCCATAGCTTAGACCCTTGATTAGGAAAGGCTTTCGGATAAATGATGGCTTTGCACCAATAAGCTCCATTGATCTAATCATAAACCTCTTGGAATAAATAGTTAGCCTAATGGTATGATTAAGAAGGGTGATTGATACAATCAATAAGCAAATAATAAAGGCAAGCACAAAGGCTGTTACATTATATATAAGGGAGTTAATATCTCGAATAAGGTCGTATCTATAGTCTACACTATCCACAATATCAATGGCTTCCACAGTTGTAATAAAGCTTCTAATATCCGACATATTCAATGCCTTAGCCTTGAGGTTAACCACAATGGAGGCAGAATAAGGATTGATGGAGTCTAGTACCAAAAGATGGTCTTCACCCATAATCTCATTCATCATCTGAGCAGCATCCTCAGGGGAGATATATTCGGTAGACCTTACATTCTGTTTTTCGTCTAGGGTTTCTTTCAAAGAAATAATCTCATTTTCGTCAGCACCCTGCATTAAATATACAGTAAATGATACATTTTCCTTAATACTATTAGACATTAGGTAGGCATGGTATGCAAAGATTGCAACAGCACCCAACATAAATAATACTAGGGAGATGCTAAGTATGGTTGAAAACTTAGCTCCCCAAAGGCTTACCGGATTTTGTGTTTTCTGTTTCTTTTTCATATTTCAAAAGGATAATCTCTGCAAAGTTACAACGTTTTATTGTAATTTTGTGAATTGAATCAAGAGTTTTATATGAAGAACGTATTTGTTGAAAAGTTTGGAGGCGCTTCCGTTAATACCGCAGAGGCTGTAAGGAATGTAGCTTCGATACTAAGAAAAGAAGAAAAGAAAAGGGTGGTGGTTTTCTCTGCTATGGGCAAGACAACCAACGCAATAGAAGATATAATAAATGAGTTTTGCAAGACAGGAAACCTAGAAGAAAGCCTAGTGGACAGGGTGAGGGAATTTCATTTAAATATATTCGACTCCCTATTAAAGAACGATGAAAAAAGAAAGGAAATTCTAGAAATAATAGATGGATTAGCTCATGCAATTAAAGAAAATAGGGATGAACCCTACGATAAGCTCTATGATTCTACCGTAGTATTTGGGGAGATTCTTTCCCTAAAGATTATCTCAGTCTATTTTTCCTCGATTGGCTTGGAGCATAGGGCAGTTGATTCTCGAAAGATAATAAAGACCAATGATAATTATAGAAGTGCAGAGCCATTATGGAATGAAAGTAATGAGAAGATTAGAGAGCTAATTATAAAAGAGCTAGAAGGCTGTAATACCATAATTACCCAAGGCTTTATGGCAGGAGGGCCTAATGGTGTTTCCACAACCCTTGGTAGGGAAGGGTCTGACTTTTCGGCAGCTATTATAGCCTATTGCTTGGATGCTCAAAGTCTAACGATATGGAAGGATGTGGATGGTCTTTTGAATGCAGACCCAAAACATTTTAATAAGACCGTAAAGTTTGAGACCATACC
>FZPS01000062.1_pt3403 | contig 13267 bp, 6 predicted proteins | sample 1817821 | NCBI WGS metagenome assembly FZPS01 (sample SAMEA104158645, study PRJEB21678) | metagenome | place: Germany | collected 2015-04-21 | reverse complement strand
TCCAATATATAGGTAATAAAAATTCTAAGGTATTTCATTTAGAAAGTTGCGAACAACTACCTAAAGAAAGTAATAGGGTGTATTTTTCCAATAGAAAGGAAGCAATAAAAGAAAACTACACCCCTTGCAATAGATGTAAGCATTAATATACTAAGGAGGAGGAAAATGAAGGTAACAATAGATAGATTTGAAGGTGGTTATGCCCTGGTGGAACTAGATGATAGAACCATAGTAGACATGCCTATAGAACTTATCCCAGCAGGGGCAAAAGAAGGTGATGTCCTATCCATTTTCATAGATGAAGAAGAAACAGAGAAAAGAAGGGAAAGGATAAGGAAGCTAATGGAAGAGTTGTGGGATTAAATATTTGGAACATTGGGGACAGGTCCCCTGTCCCAGTTCATCCCAGTAAAGGAGTAATATAATAAACTAGAAATAAAAGGGGCTATTTGGAAGACAAGTCCTCGTTGCCGGATAGTGTATCACTGTACTGGCTTTTACCCTTCTTAGTTGAACAGTATAAAAGTCCTGCAGGACTCTTTTAATAATGATATAAATAATATAAATAATACATCTTAAAATATTAAATGAGATGTGATGATATATAGCCGATAGATTAAAATCTAAGCGGCTGCTTTAGATTTTTAACGAAGGTATAATTACGCCTTTGCAAATATTATATTGTAAGAATGTAATATCTACACTATACTATATATAGTGTAACTTTGATTTCAAAAGGCGGATATGAGGTGCTTATATGTATATCAGTTATAAAAAGTTGTGGAAGCTTATGATAGACAGGGATATTCGAAAAAAGGACCTTCGAGAGATGACAGGGTTAAGCCCTTCAACAATTGCTAAACTCGGTAAAAGTGAAGTTGTAAATACCAGTGTTATTATTAGAATTTGTGAAGCCCTTCAGTGTGACCTGTGCGATGTTATGGAAATAATTCATGACGATAAGGGAGATGAAATTTATGGCTAAGCTAGAAGATATAACTGTGGGAGCTAGCGTAGCAGGTATTTCAGGAGACGCATCCGTCAGTATTGTAGCAGTTAAATGGCATGGTTCAAATGCTTTAACAGTAACCTTTAAAAATTCCAGTGGAAATGTAGATGAACAGGTTATTTATCGTGAAGATGAAGAAGGACTAACAGTTTTAGATGACAGTCTACCTTGGAGTTTTGATGGGGACGCTAATTTATTAAGATTGGTATCAGAAGCATATAGAATTAATTTGGCTCATATTTTCGATCCATATTTGGCAGTACATACTTCAGAGATCGAACCTTTACCCCATCAGATATCTGCAGTTTATCAGGAAATGCTATCCAGGATTCCCTTGCGATTTATTTTAGCTGACGATCCAGGGGCTGGAAAAACTATCATGACCGGGCTTTTACTAAAAGAATTAATTGTTCGAGGGGATTTAAAGCGTTGCCTTATTGTTTGCCCTGGGAATTTAGTTGAGCAATGGCAAGATGAATTATATAGAAAATTTAGCCTTCGTTTTGAGATCCTGACTAATGATCGCATTGAATCAGCGGTAACCGGAAATATTTTTACGGAAGTTAATTATTGCATTGCACGTTTAGATAAATTATCACGTAATGAGGACATACAAGAAAAACTACGCATAACTGATTGGGATTTAATAGTATGTGATGAAGCCCATAAAATGTCTGCAACCATGTGGGGCGGTGAGGTCAAATATACAAAAAGATTTCAATTAGGTCGTTTATTAGCATCTATTACCAGGCATTTTCTGCTTTTGACAGCAACCCCACACAACGGAAAAGAAGAAGATTTTCAGTTATTTATGTCTTTAATCGACCAAGACAGATTTGAAGGTGTTGCCAGAAGCGGACATCAAGCTGTGGATGTGTCTGATGTTATGCGACGTCTTGTAAAAGAAGACCTGCTTAAATTTGATGGAACGCCTTTATTTCCTGAAAGAAAAGCCTACACAGTCAATTACGATCTATCCTCTATGGAGGCAAAACTTTATACAGCTGTTACAGAATATGTTCAGGAAGAGTTTAATCGTGCAGATCAACTGAACAATGAGAGGAAAAATACAGTTGGATTTGCTTTAACCATTTTGCAACGGAGGTTAGCATCATCTCCGGAGGCTATTTATCAATCTTTAAAAAGAAGACGGGAAAGATTAGAAAATAGACTGGGCGAAGAAAAGCTGGGCAAACGCTCCATGGAATATACTATGACCTACTATGATGATTATGATGATGACGATTTACCATCAGCAGAGCTTGAAGCAGAAGAAGAAAAAATTGTCGACCAGGCAACTGCTGCTCAAACAATATCGGAGCTTGAAGCAGAGATTGCCATATTAAAGCAGCTTGAACGCATGGCAAACGATGTAAGGCAAAGTGGTGAAGACCGTAAATGGGATGAGCTTTCTAAATTATTACAAGATGATGAGAATATGTTCGGAAACAAAGGTTTACGGGAAAAGCTGATTATTTTTACAGAGCATCGAGATACCCTACGTTATCTTACAGATAAAATCCGTTCACTTTTAGGAAATGAAGAAGCAGTAGTAAATATTCATGGAGGCATGTTGCGAGCTGAGAGGCGAAAAGTAGAGGAACTATTTAAACAAGATAAAGATGTTCAAATTCTAATCGCCACTGATGCTGCCGGCGAAGGGATCAACTTACAAAGGGCCCATCTGATGGTAAATTACGACTTGCCTTGGAATCCTAACCGCATAGAACAGCGATTTGGGCGAATCCATAGAATAGGTCAGACAGAGGTCTGTCATCTTTGGAATCTAGTGTCTCAAGAGACCCGAGAAGGCATGGTATTTAAGCGGCTTTTTGAAAAATTAGAACAAGAAAGAGAAGCTCTTAAAGGAAAGGTATTTGATGTTCTAGGCAAAGTCACCTTTGAAAATAAATCATTGAGGGACCTGCTCATTGAAGCAGTACGTTACAATAATCGGGAAGAGGTAAGGCAAAGACTCTATGAAGTTGTAGATCATTCCTTAGATAGAGAAACTTTACAAGACCTTATTAAAGAACATGCTCTGTCTGAAAATACAATGGATATTGGACAAGTCACATCCATTCGCGAGGATATGGACCGAATCGAAGCTCACAGACTCCAGCCCCATTTTATAGAAACATTTTTTCTTGAAGCATTTAGGCAATTGGGTGGAAAAATTAGACCACGGGAAACAGGACGTTACGAAATAACCCACGTTCCTTTCACTGTTCGAAATCGGGATATGCAAATAGGTTTTGGCGAACCTATTTTACATAGATATGAAAGAATCTGTTTTGATAGACTTTATAGAAATCTTCATGGAAAACCACAAGCAGCTCTTATTGCCCCTGGCCATCCCCTGCTTGGAGCAACAATAGATTTAATTAGAGAGCGCAATAGCAGCGTCTTAAAACAGGGTGCTATTTTCATTGATGAGTCAGATTACGGACAAGATGAACGTCTTTTATTTTATATAGAAGATTCAGTACAAGATGGCATTATACTAGCTAACGGAAAGAAAAGAGTTATATCTAAAAACATTCATTTTGTTGAATTAAGTAGTGACGGTAGTTCGGCAGATGCCGGTTATGCTCCCTATCTGGATTATCGGGCAGCTACACCAGAAGAGGAAAATACCATTAAGAACTTTCTTATGGAACAGAAATGGCTCCAAAGAGATGTGGAAGATATAGCTATCGGCTATGCTATATCTCATGTAATTCCAAATCATGTTAATAAAGTGAAAGAGCGGAAGCTACAGCTTGTAGATAAAACAATTAAGGCTGTTAAGGACAGGTTGACGGCTGAGATTCAATACTGGGATTTTAGAGCTGGGGAATTAAAGCAGAAGGAAGATGCCGGAAAATCAAATACTAAATTAAATTCCCAGATGGCCTTTAGAAGGGCTGATGAATTACAAGCAAGACTCCAAAAAAGACTGGATGAACTAGATGCTGAAAAACGAATTTCTGCTACACCACCAATTATTGCTGGCGGAGCTATAGTAATTCCAAAAGCTTTGCTAAATAATCTGACAGGCAAATCAGATGTATTTACGGCGGATGCTATGGCAAGAAGGGCTATAGAACTGGCAGCTATGGAGGAAGTAATGTCAATTGAGAGCCAGCTTGGGCACAAGCCCATAGATGTCAGCGGCGAAAAAGTAGGTTACGATATAGAATCTCAAATCCCTCATGAAAAACGTGGCTCTGAAGGTGCAAGCCTAAGGTTTATTGAAGTAAAGGGTAGGATTAAAGGAGCAACTACAGTAACAGTCACTAAAAATGAAATCCTAACCGCTTTTAATAAGCCGGAAGAATATATACTGGCGATTGTAGAAGTGGACAATACAGATAGAAAAACTATTTACCTTAAAAGGCCTTTCAAAGAAAAACCAGATTTTGCAGCAACAAGTGTTAATTATAATATTGTGGAACTGGTAAATGGGGCAGAGATTATATTGGAAAGAGGTTAGAAATATGGAATATAAGAAAAAACTCATAGAGGTAGCACTTCCTTTGGAAGCAATTAATACGGCATCTGCCCGTGAAAAGTCAATCCGTCATGGCCATCCATCTACCCTTCATTTGTGGTGGGCAAGGCGCCCTTTAGCTGCAGCTAGGGCAGTCATATGGTCATCACTAGTAGATGATCCATCCAGTTTGCCCGATGAGTTTCCTACAGAAGAGGAACAGACGAAGGAACGAGAGCGTCTATTTGGGATATTAGAAAGACTTGTTAAATGGGAAAATACTAATAATCAAGAAGTCCTTGATGAAGCAAAAGCTGAGATAATGAAATCTACCGGTGGTAATCCACCGCCCCTTCTTGACCCTTTTGCTGGTGGAGGCGCAATACCATTAGAAGCACAGCGCCTTGGTTTGGAGGCTCATGCCAGTGATTTGAACCCAGTGGCAGTCATGATAAATAAAGCTATGATTGAAATCCCACCAAAGTTTTTAGGTCAACCACCGGTTAATCCGGAAGCTAAAAGCCGAAATGATTATAATAGTGAATGGCCTGGAGCAACAGGACTCGCTGAGGATGTCCGTTATTATGGAGAGTGGATGAAAAATGAAGCTTTTAAAAAAATAGGCCATCTTTACCCCAAAGTAAAAGATGAGCATGGTAAGGAGCGTACAGTAATAGCTTGGATATGGACAAGGACTGTAAAATGTCCTAATCCTGCTTGTGGTTGCGAAATGCCTTTGGCCAGCACCTTTGTTTTATCTAAAAAGAAAGGCAAGGAGGCATATATACAGCCTATAGTGGAAGGAAATAAAATTCGTTACGAAGTCAAATATGGCAAAAATGCTCCTAAAGCTCCTAAAATAGGTAGAGGAGCTAATTTCAAATGTATCTGTTGCGGATCACCAGCAGATGGGACATATATAAAGTCTGAAGGGATTGCCAAAAGATTGTCTAAACAATTAATGGCAATCGTTGCTGAAGGTGATAGGGAACAACTATATTTTTCTGTAGATAGAAAGCATTATGAGATGTCGTCTGCTGCTCAAGCTGATTGGGTGCCAGAGGGGGATATGTTTGGTAAAGCTGCAGATCAATTGCCTTTATATGGATATAAAAGTTTTTCTGAATTATTCACAAAACGTCAACTCACTGCATTAACTACATTTAGCGATTATCTTAAAACAACATTGGAATATATAAAAGAGGATACTAATAATACTACGTATGCTGAAGCTATTGCAGTCTATCTAGCTTTTGCTATAGATAGACAAGCTAATTATTCTTCAATGGTGAATACTTGGGCAGGTTTTATTACACAAACCTTTGGAAGACAAGCTATTCCTATGACTTGGGATTTTGCAGAAACTAATATATTCTCAAATTCAAGTGGTAATTGGTCAGGTGCTATAAATTGGATTGTGCGATGTTTTAATATTTTCCCAGGTGCAAATGAATATGGTAATGCGGTTCAGCATGATGCACAAACTGATAATGGATTAAGAGGAGTAATGATATCAACAGATCCACCATACTATGACAACATTTGCTATGGTGATTTATCAGATTTCTTTTATATTTGGCTTAGAAGGAATCTAAAGGAAATATATCCTAGTTTATTTCACACGATGCTAGTCCCAAAAAGTGAAGAGTTAATAGCATCTCACTATCGATTTGATGGTAATAGGCAAAAGGCAAAATTATACTTTGAAGAAAGTATGTTTAGTGCTTTTGAGCAGATAAATAAGTATACGGATAACTCCGTGCCTACAACAATATATTATGCATATAAACAAGCTGAGGAAGATGAAAACAGCAATATAACTTCGAGTGGATGGGAAACAATGCTATCTGCTGTTATTCAAGCAGGTTTTTTAATTACAGGCACGTGGCCAATACATACAGAAAGAGAGACGGGCTTAAAAAATTCAGTTAACGCCCTTGCTTCCTCCATCGTCCTCGTTTGCCGTAAACGCTCTGCTGATGCTCCTATAAGCACCCGCCGAGACTTTATAAATGCTTTAAAGCGAGAGCTAAAACCTGCCTTAAAGAAACTGCAAGCTTCAAATATAGCGCCGGTGGATCTTGCTCAGTCTGCTATCGGCCCTGGCATGGGTGTTTATTCGCGTTTTTCAAAAGTTTTAGAAGCAGACGGATCTCTTATGAGTGTGCGTTCAGCGTTGCAAATTATTAACCAAGAATTAGATTTATTCTTTAGTGAACAGGATGGAGAGTTGGATAGCGACAGCCGATTTTGTATAGATTTATATACTCAATATGCTTTCAATGATGTTAAGTTTGGTGAGGCCGACGTACTGGCAAGGGCTAAAAACACTTCTGTGGAAAAATTGGCTGGTCGTGGGATTCTTTATGCAGAAAAAGGTATAGTTAGACTATTACCTAGGGAAGAGGTTACTAAGGAAATAGGAAGAGAAAAAACAATCTGGCTTTTAACTCAGCAGCTTACTTATGCACTCGAAAAAGATGGTGTCCTAGGTGTGGCAAAAATTGTCGCAGATATTTATACATCTGAACCGGAACATGCTAAAGCATTAGCTTATCGTCTATTCCAATTAGCTGAGCGTAAAGGTTGGGCACAGGAGGCTCTTGCCTATAATTCACTTGTTATCGCATGGCCGGAGATCCAGAGTAAAGCAGCAGAATTAAATGCTGCTGGAAGAGTAGCTGAGCAAATAGATATGTTTGAGATAGATTAGTAAATTTAAGAAGGAGGCAGTGCAATGGGTAATAATCATGTACAAATTTCTAAGGGATTTCGTATTTTACTAAATGGTTTGGTCCCTTACATGGCACGTGAATTTAATAATGAATTCGGCGATAATTGGTGGCAAGAAGCAGTGATTGATGTTCTATATGATGACCAAAAAAGAGATTTGCCATCTTCCGGTGAATGGGCTATTTTGGTTGATTCTTTAGACATTGCCCGTTCCCTACTTCTTTTTGACTTACATTGGCAAAGAGTTTTTCGAAAAAAACTATCTTTTGACTACCGTACTTGGGCTAAGGAGTTAGTAGGGGTAAGAAATAGACTAGCTCATCTTGGCGGGGATGATTTCTCTGATGATGATACATGGCGTGCTTTAGATACTATGTCTCGTTTACTTGATCAAATAGACACTGATGGTGCAGAAGAAGTTAGAAGTATTCTTAGGGTATCTCGCTATGGCACTTCCGATGGTTCAACTACTGTTACCAATGGTTCTACACCAATATCTCCAACGAGAACAAGGGGGAGAGTAGGCATCCTTAGTAATATGCCAATTAGCGGACTTCCTTCCTGGCGTGATGTGATGGAACCTCATCCTGATGTGGCTCAAGGCCGCTATAAAAATGCTGAATTTGCAGCAGACTTAGCCCAGGTAGCACGAGGCGAAGGTGCCTATGAATATAGAGATCCGGTAGAGTTTTTTGCCCGTACCTATGTAACTGAAGGCATGGCCGGTCTTTTGGTGCAATCTTTAAGGCGTATTTCAGGTAAAGATGGCGAACCGGTTATTCAGCTTAAAACAGCCTTTGGTGGAGGCAAAACCCACTCAATGCTGGCTCTTTATCATCTTTTGCGTGGGCGTATTACCCTTGATAAGATTCCTAATGTAAGACATGTTTTGGAAAAGGCTGAATTAAGTGATTTGCCAAGGGCAAATGTTGCTGTTTTGGTTGGCACTGCTCTTGATCCAACTAAAGCTAAGCGCCCTGGAAATATGCCCGGAATTACTATAAATACACTGTGGGGGGAAATGGCTGCCCAGTTGGTAGAATCAGCCGGAGATTTAAAACTCTACGATTATGTAAAAGAGGCAGATAAAAAAGGGGTTTCTCCCGGCTCGGAAGCTCTTAAAAATCTTTTTGATGCCTGTGCACCATGTTTAATACTAATGGACGAATTAGTTGCCTACGCTAAAAAACTTTATGGAGCTGGTAATCTTCCTGCCGGAACATTCGATAATTTTATTGCTTTTATACAAGAAGTAACTGAAGCTGCAAGGGCCAGTAAAAACAGTATAGTGGTGGCATCTATTCCTGAATCTGTTATTGAAATTGGCGGTGATGCCGGGAAGCTGGCATTGGAAAGTATTGAACATACCTTTGGTAGAATGGAGGCAATCTGGAAACCTGTGACCGCCAATGAAGGATTTGAGGTTGTTCGCAGACGGCTATTTCTTGATTGCAAGGATATTGAGGGCCGTAATGCTGTTTGCGCAAAGTTTAGCCAAATGTACATAGAAAACCAAAATGACTTCCCTTTGGAAGCTAGAGAAGTTGAATATCGCGAACGGATGATTTCTTGCTATCCTATCCATCCTGAGGTATTTGACCGCCTATACGAAGATTGGGCAACCTTGGAACGTTTTCAGAGAACGAGAGGTGTTTTGCGCCTAATGGCAGCTGTAATTCACGAGCTTTGGATGGGTAGTGATGCTGGATTTATGATTATGCCTGGTTCAATTCCTTTAGATGTTCCAAATGTCCGGGATGAACTTACTCGCCATTTATCTGAAGGTTGGAATGCTCTTGTCGACCGAGAGGTAGACGGGCGTAACTCCATACCTTACCAACAAGACCAAGCAATTCAACGTTACGGTGGCAGGCTAATTTCACGCAGGGTAGCCAGAACGGTTATGCTTGGCTCAGCTCCTACTGTCAGAGATCAAAATGTTAGAGGAATAGAAGCCTCACGTATACGTCTTGGTGTAGTTCAGCCTGGAGAGAATATTGCTAATTTTAATGATGCATTAAATACTTTGACTTCCTCTTTGGCCTACCTATATACAAACCCTTCTAATGATCGTTATTGGTATGATACCCGGCCAACTCTTAGAAAGACAGTGGAGGATAGAGCCACCCAGGTTGCACCTTCAGATGTGGAATATGAGATAGAAACACGATTGCGTTCACTTAGAAGAGAGCAGCCTTTTGCTGGCCTTCATATTTGTCCTTCATCTTCCCTTGATATACCAGATGAGCAGACGGCACGACTCGTGATACTAAGCCCTAAAAATGAATATAAGGTCACGAATCAAAATAATAAAGCCATGTCTACTGTTATTGAAATCCTAAACAACAGGGGTAATTCCCCTCGGATATATAGAAATATGCTAGCCTTTGTAGCTCCAGAACAGGATTCAATGAATTCCCTAAAACAAACAGTAAGGCGTTATTTAGCATGGCAATCAATCAAAGAAGATAGCGAGGATCTAAATTTAGATGCTGCTCAAAACCGTGAAACAGAAAATAATCTAATCAGATTTAATAGAACAGTGGATGATCAAATTAAAGAAGCATATTGCTGGTTACTTGTTCCCTATATTGATAAAAATGAAGACTTGAAGACTATTGTGTGGGATACTATCAAAATTAGCGGAGGGACTGATAGTATAGTTGCCAAAGCAGCGAAAAAGATGCTCCAAAATGAACAAATTATAAAGACATGGGCTCCCATGCTTTTGCTTATGGAATTGGATAATCTTTTATGGAAAGACAGCAATCATATTTCTATAAAACAATTGTGGGAATATCTTTGTACCTACTGTTATTTGCCCCGTTTGGCAAACGAAGCAGTTTTGTTAGAGGCTATCCAAAAAGGGGTTAACACTGATGAATATTTTGCTCACGCTGCCGGTTTTAATGAAAATCGATATATTGATTTAAAGTTTAATAGGTATGTAGGGATTATTGAACGGTCTGGTTATTTAGTGAAGGTGTCTATTGCCGAAAAACAATTGGCTGAAGAAGCAAAAAAACGAGCTGAAGGGCAATTACAGAGCGGAAGCACCACAGTCTATCCAGCGAATAATGAAAATACTACTATGGATGTATCCACTATATCGGACGGTGGAACTGGGCTAAATGAAATAGGAACCGAAATAATTATAAATCAACCAACCAATAGAAAATTCTTCATGTCGGCACAGCTAGACACTACGAGGATCGGACGAGATGTGCAGAGGCTTGTTGAAGAAGTCATAAGCCATTTAACAGCTGTAGATGGTGCAAATATTGAATTATCATTAGAGCTAAATGTCACATCACCTGAAAGTATGCCGCAACAGTTAGTTCGGACTGTTACGGAAAATTGCCGCACATTAAGGGTGAAGTCATTCGGATTTGATGAGTGAAAAGAAATCTGTCTAGTAAAGGGGTGTGGCCATGTCAACATTTGATTCAACAAAGACTCAGTTATCAAAAATTTTTGAAGTAATTACTGAAGGGAAAATTCAATTTGGGAACCATGGACCGGTTGTTATAAGAAAGAATCTAAAAGGGGAATATAACATTAACAAGCCTGGTTAAGGAGTTTAATATAAACATCCTGAAGGGCAAGAAATTGTTTTAGAGGTATCTTGTATAATCTTTTTTGGAATAGGGCTAACTCCCTCCTTCTAGATGGTATAGTACCTTAATAGCAATGTATATTAGGGGAAGAAGGTGCATTAGGGGTATGGGATAATCTTATGAGTATTCCCTAGGGTCTGGGATATGGGATATGTTAGAACCATAGAGCCTCTAAGAACCTAAATGGAATACCATAACTCTTACCCCTTATCCCCTATCCCTTATCCCTCACTTCAGAGGAATCCCTAATACGCTTTATTTATCTTATGTGCATGTGCATTTGGCATTCCTTTCACCTTACTATCAACTATTAGATTATGATAAAATACTCTATAGAAGTCATAACATTTCAGGTAGGTAGGGAAATGAATTCTATTTTTGAAAAAATTAAGGTCAATAAGACTTATAGGTTATTTTTAAAATTTTATGAGGATAAGTATAATGAGCTTATCAATATTTTAATTGAAGATAAGGCTTTTATTGAAGATGTTGAAATTCTGGGATTTGACTGTAATAGGATTTCTAAGGAAGTGGCTAAAACCCTTTTAATAAATTTGGCCTTTCTTTATTTTTTGCAAGACTCCAGGGGTTTTAAAAAGGACTTTATAAGGATTGCTTTTGATGAGGCAATTTTAAAGGGGGGAAACTTTTTTAAGGACTTTTTAATTCCTATGTTTTATAAGGCTGAATCCAGTGTTAATTGCAAGTTACTAGAAATAAATGAAGGCTACCACTGGAAGGATGCTGGATTTGAAATTCCTAATGAGTTTTTTTCTGATTTAAATATTCTTGGCATGGGGGATGGGCTTTTAGACTTCTTGGATGGCTTTAATTTTGACCTAGAAGATATTTATCCAGATAAGGATGGAAAAAATATTGGACCGGAAATTTTAGGGAGGATATTTGAAAGTTTTCAGGCCAGTGAAGATAAAAAATCCAGGGGTGTATATTATAGCCCTGGAGAAATTGTGGTTTTTATGTGTATGGAATCACTAAGCTACCATTTGCATAGGAAAACATCTATAGATTTTAATGATTTAGGATATTTTGTCCATAATGGGAAATTTGCCAGGGAATGGTCTTTAGATAGTATCTTAAAAACTGATAAGGCTTTAAAAAATGTTAAAATATCAGATCTTGCTGTAGGTGCCGGTGAATTTCCTATAGAAATGACCAAGCTCCTTGTAAACTTAAGAAATACTCTTACACAATATCTTCCACCACCCTATCAGGGAAATCGTTCTTTATATGAATTAAAAGTCCACTCATTAGAGAATTCTATATATGCAATGGATATTGATCCTAGGGCAGTGGAAATAACAAAGCTAAGACTAGACCTATTTCTTTACAAGGATGATAAGGGTTCCGGGGATCTTGTCAAAACGAATATTTATAGGGGAAATAGTCTAACAAGCGACTTTTGGCATACTAGGGAAGCCTTTGATATTGTCATTGGCAATCCCCCTTATCTTGGGGAAAAGGGAAATAAGGAAGTTTTTCATGAGATTGTTGAGACCGACTTTGGTAAAAAGTACTATCAAGGGAAAATGGATTTATATTATTTCTTTTTCCATCGTGCCATTGATATTTGTAAAGATGGGGGAATCATATGCCTTATAACTACAAATTATTATTTAACAGCTAATGGAGGAGAGAAGTTAAGACTGGATATAAAAAGCAGGACTAATCTATTAAGACTTATAGATTTTAATCAGCTGAAGGTCTTTAGAAGTGCCATGGGTCAGCATAATCTTATAACCATCTTAGAAAGAGGCACCCCTTCTGATAATTACAAAATTAAAATTACCTCCCTTAAAGAAAAAAGACTTATAAGATCTTATAAGACCACCCCCAATGAGATTTTTGATGGGGATAGGGCCTATATTAGGATTGTTGAGATTGGAGACAACAATATTAAGAGAATTTTAGATAAGGTATCCAAGGGAATCCCAATGGGAGAGTTTTGCAATATAAACCAGGGGATTGTATCAGGGGCAGACAGGCTGACTGATAGTCATATAAAAAGGTTTGATATAAAGGGAGACAAGGGGGAGGGAATCTTTGTTTTAAGAGATGAGGAGATAGGGGAAAAGAATTTTGACCTATTTGAAATGGATAGGTTGAAACCGTTTTTTAAAAACTCAGATGTGGGTAAATACAAGACAAATAATACCAGTGATAAAAGAATAATATATATAGATAGAAAACTGAAGAATATAGACCATGTATATCCCAATATCAAGAGACATTTAGAAAGGTATTATAAGATTTTAAGCAGGAGAAGGGAGGTAGAAAAAGGCTATATAGAATATTTTCATCTCCATTGGGGGAGACGGGAGGAGATTTTTAATGGGGAAAAGATTATTGCTCCCCAAAGAAGTTTGTCAAATACCTTTGCCTATAACGATGTCTCCTGGTATTCCAGTGCAGATGTAT
>FZPS01000102.1_pt562 | contig 13271 bp, 15 predicted proteins | sample 1817821 | NCBI WGS metagenome assembly FZPS01 (sample SAMEA104158645, study PRJEB21678) | metagenome | place: Germany | collected 2015-04-21 | reverse complement strand
ACTGAAAAATCTCCACCTCCACATTGAGTTTTTCAGCCTCATTCATGATATAATTGCATAAATCTTCATAAGTCATGGATCCGTAAACATCCTTTTCCCTAATGCCCAGCATGTTCAGATTTGGTCCGTTTATTACGAGAATCTTCATTCCAGCCCCACACTCTTCCTATGTATAATTCTAATAATTTTGGATATTGCATCGCTTCTGTTGTTATCGTTTGATATCTCAACGTCAGCGTACTTTCTATACAGAGGCAGCCTTGTTTTGTAAAGCTGCAAAAGACCTTCAAAAGTCGTCTTCTTCAGCATCGGTCTCTTGTCAAGAATACGCTTTGGGGTAGTTGCAAGACGCAGAAACTCCCTGTGGATAAATATCACAAAACTGCCTTCTTTTACTGATTCTATACTTTTTTGTCTTGTAACCACGCCACCTCCGGTGGCAATTATAATTTTGCTCATATTCCTCAGGTCGCAGCTTACCTGGTACTCAAACTCCCTGAACTGATCCTCACCTAATTTTTCAAAAATCTCCTCAATCGACATGCCCGCTTTTTCTACAATCAAATCATCCATATCTACAAACTCGTAATTGTAGTATTCTGCAAGGGCACGGCCAATTGAGGATTTTCCTGAACACGGCATACCTATTAAAACTATTCTATCAAACATGCAATAATTATCCATTTGATCACCATATTTTATTAATAATATAAGTCTATATTACCGTTTCCCTGCCTGAAAAGTCAAGATTAGAATATGACCAAATGGTTAATATTGCGCCTCTTTCACCTTTCTCAAGTATAATATGGATATTATCAGTGCAGCTACAATACAGGCAAAAAGAACACCGAACAATACCATCAACACGCTTGTTCTTGCATCTGTTTTTGTCTTTGGAGGCACATAATCCGGGGTCCTTGTAGGACCTGCATATTTAGGTGTCTCCTCTGGCTCTTCCACATCGCCACCTTCTACTTCCTTTACCTCCTCCAGTGAACGAAACATGGCAATCCATTCTATTTCCAAAACACCATCCACACTTTTCGGATAGACGTCGAACCTAAACTGGGTAACTACGCCTTCATAATACTCGTTGGTGCTGAAATCCACTGTTACTATCTGCCATTTGCCATCCGCTCTGTACTCCGATGTACGTACATTCTTGTTCTCATCCAAACTGTTATGCCTGTCAGTTGCAAAATAAAGGTTGCCTGAACCAGGCTGGGGTGCTTTCATCTTTATGGCCAAAACCTTGTACTCGTTACAAGGTATATCGCCCATCAGCGATAAAGGCAAATATATGTAAGGGTCGTTTCCTCCTGGTGTAAAGGTAACCTTTATAGCACCATTTTCATAATACAGTTCGCTAACGTGGCTTACATTCCCAAATACATCAGCATAAGTTTCATTATCAAGAACAATCATGGGACGATCCTCTGCGGATACAACCAACATGCAGTTTATTGTCAGTATAACCGATATTAGAATAACAATTCTCATTCTTCTCATATTACTTTAATCAATTCCCTTTCAGATTTATCTTTTGACTACCTTGTATCCCTTCATCTCCAATTGATTAACCAGTCCGCTATCACCTACCATGTGAGCTGCACCAACTACATAAAAGACTGTTTTTCCGCTATTTATGTATTCTACAGCTTTCTCAACCATGTGTTTGTTTCTGTCAACAATCATGACCTTCTCAAACTCATTGAATACCTCCAACTGTTCATCCGACAAGGCCTTTTTCTTATCCTCGTTGTAAACATATTTCTCAAGCTTCTCTACATCAGCTTCCTTCCAAAGCTCATACAAATCCAAGGTCTCCTTTACCAGATTGCCGACATTGTTCAGCGTATCCTCTAGGTAAAACGCCTGCAGATTGTCGCTGAGGGTTGCCATGGCACTTGCCTGATCAACAGCAGACTCAACTTCCAGAATATCCTTCTTGGCCTTCTTTGCCGCTTTCAAGAAATACATGTCAACACCCTTTTCAAAAGAGAGTCCTGTTTTTTCAGCAGCAGTCTGGCTTAGCAGCTCAGCCCAGAATATTGGTTTCAAAAGCAGGTAGGTTTCACTGTACATATCTCGTTCCACAAGATACTGTTTTGCTCTTTCGAACAGCTCTTCATCAATATGGTCTTCTATTGTGGAACCATCGTCATACATGAAATATTGCAAAACCTCTATTTGCATTTGCACATCCTTTTCAAGAGCGTCAATATCCACCTCCACTGCCAATGCAGAGCTTTCATTGAACGCATTCACAATCACATCGCTAAAAGGATAGATATCATCATCAGCAACATGAATCGAGCCCAACAGATACAACTTCTTGCCATCACCATCCGTCACTTCCCAGAAAAAAGCTCCCGAATCTTGCTGAGTTTTTTTGTTGGGAGCACAGGATACCAACATGCATAAAGCAAGTGTTATGACTGTGAAAACAATTAGAATTTTGACAAAACCTTTAATTTTCATGACTTCCTCCCAAATCTTTATATCTATATTATATCGGTTCTGTTAATTATTTCAACAAGAAAACCGGTAATGATTAATATTTTCATTACCGGTTTTGCTATTAAAATATAATTTTTAGCAATACTGATATCAATGGAAGGGTTAGAATACTTAACAAAGTTGATATGAATACCGATTCCGTGGCAAAGAAATAATCGCTTTCATATTCCATGGCAAGAGATGCGGTTAATGTACCAATAGGCATTGCCAGCTGCAAAACAGTTATCAATACAACAGATTCCGATATTAAGCCAAAACCGTCAAGCAGTGCAAACACCGCCATGGATAAAAACGGAACCAACAACAGTCTCTGAAAAGACAAAACAAGAATAGGAACCTTCTTCTTAAAATCACCCACATTCAGCTTTATACCTGCCAGTATGAATCCTATGAATATCATCGACATTGGAGTTGTAATGCTTGCCACATAATCTATGGTACTGTACACGCTGAAGAAGTATTTTGAATCAAGCAGCACCTGATTTAAACCTGTCACCATAAGCAGAATTCCGAGAACAAAGGCTATTGTGTTGGCGTTTATCATGTGCTTTAGGTTCTTCTTGATATCTCTTTCCTTGTGTCTGTTAACCATAAAGATGCCTACGGACCAAAGAAGGGTGTCGTTTCCCATGTTGAAAAACATGGCATAAATAACTCCTTCCTCGCCGAACAAAACCAGGAAAAGCGGAAGTGCAAAGAACGCCACGTTTCCAAACATGGCCTGGATTGCATAGACACCTTCAGTTTTATCTGACAACTTCATGACTCTTGATGCAAACAACGAAATGCCAAGCGTCAACAAAAGGAATATGATTGCAAAAACATAAATGTATATTCCGTTTATGTAATCCTCTCTGGTAAAGTCCGCCCCAAGCATCTTAACTAGAATCGTGGCGGGCATGGCAACTTTTATAACCAGTTTGGACAATACCACCCCGCTGGACTCGGGCAGGTATTTTGTTTTTGCAAACAGGTATCCCAAACCTATTAATAAGAACAGAATCAGCGTCTGCGTAATTATATCCGATATGCTAATACTTGCAATTGTCATTTTAGAAACTCAATCTTGATACTTTAAGTACCCCTTCAAGCTGTTTGATTTTATCAACAACATTATCAGGTACTTCCTGATCAACACTCACAAAAGCCTCCGCCTTGTCGCCACGCTCTTTCCTGCTCCACTGCATTGCAGCAATGTTGATTCCAGACTCTCCAAGAATGGTTCCAATCTTGCCTATCATACCGGGTACATCCTTGTTGTGTATTGCCAAAACATTCTCCGAAGGCTCAAAGTCCAGTTTGTATCCAAAGAAATCAACAAGCCTTATCTCTTCCTTGGCGAATACTGTTCCTGCCACACTGAGCTCCTTGTCACTTGTTACGAAATTCACACTTATGAGGTTTGTGTATTTGTGAAGCTTTGTGGACTTGCTTACCACAAGCTCTACCCCCATTGACTCAAGCAGATGGTATGCATTAACGTAGTTTACTGGAGTTTCAATTATCGGCTGCAAAAAGCCCTTGATTACCGACAGAGTAAAGATCTCCGTATCCTTGTCAGCCAAATCACCTTTGTATGTGATTTCTATCCTTCTAACACGTTTTTTCTCCGCCTGGTAGTAAATCTTGCCGAGCATTATTGCCATATCAATATATGGTCTGATTTCCTCCATGTCAACAGCCTTCAAAGGAGGCATGTTGACAGCCGGCACAACTTCTCCCTTTAATGCTCTTCCTACCAGCTCCGCCACTGCGGTTCCTACGTTAAAGTTTGCTTCCTGGGTGGATGCACCAAGGTGTGGCGTGCAAATACAGTTGTCCAAGGAAAGCAGCGGATTTGTATACGTCTGCTTCTCGGGTGGAAGGTTGTAGTTTGGTTCAGGATCCAAAACGTCAAGAGCAGCTGCAGCCACTTTTCCGGATAACAAAGCGTCATACAAGGCCTTTTCATCGACAATGCCGCCTCTTGCTGCATTGACAATCCTGACACCGTCCTTGCACATGGCAAGTTCCTTATCAGCTATCATGCCGTAAGTTTCATTTGTTTTTGGAGTATGAATAGTTATCAAATCAGACTGTTTTAAAAGATCTTCCAATGTCTCGCATCTTACTACGCCCATTTTGTTGAAGCGCTCTTCAGTAATATATGGGTCGTAGGCAACAACCTTCATGTTGCAACCTAAAAGCTTTCTTGCTACTATGGATCCAATTCGTCCAAGACCGACGATGCCGGCAACTTTGCCGTCAAGCTCATTGCCTATAAAGTTGCCCCTTCTGAAATCATTGTTTCTGCCTGCGGATACCGCCTGCACAATATTCCTGAAGACAGCAAAAGCAAGACCAACTGCCAGTTCCGCAGCAGCCATAATATTTGATTCTGGAGTATTTACAACAATGATACCTCTCTTTGTACAGCTGCCAAGCTTTATATTGTCAACGCCATTGCCTGCTCTTCCAACAACCTTCAAGTTTTTCGCTTTCTCCAAAAGCTCGTCATCTATCTTGGTTACACTTCTAATGATTATTGCATCATAATTTTCAATAACAGAAAGAAGTTCCTCCCTGTCAATGCCGAATCTTACATCAACATCAAAACCATTGTCTATTAAATACTGTATACCTTCTTCAGCTATGCTCTCTGTTACAATAATCCTCATATTCTCTCTCCTCTAAGTTCATTTTGTATTGCCTTAACTGCCATACCACTTTCAAACTTGTATCCTTCCTTCTCCAGGCATATCTCAAGGGCCGAGAAAGTCTTAATAATATCCGTACCAGAACAATAACCACAGTGGCCTATCCTGAAGATATTACCCTTCAGCTTGCCCTGGCCGCCTGTTATCATTATATCAAACTCATTGTTCATCCTGTTTATGACGTTTTTAATATTGATTCCCTCAGGCGCCCTTACAGCCGTAATTATATACGATGAATCCTTTTCATCAGGCAGAAGTTCAAGTCCCAGGGCTTTTACCCCCTTCTGGGTTGCAAGGGCTAGCCTTCTATGCCTTTCATATATATTCTCGAGCCCCTCTTCCATTATAAGTTTTAGTGCCTCGGCTTGTGCCATCATTGTTGTTATGGCTGGAGTGTATGGAGGATTTGCTCCCAATCCCTCTATTCCAGCTTTGTATTTTTTCAAGTCAAAATAGAATTTGGGAATATTGCTGCTTTTTGCAGCATTCCATGCCTTTTCACTTAGCGCAATAAAACCAAGCCCGGGAGGTGCCATTAATGCTTTCTGGGAACCTGCAACAACACAGTCAATACCCCATTCGTCAAAACGCATTTCAAGACCTCCAAGAGCGCTGATTGCGTCCACGCACAATAATATATCAGTATCTCTTGTAAGTTCGCTTATTGCCTTTATATCATTTGAAACTCCTGTTGAAGTCTCATTGTGAGTTATAAGGATACCTTTGATATCCTTTTCCTTGTCAAGTATTGCCTTAATATCTTCCTTGACAGCAGCCTTGCCCCATTCATAATCCAGTCTTATGACATCAAGGCCAAAGCATTGTGCTATCTTTGCAAACCTGTCTCCAAAATTCCCTATGCTAACTGCCAATACTTTGTCGTTAACGGAAAACAAATTGGATACACAAGCCTCCATTGCCCCCGACCCTGACGAAGCGAGAGTAATTACAACTTGTTTAGTTCCATAAACATGTTTTAAACCTTGCTGCAATGCATCTAATGTTTGTTCAAAATCTTTTGTCCTATGATGAATAATTTGCCGTCGCATTACTTCAAGAACGCTAGGCGGCAACATGGTAGGACCTGGTGTCATCAGCAGTTTTTCAGTTGTCATTCAGATAGCCTCCTGTAATAAGAAATGCCATGTAAATGGCTATTTAGCATGAATTGCTTTCAAGCAACTGCTTGCAAGCAATTTAGAATATAATAATGTAAACTTAAATGTGTGTCAAGTGGAGGATTCCAAAAAAAACAAGCTGGATTGTTTAATCCAGCCTGCCTTTATCCTTATTCAAAATCTAATCCCTGCGGCCTCTTGTCAAAAGAAGCAGTCTCAAAAGCTGTGCGATTGAAAGCGCCAATGCGGCAACATACGTCATGGCAGCAGCCCATAAAACCCTTTTAGTCCCGTTAAGTTCAGCCTGGTCAAGAATACCTCTGTCGAGCGCCTGTATGGCCCTTCTGGAAGCATTCAACTCAACAGGAAGTGTGATCAACTGGAACAAAGCAACACTTGCAAACAAAACAATTCCAATGGTAACAAGTTGTCCAAATCCCATAACCAACCCTATAAGAACCAGAGGCCAGGAAATCATTGAACCGATGTTTGCAACAGGAACAAACGCATTGCGTACCATAATTGGCGCATAATTTCGATGATACTGAATAGCATGACCTACCTCATGACAGGCAATTCCCAGAGCAGCTACACTTGTACTGTTGTATACACCATCCGACAGCCTAATTACATTCTCCTTAGGACTATAATGGTCTGTCAGATTTCCTCTTACGTGTTCCACCCTTACATCATATATGCCGTTTTCCCTCAGAACCTTTTCAGCTATTTGTGCTCCTGTATACCCACTTCTGCTTCTTACCTGCGAATAGCGGTTGTATGTGGACTGCAGTTTTACTTGTATTATCATTGATGCCACCAAAACAGGAAGCACCAGCACTACATACCAGTAGTCAATGAAAAAATAAGGCATTTATACACCTCCTATTTCTTTTGTAATTGTCTCAATACATTTTCTTACCATTTCTTCCCTATCTACTACAAGCATACTTTCATACTTTTTCTTGAATTCTTCCGAAACTTCACACATGTTGTATCTACATACAATTCTGCAACCAGAATCAGGGATGTACACATTGTCATCCACGGTTATTATTGAAAAATATTCACCTTTGTATTCTGCAATAACAACCGTATCAGTCTCAACCCTTATCTCAACATCAAAAAGAATGTCAATCAATTCTGAGACAACAATGCCGGTTGCTTTTATCTTTTTTTGAAAATCTGTTAATACAATCAAAACCAAAATCTCGGTATATGTAAAATTTGTCTTGTTTTCATCCAATATATCAGGATTTATTTCCTTTATTCGTAAGATCTCACCCAAGGAAAACCTTCTGTTTGTTGTTTCGGGGGATATTAGCTTCTCCACTTTATCCAAACTGTATTTCTCCTTGTACCTAAGTATGTCCCTTATCCTGGTTACAATCAATTTCCGGGGGAAAACAGTTATTTGCCCAGTCCGGGTCACCTTTTTCACGAACCACTCCTTGGGTATAAGTCCTTTTCTTTTCCAGCTGTATAACTGACTGCTGGTAATATGCATGGTTCCAAGAAGCTCCAGTTTGGATATATATTCCCTGCCAATATCTCTTTTAGAATGTATATCCATATAATAAATTTTATCATAATAAAATTTATCAGTCAAATTTATTCAAAAGCTCGTAATACTCCTTCGGCATATCGCTTTTAAAGCTCATGAACTCCTTCGTCCTCGGATGTACAAACTCCAAATTGTATGCATGCAGGAGCTGTCCAGGCATTCCTCTTGTGTCCTTTCTGCCATACACGGGATCTCCTACAACCGGATACCCAATATATGAAAGATGCACTCTTATCTGGTGGGTTCTGCCTGTTTCCAATGTACACTCCAGCAGTGTAAACTCATTATACCTTTCTATTACAGTATAATAAGTTCTTGCCTCCTTGCCATTCCTGACATCAACCGCCATTTTCTTTCTATCAGTCTTGTGTCTTCCAATTGGCGCATCTATATGGCCTTTGTTTTCCATAACCTGTCCCTCCACCAGAGCCATGTATTTTCTTGTAACCCGTCTCTCCTTTATTTCACTCGACAAAAACAAATGGGACATATTGTTCTTGGCCACCACCATGAGACCAGTGGTATCCTTGTCAAGCCTGTGCACAATACCCGGTCTTATGGTACCTCCAATATCCGACAGATCCTTGCAGTGATACAAAAGAGCATTAACCAAGGTTCCTGAATGGTTGCCAGCCGCAGGATGTACCACCATTCCCCTCTCCTTGTTAACCACCACAATATCTTCATCTTCATAAACTATTTCAACGGGTATGTTCTCAGGTTTTGCCTCCAGCTCCGCAGGCTCCTTGAATTGAACATCGAAAAGGTCATTTTCCTTGACCTTTTCGTTTGCCTTGACAACTTTTCCCTTTCTTGTTACAAGCCCATCTTTTATGAGTTTCTGTACATAGCTTCTACTGATGGCATCAAAATAGTCTGCCAAATACTCGGTTAGAAAAACATCCAGTCTTTCGCCCTGATATTCAGCACTTACTACCGCTTCAATATATTCCATATCCTCCATGTCATCATTGTACACCGGCATCTTCCTCTTCTGATGATTTTTTGCTTCTTACCTTCAACTTCTGAATAAACACAAAATTGTTAAACAAAGGCTGATTTTCCTTATGTATGAATAATACATAGATAATCATCAAAATACATCCAATTACGATGCACATATCTGCTAAATTGAATACTGGAAAATCGTATCCGAATATGTCAAATGACAAGAAATCTACCACATAGCCAAGTCTTACACGGTCAATCAGATTCCCTACTGCTCCAGCAAGAATCAAAGACAATGATGTTTTTAAAAACAACGATCTAGCCTTAGGTATCAAAGCAATAATTACAAGAGACGCAACAGCGGATATTATCGTAAGATAGAAAGTTCCATCTGAAAATATTCCCCAGGCAGCCCCTGTGTTTTTCCAATAAACCAGTTCAAAAAAACCTGGAATCACTTCAATACCGCTACCATATGGTATCCTTGATGAAACTATTATTTTGAAAATCTGATCCGCTATTATCAGCAGAATGCTAACTACAAAAAACATCTCATTCCTCCACTTATTCATTCCTCTATAATCCCTTCAGTAAACATATGCAGGTTTCCAAAATTGTCCAACAGACTCCAGAAGTTGTACTCTGCATCCTTGCCGTATATCTTTTCTGAAATCACTATTGCTTCCTGGGATATATAAAGACCCATTATAGGAAGATCATCATCCAATATACCCTTTATCCTGGTCATATCATCCAGGATGGAGTCCTTTTCAAACAAACCTGCCAAAAGACCGTCAAGTTCTTCATTCGTATATCCACTAAGATTCATGACTCCCTCCGTTGCAAACAAGGGTTCAATATCTGGCCAGGATCCGATATAGAAACTTAAGAGCGCACATGAAAAATTGTTGCTCGTTAAAGCTGTCTCAAAGTCCGCCTCGGTCTGATAGTTAATTGAAAATATTATACCAATTTCCTCGACCTGTTTTTTTATGTTTTCCGCACATAGACGCATCTCCGTGTCAACAGACAAAACATTGACAGGAATCGTCAGTGGATATCTTCTTTGAGTATCGCTCGCTTTATACCAGTACCCGTCATCCAGCTTTCGATAACCGGCCCTTTCAAGGTATTCCACAGCTTTGTTCAAATCCCTCTCATACATGTGGGAAGATTCCTTTGTATATCTTGTGCCAGGCATGACCGGCCATGCAGCCTTTATGCCGTTACCCGACACGCTTGCATTAATTACCCTCTCAAAGTCAATAATGTGCATAAGAGCTTTTCTAATATTCACATCCATTGCCACATTGTTGGTTCTTAAATTTGGAACAAGACATACATAATTCCTTCCAGTATATTTGTAGGATATGTATCCTGCCTTGTTCATATACCTTGTGACATTGGAACCTGTCAACAACAACAAATCACAGTTTGACTCATATTTAAGCCTTTCATTGTCAAAAAAGTGGATTTCCACAGTTTCAATATATGGCATTTTACCCCAATACTTGTCATTTGCCACAAGCACCATCTTGTTATCTTCCGTAATAATATGTCTGTACATGGAAGTGCCTACAGCATTCTTATCAATTCCTGTTGCAGTTGCGGATACAATCGGGAATGTAAGTTTTCCCGCAACATACATATCAGGTTTCCTGAGCTTTATGCTGAAAGTATATTCATCTATAAGCGTGCATTCTTCAATATTAGCCACATTTGCACTGTAAAGGCTGTCGTTTTTCATAAGAAAATTAATTGTATGAATGCAGTCAGCAGCTGAAAAAGCCTTGTCATCATGCCATACAACATCCTTCCTTAAACTTATCTCCCATGACATGCCCTTGTCCTGTGTCTTTGCACTGACAGCAAGACAAGGAAGAACATTCTGCTGAAAGTCAAGTTTGAAAAGAGGATCGTAAACAAGATTTAAATAGTGCTTCATATCCTCATTGTCAGCTACCAGAGGATTAAGGGTTCGAAACTTCGAAACTCCCAATGTCACAGTGCCACCGCTGACAGGTTTTACCTTTAATTCTCCTACAGGAGTCGGCATCGGTTCATTAATATTCATCGTTGGTTGGGGCGTTGTATTAACATCATTTGAATCTCCGCAGCCCGCTAAAAAAAGCATAACCATAACGACAACTGAGACTAAAACCCTTTTCATAATCTATCCTTTCAAACAGGCAAGCGCAGCCATTGCGCCTTCGCCAGATTTGTTTCTTTTAGTGCCTCTTCGGTGAGAAAAGAACAAATCTTCATTATGACATGTACATATGTCCATATCAATTATATTCTCCTCTCTGACTCCCTTATCCAACAGACCACGTATAATTACTCCTTTAAGGTCAATATTTCCCTCTGTAATGCAATCAGCATAATCTGGATATTTGCCAGCAAAGAGAGAGTATACATCATTTTTAACTTCAAAACAACTTTTGCAAATGCACGGACCTATGACAATTTCCACATCCTCAGCCTTTGTACCGTATACCTCATTCATTTTATCAAGAACATGTATACTTATGCCGTCCAATGTTCCCTTCCAACCCGAATGGGCAAGCCCGATGCTTTTCGTTTTTTTATCATGGAAATATACAGGAACACAGTCAGCATGAATGGTAACAAGACAAATGCCAGGCACATTTGTCACAGATGCATCGCAAACAGGTTTTTCTCCTCTTATGTAGCTTTCGTCAGCAACAAAAATATCTGTCCCATGTGTCTGATTAAGTAAAACCATTCTGTCAACACTCATGTTGAATGTATTGGCTATCATTTCAAATCTTTTATCAACATTCTGTTTGTTTTCTTCCCTTGTATGGCTCATATTACCTGTGTATCTTGTGGTAAATAACTGAATTATATCGTTTTTCTCCTGATTTATACAAACTTGTCTCATAGGCAAAATCTTGACCCCATCCTTTTAAAGTGATAATATTATATATCAAATCCAATATTTATTCAAATAATACATGTAATTAGAAAGGTAAACGCTGTGAAAATACTTTTTATTGGGGACGTATTCGCACGTCCGGGACGTCAGGCACTAAATCTCTGGCTTAAAGATCTAATAAGCGAGCATGATATTGACTTTTGCATTGCCAACGGCGAAAATGCGGCACACGGAAAAGGTATCACAAAGCAAACTGCAGATGAAATATACGCTAGTGGTGTGGATTTCATCACACTTGGAAACCATGCTTGGGGACAGAAAGATACTCTTTCGTTCATCGATGACTTCCCAATTGTAAGACCAGCAAACATGTCAAAATCTCTTCCCGGCAAAGGCTGGTGTATTGTCAACACAAACAAGGGAGACATAGGCATTTTGAATCTTCAAGGGCGTGTCTTCATGGACCATGTGGACAATCCCTTTGAATGTGCCACTGAATGTCTTCATGAAATGCGCCAGTATACAAATATCATTGTTGTGGATTTTCATGCGGAGGCCACGTCTGAAAAAATCGCATTGGCGCTGTATATAGACGGATTGTGTTCCTGCGTAATTGGCACCCACACTCATGTCCAGACAGCGGATGAACGCATTCTCCCAAACGGCACTGCCTTCATTTCCGATGCCGGAATGACCGGACCAATACACAGTATAATTGGCATGGACATAAAATGTGTAATGGAGAAGTTTGTTCGCTCCATGCCTACAAGATTCGAACCTGCAAAAGGCAGCTTTATGCTGAACGCTGTTGTAATAGATATTTGTGACAATTCAGGTGTTGCCAAAGATATCTACAGGATTTTTTTGAAACAAAGCTAAAGTCGGGAAATATTCAACATGCCTAACTTTAGAATTTTCCCTCCATTATTTATTCATAAATAACGATATGATGCATATATATGTACCACAAACACCCCACTATTTTGGGAAATAATTGTATTGCTACATGTTTTTATTTAGAATATATAAAAACAATCAAAAAAATAAAAAAATAATGGAGGGTACATATTATGGATGTATTAAAGGTATCAGCAAGATCAAATCCAGCTTCAGTAGCAGGTGCATTGGCAGGTGTTATCAGGGAAGTAGGTTCTGTCGATGTGCAGGCAATCGGCGCAGGTGCAATTAACCAGGCAATAAAGGCTATAGCAATTACCAGAGGGTATTTGGCTCCGACTGGAATCGAATTGGTATGCATGCCCGCTTTCGTTGACGTTTATCTTGAAGGCGAGGAACGTACGGGCATCAAACTTCATGTTGAAAGAAGAAATTATAGGGGTTATTGCGGATAACCCAAAAAATTAGAAACATACTTAAAAAAGAGAGTGAATCAATCACTCTCTTTTTTGTTTTCAAACTATTTTGCGTATTCTACTGCTCTTGTTTCCCGTAAAATCGTTACTTTGATTTGTCCAGGATACTCCATTTCACTTTCAATCTTCTTAACTATCTCTCTTGCCTTCAAAGGC
>FZPS01000049.1_pt149 | contig 13275 bp, 17 predicted proteins | sample 1817821 | NCBI WGS metagenome assembly FZPS01 (sample SAMEA104158645, study PRJEB21678) | metagenome | place: Germany | collected 2015-04-21 | reverse complement strand
AAATTTTAAATGATTTTGAATACAAATCTCTTCAAATTGTTTTTTGGTAAGATTAGGGTTTTGTAAATGATGAATAATATCTACTTTATCTGTGGTTTCTTGGACATGTATCCCGGTGGTTTTTTGTTCTAAGGATTGACTAAGATTTAATAATACAGATAATATTCCTTCTGCATTCATACGAGGCTTATGCAAATAATCAATGGCTCCATTTTTCATCGCTTCTCTTACATAATCAAAATCATCAAAACTACTTAACATAATAACATGACATTGGATACCTTTGTTTTTGATCTCTTTTAAAACTTCTAAACCGTCCATGCGAGGCATTTTTATATCCAACAGAACCACATCAGGGGTTAACTTCTCTATTTGATCTAAAGCAGTGATTCCATCCTCGGCTTCTCCCACCACTTCAATTCCGTATTCTTCCCAGTCTACACAAGATCGAATACCGATTCGTACTAAGGCTTCATCATCAACAATCAATATTCTCATTTTTTTCACTCCTTATCAAAGGAATCTTAATCATAACTACGGAACCTTCTCCTAACTGGCTAGTAATAAAAATACCATAAGGTGAACCAAAATGTAATTTTAATCGTTCATATACATTGCTAATACCTACTCCACTAAATTTTTTTTGACTTTGAAGAAACAAAGATTGAATTGTATTATCTTTCATGCCTTTTCCATTATCCTTCACCTGAAAAATAATACTCTTCTCTTCTTTATAAATTTGAATCTGTAATTCTCCTTTTCGATCAATATTATCAAAACCATGAAAAACTGCATTTTCTACTATCGGCTGCAATAAAAATTTCAAGGTTTTATATTGATACACTTCTTCATCAATATCATATTGTACTTTAAACTTATTATAATAACGTAAATCTAAAATGGCTAAATAATCTTGAATAAAACGAACCTCTTCCTTTATATTAATATAAGAAGCTTCCCCTTTAACAGTAAAGGCCATTAAATTTGAAAAAGAAGTTAATGCATTTTCAATGCTTTTGACCCCTTGCATACTAGCCATTAATTTAATTACATTTAAAGTATTGTATATAAAATGAGGATTGATTTGAGTTTGTAAAGCAAGCATTTCTGCTTTTCTTTTTTTCTCTTCTTCTTGGTATATCTGTTGAATTAGCCTACGTATTTCTTTTAACATCGTATCTACTGTCTTGCTAATTTCTCCAATTTGACCTCCTTGTATATCAATGGCAACGTTTAAATTACCGGCTGCCACTTCTCGCATCTTTCGATTTAATTTAAAAAGAGGTTTTGTAATTCCAGTAGCGATCACTACAGCAATAATAATAGAAAAAGCAATGGCTCCTACAATACTAAAAATGATAATTTTTAGCATAATCTGTGCAAAAGAAAATAATTCATTCTGCGGAATAATAGAAACTACTTTCCACTTAGACAAAGATGAAAGGGATGAGATCAAATAAACTTTTTGATCAAGTAACATCATACTTTGTGCTGTTTTATCGTTAAAGAGAATTTCTTGACCAAAAACAGAACTTGTTTTTTTGTTAATTTCACTTTTTATTTTACTAAAAATAATATTATTATCTTCATCAATTAAATAGAATCTGCTATTTTCTGTTGTTTCAATATCCAACCATAACTTTTCCAACTTTTCTACATCGATATTAATTAAAATAATGCCTAAGCTATTATTGGTTCCTGGTTCTATTACATTTCTACCTACGGATATTACATGTTTTTTTTGAGGAGATAGTAAACATTCTTGATGAATTCCAATGATAGAATATTCTCCTCCTTTATTCATTGTTTTTTGAATCCATGGCTCTTGGTAAAATTTTGTTTCTAAATAGTGAATATTAATATAATCGACGGGCACTCGTCCAGAAACTTTATTAGAAGCCGCACTATATAAAATAACGGAATCAATTAAATCCGAATAGGATACAATCTTCTGATAAATAAATCGCCCTGCTGCATCAAAATCATTAGATGTTTCATATTCAGGATACGATAAACTACTATAATCCTTATGTAGAATAGCATTCATTTGAGGATCTGATATCGGTTGCTCCGATAACTTGATAACCATTTCTAAAAAACCATCAATGTTTTTTATCACCTGTTCATTATTTCGGATTGCGGAAGAGATGGCTAATTCTTTAATCTTATTCGTTGAAAATTTCATTAAAATAATACCTATAAATAGCGAAGGAAAGATAATAAAAGCAATAAAAGCAATAATTAATTGTTTTTTCAAATCCATATTGGATAGTGTTTTAATTATTTTCATCTTCTTTTCCCCTTCCTTAGCTTTTATTATAACATTTTTAGAACCAATCTAATATCTAATTACTAAAATTTTCTAGTAAAAGGTATTAGATATTATCAGATTTTTATATAACCCGTTGCCATTTTTACAAACTTAAAATTTAAAATTCCATTCTATACATAAGTTTCTATGATTACCAAGCATAAAAAAGCCGAAGAAACTTCTTCGGCTCTTTGACTTTTCTTATGAAATTTGTCTACTGATCTGCTTTCTTTATAATGGCTTTCACATTTTTTTCAAACTTTTTTCTGGGCAACATCACTTGATGCCCACACCCTTGGCATTTTATACGAAAATCCATCCCTGTTCGAAGGATTTCCCATTCATGGCTTCCACAAGGATGAGGTTTTTTCATTTTTACAATGTCATGCAACTCAAAATCCATCCTACTTCTCCTTTCTTCTACTGTCCTTTTATCTCTGTTCCCATATAAATGGTTGTTTTTGGATAAGGTATTACAATTCCAACTTCATCAAAGCGTTGTTTTATCCGCTTTCTAAGTTCTCTTTCTACACCCCAGTTTTCTTTAATCTGGCACTGAGCAGCAACCCGAATGACAAGAGCATATTCGCCCAACGCTTGCACTCCTAAGATTTGAGGCGTAGAGATAATTCCTGTAAGTTCTCTTTCTGCTTTGGCTAATATCTCTTCTAAAACCCCAATAACCCGCTCTATGTTTTCTTCATAAGAAATAGATATATCAACGATGGCTCTTTTGAAATCTCGAGTAGAATTAGTCACAACTCCAATCTCTCCATTGGGAATAATATGAAGGTCTCCATCAAAACTTCGAATTCGGGTTGTACGAAGCCCCATTTCTTCTACTGTACCTGTCTTCGTGTTGAGAGTTACAATGTCTCCTACTCCAAATTGATCTTCCAAAAGAATAAAGAACCCGGATATAATATCTTTTACCAAACTTTGGGCTCCAAATCCAATAGCCACTCCTCCTACTCCTGCGATGGTTAAAACAGAAGTAATGCTAACGCCAAACAAACTTAGTATTTGAATTCCAATAATAAAATAAAGAAAATAACGCAAAAGACTGATGCTTAAACTGGTTAATGTATCTGCTTTCCGTTCACTCATCGTATGTTTTGGCTTGTTTTTTTGTCTTTCATAAAAAGACCTTATCATTCGGGTACCTATTTTTTTAATAATCATACTTACTAAAACAATAAAAAGTAGAGAAATAACATCTTTCATAAGAACCCACAATTGTTCCACTGCTTGTAGTTTTTCTATCCATTGAATCATAAAAACTCCACCACTCCTATTACAATAAGTATATCGATATCCAATGTTATAATCTAAACTTCACGAAATGCATATCCATAAATATTTATTTATTATATCATAAAATTGGATCTTATTCAGCCTATTGGATTGCATACTGAAAAATATATTTTGTACACATAAATTACTACCTATGAATATACTATAAATACCTAACTTCATAAAGGGAAAAAATGGAGGGAAAAGAAATATGAATAAAGAGCTTATTTTTTATGAATTATCTAGTCAAGATGAGTTAGATGATTTAGTAGCTAAACTAGGAGATGGAACTTCCCCTGACTATATAAAAAATAACCATTGGAATAAGGAACCCATTGTGCTAGAAACCGTAAATCCTTCTAGCAATGATACTCTTTTAGAGGAAGTCCAAGACATCTTAAAAAAGCTAGAAGATATTCAATCCAAGCTTCCTCTATTAGAACAAATGCACCAAGACATAAAAACCATTTGTACTTTTTTAGAAACCTTATCGGATACCATTGTACACAATAAAGAGACATCCCTATCCCTTAAAGAAATCCTCAAAAGTATAAAAAACCGCCCCTATGGAAAATAAGAAAAAAAAACCTCTTCTTATGGATTGATAAAATAATAAAAGTCATCCCATAAGAAGAGGCAGAGGGGCCTAAAATGCTTTTTTGTATACATTTATAATATCCTGTAATGAAGGTTGGATTGGGTTAGTAGGCATACATGTATCCGATAGAGCTAAGGTGGCCAAGCTTTCAAAGTCGGACTCTTTCACACCTAGGCTAGATAATCGATGATTTAATCCCAACCTTCGGGATAGTTTTTTTACTTCCATGATAGCATCCATAGTTGCTTTATAGGGCATCATCCAAGGTGTTGTAGCAACCCCTAAGGCAGCAGCTACTTCCTTATAGCGTTTTTGTACTTCTTTTTCCCTTCCGTTATACTCCATTACATACGGAAGTAAAATGGCATTACAAAGTCCATGAGGAAGATTGTAAAAACCTCCTAAGGAATGGGCCATGGCATGAACCATTCCTAATCCTGCATTGGAAAAAGCGATACCTGCTATATAGGATGCATGGGCCATCATCGTTCTTGCTTCGATATCCTCGCCACATTCTACCGCCTTCGGCAGATAAGTATGAATGGTCCGGATCGCCCAAAGGGCATCCTTATCTGTCAAAGGATTAGCATTAATAGAAACATAAGCCTCAATAGCATGGGTAAGAGCATCCATTCCTGTTGTAACTGTTAAGGTCTTTGGCATGGATAACATTAATTCTGGATCATTGACTGCAATGCGAACCGTACAATTATCATCGATAGCTACCATCTTAGAAGATGTCTTGTCATCTGTAATAACATAAAAGGTTGTAACTTCTGAACCAGTTCCTGCTGTTGTATTAATAGCAATAATAGGTAAAGCAGGTCTTTGAGATTTATTAACACCCATATAGGATTGTACCGTTCCTCCGTTCGTAGCCAAAATACCAATAGCTTTGGATGTATCAATGGGTGATCCTCCTCCAATTGCAATAATACAATCTGCATTCATGGATTGACACTGTGCTAATCCTTGATCAACAATGGGAACGGTTGGATTGGGACAAACTTGATCAAAAATAGTATACATAATTTTCCTTTGGGATAAGATTGCCTCTATTTTAGCAACAATACCTACTTTCACCAAGGACGGATCTGTAACAATCAAAGCACGTCTATAGTTTCTGCGTTTAAATTCATCAGGCAAGAACTGAATGGCACCAGGTCCAAATAAATTGGTTTCGACTAAGTTGTATTTTTTTGCTTTTAGCATATGAATACCCCTTTTACAAAGTAAACTCTTGTGAACGTTGATCCATAGGATCTATTTTTTTTAATGTAGCTAATTCTTCCTTGGTCGGCAACGGTGTATAACGAATTTCATCATAATATAATTCAAACCCTGTATTTTCTTTTACTTCTTCTAAATTCGAAGTAGGATGGATAGAATCCAATACTAACATTCCATTTTTATAAGCAAATACACAAAGAGGCGTTACGATTTTGTATACATTTCCCCGTGTTGTAACAAAATCCACTTTAGGTACAAAAGTACGTTTATCATGTTTGGTTCGCCAAATGATTGCTTTCTTAACCGTTGGAATTAAAACTGCACTACCGGCTCCTCCTGGCATTCTAACTTTAGGTTTGTAATAATTACCAATTACAGAAGCGTTGATATTTCCTTGTAGATCAAATTGGATACCACTTAAAAAAGCCACATCAAGTCTCCCTCGCATGGATAAATCAAAAACTTCTGCTAACGGAAGAAAGGCGCTGGCACCTTTTAATAATTCTTCGCCTGCGGAAGAGTAGGTGCTGATTTTAGGAGGTTTGGGATTGATTCCTCCTGGAATATTTAAATGTATCATATTGGGAGCATGTACTGCCTTGGCTAACATCATAGCAATCATTGGCATATGGGAAGAAACTCCATGAAAAACAGTTTCTTGATCTTCAATCAATCTTGCTAAGGTGCATGTCATGATATCTGAGATTCGATTTTCTGCATTCCTTCCATTAGTATATTGATTTTTTTTCTCACTCACTTCATGTCACCAGCCTTTGTTTATAAAATGATCTTTTTTATCATAAGAAGCAATATATGCGTCTAATTCTATTTTTTCTTTTACTTTCCTAAATGCTGTAATATCTGCATGATCAATGTCATAGTACCCTTCACAAGAAGTGGGCCTAGCACCTCCTCTAAGAGGTACAATGGCACTGACTAAAAAATCAGGGATATGAACCCCTTGGGGGTTAAATGTATTCTTCATAACAGGAACAATGGTTTCTGCTGTAATAATGACTTTCTTAGCGGCTCTGGATAGTAAAACATCTTCAAAAATAGGCCCATTGATTCGTGCATTTCCTTTTTCATCAACTTCGCTGACATGAAGAATGGCCACATCAGGAACCAGAGCTTTTACAATAGTAATCGCTCCAGAGCCAAAGGGGTCTTGAATAACTTGAAAATAGTCATTGACTTGTAATAGGTCTCCTGTGCTAAGACCTTTTACTGGCATAAAGGGAACTCCCATTTGGGCTGCTCGTAATGCACAAATTACAGTATAGCAAGCATGTTCATTGCCTTTTATTGTTCCACTTTGGACTCCTTTTCGATAATGTTGTGCTAATCCATATTGAGTCTCATAACTGATAAATCCTGCGTCTACAGAAGCAACACTACCTGCCAAACAAAGCATATCTACATCCATAGCCCCTGCTGTCTTAACAAGTTTCAGATTCTTTTTCTTTTGCCGAACGAGCTCTCGTACTGCTGCCATAGGAGCCCGATGTAGAACATTTCCTCCTAAAGCGACTAAATCTCCATCAGAAATCATCCCGATAGCTTCTTCTAATGAAACGATTTTACTCATTTTTTTCACCTACTTTGCTGCGTTACAAGCAATATGAACCGCATCCCATACTCCTGAAAAAGGTGGTGCATAGCATAAATCCGCCATGCCTAACTCTTCTGTGGTCATTTTATTATGAATGGCAATGACAAACATATTAATACGTGCTACGGCTCCCTTAGCTCCTGCTGCTTGTGCTCCTAAAATACGTTTTGTATTTTTTTCGTAGAGTAATTTTATTGTAATGAGAGTGGGGTTGGGATAGTATGCTGGATGATCGTAAGCTGTAACAATGACGGTTTTATAGTCCAATTGTAGACGCTTGGCATCTTGTTCTGACATGCCTGTTCTGCCAAGCTCAATATCCAATACTTTAATAGCCGCTGAACTAAGAGCACCAATAAATTTATCATGTCTTCCAAGAAGGTTACCCCCCGCCAATCTACCACATTTATTGGCTACGGTACCCAATGCAAGATACACATTTTCTTCCATTCCTTGATGATAGACTTGGGCGCAGTCGCCTGCCGCGTAAATATCTGGAATGCTGCTTCGCATTTCTCGATCAACGATAATGGCTCCATTCGACCCTAAGTGAATGCCCGTATCTTTAATAAAACCTGTAGCAGGGCGAACCCCAATGGCAACAATGACAAGATCTGCTTGGTAGGTTCCTTTATTGGTTTTGATGCCTTCTACTTGCTGTACTCCTAAGATCTCTTCTACCATTTCTCCGGTATGTAACAGAACTCCATGTTTTTCTAATTCTTCTTCTGCTATTTTTGCTAGTTCGCGATCAAAAGAAGCTAATATACCAGAAGCTGCTTCAATACAACGGACTTTTTTCCCCAACTCTACCATGGCTTCTACTACTTCAATTCCTATATACCCACCACCAACAACAACTACATTTTGAATGCTAGGATTTTGTAGGCTTTCTTTTAATCGAATACCGTCTTCTAATGTTTTTAGAAAATGCACATTTGTTAAGTCCATTCCCTTCATTTTAGGAACAATTGGATTCGCTCCTGTTGCAACCATTAACTTATCGTATGTGTCGATTTTGATATCGCCTTTTTCTAAATCTCGTACAAGGATTTCTTTTTTATATGGAATAACTTTAAGGACTTCATGTTGTAAAAAAATTTTCATTCCCGTTTTTTCAAACTCTTCTTTTGTTCTAGCGATCATTTTTTTCCAATCGTCATTTACATTAGAAACAAAATAAGGCAATCCACAAGCACCATAGGAAAGATGACTTCCTTTTTCATATACAATGACTTCTGCTCTTGAATCCATACGTTTTATTTTGGAGGCTGCTGACATTCCAGCAGCTACACCACCAATAATGATGACTTTCATGATGATCCTTCTCCTTTATCGATTTGCCTTATGGCCTCTTATGTCTTTTTCATTATAAAATCTGGGTTTAGAAGGGTGCTGTTCATCTTATACTCACTCCTTCCTATCTTACTTTCCAATTTCAGGCTCAAAATCTAAAATCCCAACGACCAATGCATCAATAGGTGAATTTCGATCAAGTCCATACTGGGTTGTGTCGTTAGTGGTAATCAATACCAATTCTCCAATACCAGCACCTAAGGTATCTGCTGCAACAAAAATCTTTTCTTTTGATCCATAATAGGGTTCGATTAAAAGAAGTTTATATCCTATTAAATTTTCACACTTTCGAGTGGATACGACAGTTCCTGCTACTTTTCCAACTATCACCGATGACACCTCCCTATTCTTTTACTAATTCAAGCAATTGACCTTGTTGTAACTGGAAGGCATTGGCATCATCTGTATCAATATGAAAATCAAGTCGATAACCTTTATCAACACGAAGGCTAATATTATCCATCATGCCACCTTTTACACCTGGAATTTTTACCTTGACTTTCTGACCGTTAGTAACTTGATAAACCCTTGCTTCTTCTGGTGACATATGAATATGCCTTTCTGCAATAATGACTCCCTGATTTATGATGATACTTCCTTTAGGTCCTACAATCGTAAGTCCTGGTGTGTTTTTAAGATCGCCTGAGTTTCGTACAGGTGCTATAATTCCTAACAGCCTTGCTTCAGAAGCAGTAATTTCTACTTGGGTTTCTTTTCGCAATGGTCCTAATATTCTAACTTTTTGAATTTTATTTCTAAGACCAACCAGTGTTACTGTTTCTTCTGCTGCATATTGTCCAATTTGGGATAATTCCTTCCGCTTTGTCAATGTATATCCTTTACCAAACAAGGCCTCTAAATGATCTTGCTGTAGATGGACGTGCCTTGCTGAAATTCCAACAGGAACCATGGTACGCACAAGACAACCTCCACCTATGGTACAACCTTTTTTCCCTAATTCAGTAATCACAAGTTGGGTCACTTGTTCGATAAGTGCTTGATGGACAGCCATTTTTTATATCTCCTTCCTTATTTTAATGAAGGAAGAATATTCCCAATTTCTCCATGAGGACGGGGAATCACATGAACGGCAACAAGATCTCCTAAACGTTGTGCTGCTTCTGTGCCTGCTTCTGTAGCCGCCTTTACTGATCCTACTTCTCCTTGGACAATAACAGTAACAAGCCCTGATCCAATTTTCTCTGTTCCTACTAATTCTACATAAGCTGCTTTTAACATGGCATCTGCTGCCTCAATGGAAGCGGTCAATCCTCTCGTTTCAATCATTCCTATGGCTTGCATCCTTGTATCCTCCTTTTTCACTTCTATTCTTTTTTTGGTTTCCTTCACTTTCTCTACTGCTTTTGTTTTTTTATTTTCTTTTCCTGTTTCTTCGATTCTTGTTTTCTCAATCCCCTGTATACGCTCTTTCTTTTCACTCATATGATACAACCTCCACTTCCTGTTTTTTATGACACAAGATCCAATAGTTTCTCATTGTTTTTTACTATTGGACAAATTTTAAGATTTCAGGATGAGGATTGCTGATCGTAATGCCCATTTTTAAAGGGTTTTTATCCATGGTCTCTCCTGCTCTTTTAGCTCTTTCAATGGCTGTAGTAACTTCCGCCGTACTTCCCCCAACGATGAGTGTAACTAAACGACCTCCTAATCGCTTTTCTGCCTTTAGAAATTGCACATCTGAAGATTTTACCATTTCATCCAATATATAAACTGCATTGGCAAAAAAACTCACTTCTGCAATTCCTATGGCATCGTATCGGTCTGGCTTCATGTAGCCTCCACTATTTTAAAGAGGGAAGTATTTTTTCAATGTCTGTGTGAGGTCGGGGAATCACATGGACGGCAACAAGCTCTCCTAATCGTTGTGCTGCTTCTGCTCCCGATTCAGTAGCTGCTTTTACAGCTCCTACATCCCCGCGAACAATAACTGTCACGAGACCTGATCCAATTTTTTCTGTACCTACCAATTCTACATTTGCTGCTTTTAACATGGCATCTGCTGCCTCGATAGAAGCGGTTAATCCTCTTGTTTCAATTAATCCAATAGCTGACATATTGATTTCCTCCTTTAATTGATCTTATTTTTTTATTTTACCTTTGTAATTTGAGCAAGATAAGCAATTTCATCATAAGGTCCTTCCATCACACTAGCTGTTACTTCTATTTCTTGATTGTATTGTAGGGCTACTTTTTTGGCCACCGCAACAGCTTCTTTCACATCTGATAAGGGGCCAATAAATTTGGTTTGTACTGTAAGAGGAAGAGGGAAACTTGTATCTTTGGGATTGATTGTATCGATCCCCACAATGGTAATATCTGCTGTTTTACAAGCTTGATCCATTGCTGCCAATGCAACGGAATATCCTGCGACTTCAAGAAAACCGATTGCGTATGTGAGCATGATAGCACCCCCTAAATAATACGAAAACCACCTTCTGCTAAAACACATCGGCGCTGTCTTGTAAAAGACCGAGCCGAAGTCAATCCTTCTCCTGTAGGCCCTGCAATAGTCATAGTCGTGTATCCTTCTCCTTTGAATCCAACTCCTGCTAACGTACTGGAGTTCTTTACAAAAATAGTTGTTTCAATGGCACGAGCAAAACGGGTAAGACGATCTACATTTTTGGAAAACATAGAAGCCGTATGGCGATTTCCATGTTCTGCTTGTACCGCAAAAGAAATGGCTTCATCTAAGTCTTTACAGCGAACAATAGGAAGTACAGGCATAAGTTGTTCCAGTTGTACAAAAGGATGTTCAAAGGGCACTTCACAAATCAATAAGCGAACATCTCTTTTTCCCGTAATACCAATTTGTTCTAACATTAATCCAGCATCTTTACCAACCCATTCTTTGCGTACATGGTATTCCCTTTTTATATTTCCTGCACAACCACTATTACATGGCTTTTCTTCATACTGTAATACCAAGTTTACAATTTGTTCTAGCTGTACTTTGTTGAGTAAATAAGCCCCAGTTTCAATCATTTGGTATACAAATTCATCGGCTACTTGTTCCAATACAAAGACTTCTTTTTCTGCAAGGCATAAAATATTATTATCAAAGGACGCACCATAAAAAATCTGTTTTGCAGCTTGATGGATATCTGCTGTTTCATCTACAATCACTGGGGGATTACCAGCACCTGCCCCAATGACTTTTTTCCCTGATTGTAGCAAGGCTCTGACCATTGGCATGCCTCCCGTTCCTACTAACAATCGAACTTTAGGGCTTTGGGATAGGACTTTTACAGTTTCCATAGTAGGATTTTTCACCATGGTAATGAGATTTTTAGGACCTCCCTGATTTACAATCGCTCGATTCATCAAATCCAATACATAGGCACAACACTTCTTTGCTGATGGATGAACATTAAAGACAACACTATTACCTGCTGCAATCATAGAAATTGTATTGTTGATAAGAGTTTCTGTTGGATTGGTGGTTGGTGTAATAGCCGCAATAACTCCAAAAGGGGCTGGTTCTTCAAGCATAAGCCCATCATCACCGGAGATAGCATGGGTACGCAAATCTTCTGTCCCAGGCGTTTTATTAATGACCAATTGGTTTTTTAAAATTTTATCTTCATAACGTCCTAATTTGGTTTCTTCTAAAGTCATTCTCGCTAAATTTTCAACTTCTTTTAAACAAGCTTCTCGAATGGCTTTAATAAACTTTTCTCTATCTTTTAACTGAAAATTTTTTGTGTATTCTTTTTGTGCTTCGAAAGCAGCGTCAATGGCATCTTCAATGCGTTCAAATACCCCCATCTGATAGCTTGAATCAACAATTTGTGTATCCTTGGTTGTTTCTATGGCGGGCATTGTATTTAATGACTCTGTTGTGGTAGGCATTTGAATGTTTTTTCCTTCTATTTTGCTCATGACTGCCGAAACGATTCTTAAAATATCCTGTTCACTAACATTCATTTTATTTCTCTCCCTTTCCATAGGTCTGGAGTATGATCTGGGTTACTCGCTCGACAATTTCTTGAATCAATGCTTCTTTGTTCTTTTCTTCCCTTTCATCAGTAGCTTCTTTTGTATTTCCATAACTTTCAATGGGCTGTGAAGTAAAACCACTGAGATTGGTTTCTTGTATAGCACAATGAGGCATACCACCTGACTGAATTCCTAAATTTTGCCTTATTTGTACCAATGCAGATACTTGATTACAGCTTAGTTCATTTGCTTTTCGAATAATATTGCCTGTATACATCATAACAGTTGCATAATATTCTAATGATTCTAATCGATAGAAAGCTTCGAATACATCTTTCCCCCAAGTTAAGGCACCATGATTGGCCAATAAGACTGCGTTATGAGTTTTACAATAAGGTGCAATAGAATCAGGTACTTCTTGGGTTCCTGGTGTTGCATAGGGAGCAATGGGGATGGTTCCTAAGTTAACAACTGCTTCTGGCAAAATAGCACGATCCAAATTGATTCCTGCAATAGCAAAGGAAGTGGCAACAGGAGGATGAGCATGAGTAACTGCGAAAACATCTGGATTCTCTTCATATACCCGAAGATGCATTTTTAACTCTGATGAAGGTTTTCGATTTCCAATGAGTATTTTCCCACTAAGATCTGTTTTAACTAACATATCCTGGGTCATAAAACCTTTTGAAACTCCTGTTGGAGTGGCCCATAAAGCATTGGGGCCTACTCGTATACTGATATTCCCATCATTGGCTGCCACAAAACCTTTGTCATACATTCTTTTTCCTATTTCAAGGATGGCTCTTTTTGCCTCAAAATCAGTCATATACTGAATACCATTAATTTTAATCAACTTCAACCCTCCTTTATCATTAATTTTATTATGTTTTCTTTTAAAATACTTGTCTATAC
>FZPS01000065.1_pt498 | contig 13279 bp, 15 predicted proteins | sample 1817821 | NCBI WGS metagenome assembly FZPS01 (sample SAMEA104158645, study PRJEB21678) | metagenome | place: Germany | collected 2015-04-21 | reverse complement strand
AGCGCGCGTCATCAATAAGCATACCTCATCGGGTGGTGACCTCGCAACCATCGGCCGTGACGATCAGGGTGTGTTCCGTCTGTGAGACAAATGACCCCGGAACGTCGTTTAACACCGGGAAGGGATGGAGAATCCCGGATCGTACCAGGTTCATAAGCCCGATATCAACCTTATCGCCGGGGACCCATCGGCGAGCGAACGGGAGGCCTCTCCTTGGTCTTGCCGTCTCAAGTATCCGCTTCGCCGATGGCAGGCGGGCGGGTCGGGCTGCGATCTGCTGGTAGATCTCAACGCGCGCCGCTTCAGATATCCTTCCTGATCCTGTGGTAGCAAAGGGCTCGATCGCAAAGGCCATGCCCTCCTCAATGACGGCACCGCCGCTCATCGCGATATTCGGGATGGTCGGCTTTGCGTGGAGGTCGTAGTGGCCGAGGCCGTGCCCGGTGAGGTTTGCGACCGGTATGTATCCGTGCTCCTCGATGGTCGCCTGGATTACTGTCCCGATCTCCCCGGCGGTGATACCCGGGCGGACGATGGCGATCGCTGCATCAAGGGCCGCCCGGGACGCCTCCACGAGTTTTGCGTGGTCACCGAGGTCGACGGTCAGGGCGGTGTCGGCGATGTAGCCGTCGACATGCACACCGAGGTCGACCTTGACGAGGTCGCCCGCGGCAAACATTCTCTCGTCCCCGGGCATGGCGGTGTCGTGAGCTGCTGATTCGTTCAGGGAGATGTTGAGGGGGAATGCGAGGTTTGCACCTTCGTCTATTACCAGGCCTTCGGTCTCCTCGACCATCTCAAGGATGCTCGCCCCCTCTTTCACGAGGTTTGCGCCCCGATGGAGCACTTTGTGTGCCAGGGTTCCTGCCTCATGGTAAGCGTCGTAGATTTCGTCGTTCATGATCATATTATCAGTCTCTCTTCGTATTTGGTGAACCGGTCAAACCCGGTCTCTGTCACCGCGCCCATGTCCTCAAGGCGGACGCCGCCGGTTCCAGGGTAGTAGAGTCCGGGCTCGATTGTGATGACATTTCCAGCGACGAGTGCGCCACCTTTCGGGCCGAGCGAGGGCTCTTCGTGTACCTCAAGGCCGACACCGTGACCGAGGCTGTGGACGAACCCCTGCGTGCCGCTCTCGTAGCCCCGGTCGTGGAAGAAGTCTACTACAGCGGTATAGAGATCGGATCCGGGGGCTCCGGCGCGGATATGTGATGCGCTGAGGGCCTTTGCCTCCCGGACAGCTTCGTACATCTCCTGGATCGCAGAGGTGGGTTCGCCCTTCACCACCGTCCTGGTCATGTCAGCGTAGTAGCCGGTGAGTTCGTGTTGCGGGAAGATGTCGATGACGATCGGTTCGTTCTCAAGAAGCGGTCCGCTACCCTGGTTGTGCGGGAGGGCGGTGTCGGGGCCGCATGAGACGATGGTGTCAGCTCCCCGGCAACCGTTTGTGAGGAGATGGATATGCATCTCCGCCCGAACGGTCTCGGCAGTGAGAGGCTGGCCGTTCCGGTGGAGGATGCCGGCTTTCGGGGTGGAGTCGCGGATGAGTGCGATCCCCCGGTCCATCGCCGCCTCGGTGGCGCGCTGCACCGCGCGTATCTGTTCAAGTTCATCTGGTGTCTTGACTGCACGCATTCCTCCGACCGTTCCTGCGACATCGAGGATGACCGGATGGAACGACTCGAGTTCCCGGGCGAGGGCGAGCGGGAAGGTTGCGGGAACGAGGGCGGGGCCGGCGGCGAGGTCTGCGATCATGTGGGCGGTTGCGCGCCAGAGTGGTTCTCCGGCCTTGAGGTACTCCAGGTAGCCGGCATCGGCGCGGGTTATGACCGCGGCGGATGACTCGCGGACTGCTCGCTCGTATTCCATCTGCGGGATGACGAGTATTCCGCGCTCGTCGGGTCGTTTCACGTAGACCACGGGGTCGGTGGTGCGGAACCGGGTCAGGTAACGCATATCGGCATCCGCGGATGAGCCGTAGACCACGTATGCTGCTGCTCCGGCATCCCGGATAGCAGAATCCAGTATATTCACTTTATCAACTCTCCTGTTGAAACCACAAGTACTTTTACCACCACGTTCAAGTATGAATGATGGATGAGGCAGCCAGAGAGGCTTTCAAGGGCAAATTTATCGTGCTGACGGTCATGCTAAACATCATAATCCTCTGTTTCGCTATGGGTGCCTTCATCCTCTTCCGGTTTGCACCCACGAGCTCCATCGGGCTCTGGGTCGGTGTCATCCTCGTCATTGCGGGGGCGATCTCCTCGGTCGCGTTCCGGAAGATGTATCGTCGGACAAAGGTCTGGCTGAATGAGCAACCCTAGCGCGCGTGTCCTATGCTTGCGAAGTTGAGATCTGAGATCGAACTTGCGTCACGGCATCTCGAGGTGATCCGGGCGGTCGTGGAGTATCAGCCCATCGGTATTATGAAGCTCTCCGAGGTTCTGGATCTCCCCTACCACCGGGTTCGCTACTCATTACGGATCCTCGAGCAGGAGGGCTATATCCGCGCGTCGCCGGCCGGCGCGGTGGCTACGGAACAGGCGGCCGATCTCCTCGGCGGGCTGGAGGCGCGGGTCGATGAGTTGATCGCACTCCTTGAGGCTATCAAGGAGGAGAATTCCCGTAATATTTAATACGGTTCAGGGGAGACATTATAGAGCACTTGTGTGCCGCCATAACTCAGTTGGTAGAGTGGCTGGCTGTTAACCAGCATGTCACAGGTTCGAGTCCTGTTGGCGGCGTCTCCGATTGGGGATACAGCAATGTATATGCTGGTAACTCCTTTCTCGACATCTTTTATCAGCCTATCTATGAATCTAGAAGCGTTAGGGACTTGGTTCTTGAGAAATACATATGCTTGATCTGAGATAGTGATATTCATTCTTCGACGTTTGCGCCCGTATTGAGATTTTTTCTTCTTTCGTGACATGATTTTCATCTCTTTTCTACTGTCCGCACAGTGCTGTATCTGTGCGGACAGTGCTGTATAATGATCAGGTGCCGGCAGGGGCTTAATAATGTAGCATCAAAAAAGGAGATATTATGAGGTATTGGAGTATCGGGCTTCATCACTTCCAGGAAGTAATCTATCTCCTCTCCCGGGGTCGGTTTTTTCTTCTGTATCGTCGCCAACAGTCCTCCTGGTTTCTCTCCAGGCTTCTCTATGGAGCCTGTACCCCGGTGGCAATTGAGTTGTGTGGGTGCGGGGTCGTAGGTCTACTGTTATGGCAAGACCGCTTGTGAAGTAAGTCTTCGAGTTTAACTCGCGGGGTTGAAGGGGCGGAGCGGGAAGTCCCCATCCTTCAGGGTGGGGATGAAAGCGGCGCCCCTTCTTCAGTATGATAACTATATTTAGTTGGGTATTCTCTTATAGGTATGTAGAGTCCTAGGAAAAGAAGTAAAGTGATCATTTCCTACAAATATCGAGCGTATCCAGACGCAACCACTGAGGCACGGTTGAATGTCGCACTCGATACCTACAGGTGGCTCTATAACACGCTCCTTGAAGAATGTAACACTGCGCGTGAGAACGGTTCATCCCTGACAATGCAGGAGACGCAGGCACAGATTGTCATGCTAAAAGAGGAGAACCCGTTCCTGAAGGATGTGTACTCCAAAGTACTCCAGATGGTGAACTACACCCTCTGGAGTAACCTCCGTGCCCTCTCAGAATCAAAGAAAAAGGGACGGAAGATCGGCAAACTCCGGTTCAAGAGCGCATCTCGGTACCGGACGCTCAATTACAATCAGTCTGGGTTCAAGATCGACCAGGAACACCAAAAAATTACCTTCTCGAAGATCGGAACAATTCCGTTCACCATGCACCGGCCATACTCGGGAGAGGTGAAAGGTGTTCTGATCACCCGTTCCGGTGACGAATGGTACGTTATCATCCAGGCGGAGCAGGAAGTTTCTGAGTCAAAGGGAGAGGAGGAGGGGCGATCTGTTGGGATCGATGTCGGTCTGAACGCATTTGCGGTCGATAGTGACGGTGCGGCAATCGAGAACCCCCGGTTCTTTGAACGATCACGAGCCAGAATCAAGAAATTACAGCAGAGTGTTGCCAGAAAGCGTCGTGGTTCAAAGAATTGGGAGAAAGCAAAGAAGAAACTGGAGAAAGCATATGCTCACATCACAAACCAGAGGAATGATTTTCTGCACAAACTCTCCCGCAGATATGTTGATTCTTATGCGACGATCTGTGTAGAGGATCTGGATATCAAGTATCTCAAAGAAAACGGCAAATCTCGTGGACTCCGCAGAGGCATCCATGATGTATCATGGGGACGATTCTACTCTTATCTCTCGTATAAGGCTGAGAGCGCTGGTACGAACTTCATTCGAGTCGATCCCCGGAATACAACACAGATGTGCTCAAACTGCGGAAGCATCGTGAAGAAGGATCTCTCTGTGAGAGTTCATGAATGCCCGTATTGCGGGTTTATTGCTGATCGAGACTATAATGCTGCGGTGAATATTCACCGTGTGGGGATGGAACAGCCCTTCGAGCCTGTGGAGATGATACCGCTACATCACATCTCTGTGATGCAAGTATTGTCTATGAAGCAGGAAGCCCCGCCCTTTAGGGCGGGGTAGTTCACATTTCCCTCACACACATGGGATTCAGATGTGCTCTGAAAACAGGCTCACTTCCGATAGCGAGGCACTTGTATTCCAGATAGTATCTCTTGCGAGAGAGCGTTTTATCAATAGTTCTATTGATGTATGTTCCGACGAGGATATGGACGCGATATGCATAATCCTGAAGGACATGCTATCAATCCCATAAGTAACCCATCTACCTATCGTGCTATAAGCAAAGCGACAACACAGACATTCTTTATCTTGCGGGATAGGGTAATGAGTGATACTCCATAGCAGCATTCCCGTTTTCGGGCTCAATGCCATGAATCATAACGCTGGAGCGCTATCGGATAATTTGCGAGCAAAAAAGATCCTGCTGATCGGTACACTCGGTGCAGGAAAAACAACTCCTGCTCTTGACCTCGCGAAAAAAATCGGCTATCCGTATCTCTCGATCGCTTGAGTGCCGCATACAGTATTCTGACAGTACGATCCCTGGCGAAGAGTCCGCATGGTGGCATTTCCTCGCGGCCTGCGCCGATCCCGCTCCGGGCATCCTCGAGTTCTCCGGAGGAGGACCGCATGTGTATGAAGTCCGCGAGGCGCTCCTCGATTCAGGGCTGCCAGTATCGATCATCTGGCTGGATCTCCCTCATGAGACCTGCATCGAGCGGGCATCACTCCGACGGAAATATGTACCGGCACCATTCCCCTGGGGGCCGATTGATATCTCTGTCCAGGCGATATATTCCAGCATCGAGAGAGCCTGGAACATGGTGTGGTGCGCAGAGCCCCGATTTCGCACGATGCGGATGAGATTTCAGGGCAGTACCCCTTATCCTGAGATGTATGCGAAGATCGCAGCTATCCTTTTCGCCGGTATGGCAGAGGAGAATCCTCGTCCGGAAAAACCGTGAACTATCGCCGGGAAAAAATGCCGGCAGACCTCTGTGCAGGCAGGCACCACAGGGCGGCAAGCTCTCCGTTACGATCGAACAGGATGGCGGAATCGGTTGGGGTTATACCGCGAAGGATACTGTCTACCACGGGGTGCCGGCCCCCTCCCCGGCACCCGGAGTGGTGGATGTGATCGGCCGGGCGATACGTTTTGAGAGAGACCCGCTTATGGATCGCAGGACCATCGCAAAGAGCACCTGGCTCCTCGCGTATTTATTGTATATCTTCGGTCGGCGCAGTCGGCGGCGAGAGCCACTAAAGATATATAGAATGAAGTAGATCATGCTCGATCAGGTGGAACTCCATGGCGAATGCACACCTGAGATGGTCAATCTTTTACGCCGGACTGAAGGGTTCTGAGGTACAGATCAAGCACCCGGCAAACAGGCGGGGTGAGGGTCCGATGATGCCAGAGACGATTGAACGGCGAATACTACCATATCTGGACGAATGGGGGATTCAACTCCCTATTGCGATCAAGACATACTACTCCATCAAACCGACGGGCGTAAATATCACAACATACGGTGAAAAATCAATATTCGCGCCGACAGGTCCGAGAGAGGATCCTGCAGAGTTTACATACTATGTCAGCGAGGATGGAGTGGTCTTTGAGATCGACAGGAATATGAAGATCCAGCTCACCGCTTAAGGAACCACGCTGGATCAACCGACCGGGTTTGAGGAAGTCAGTGGGTACCCGGGATCTCTCCCGGTCACATGATCATGAAGAGGCTGGAAGGCCGGGTACCTCCCGCCTCCCCGACCCGGCGTGATCGCGACCCTGCACACGGGCGGGGTGCACGATCACCATGGTGTACACCGGAGTTAACAATTTTGATAAGGTTGGTGTACTAAATGGTGATGATGAGGATCGAGACATGACAATTGAGATCCTGAAGTCTATCGCTCGAAACGGGCCGGTATTCACCCTCGATCAACTGCACTGGAAGACAGAGATCCCGAAAGACGTGCTTTCAGTGACGCTCTCCCGGTGGCAGGAGCGGGGTTTTGTCGAGCGGATCGAGAGAGGGAAATACCTGATCATCCCGCTGGAGAGCGAGAAGGGCAGGTACACCCTCCACGAGTTCGTGATCGCATCACACCTCATCCAGCCATCCGCGATCGCATACTGGAGCGCACTCAACTATCATGGTCTGACAGAGCAGATCCCGACAACCGTCTTTATCCAGACGACAGCGCGGAAGAAGAGCAGTCAGATCGAGGTATTCGGTGTGAATTACCGGATCGTGCGAGTGAAGCCAGAGAAGTTCTTTGGCCTGAAGAAGGAGTGGATCGAGGAGATGCCAGTCACCATCACCGACAGGGAAAAGACGGTGATCGACTGCCTCGACAGGCCTGAATACGCAGGCGGCATCATCGAGGTCACAAAGGCACTGGAGAACACATCGCTAAATTATGAAAACCTGAGCCGGTACGCCCGAATGATCGGGAATACCGCCGTTATCCGGAGACTCGGGTACCTGAGCGAACATCTGGGACTTTCGCTGGATCTGCCTCTCCCTACATCCCGGAGGTATCTCCTCCTCGATCCAACGATGCCCCGCCAGGGAGCGAATGATTCGAAGTGGCGACTGGTCATCAATACCGAAATCGCACATCTGGAGGAGTTCACATGATACCGATCGTGGAGATAAAGGAGGCTGCTCGCATCTTCGGGGTTCCGCCCTCAACTATCGAACGGGACTATGCACAGAACTGGCTCCTCGCTCACCTGGGTGCCCTCCCCATGGCGTTGAAAGGCGGAACAGGAATCCGAAAAGTCTTCATCGAAAGCTACCGCTTTTCAGACGATCTCGACTTCACCCTGCTGGAACCCTGCGAGAAGGAGATCCTGAAAGAAAAGATAGTGGATGCAGTATCCCGTGCGCGAGAGGAAAGCGGCATAAGGTTTGAGGAAGACATCAGTATCATCGAGACAACGACGGGATTCCGGGCGACATCTCTGTTTAGAACCCAAACTCCTCACATATTAGGGAATATATCAAGTTTGAGTTTTTCTACGAGGTCACGCACCTTCTTCGGCACCTCGGTGATCTGCCTCTCCTCCCCCAGGTCCACCGCATAAACCTTTGAGAGTTTCATGAGCAACCCCTTCGGTGAAAGGTGCGCTGTCATCTCTGCCTGCTTGATCCGGTTCAGGATCTGACAATACAGGTAGAGGCACAAGAATCCAACGAAGATGTGGCCAAAGACTGCCGTCGCATCCCTGAGATAGAGTTTGTCTGCCTGGATCAGTCCTTTGAACGCGGAGAAATGTTCTTCGACCAGATTTCGCGACTTGTAGAGATCGTAAACCTCCTTTGGCTCCACGGTTAATGAAGAGACGATCAGGATCTTGCCGGCGCGTTTCAGTCGTTTATTCAACGTCTCTCGGTCGATCTTCTTCTCTTCCAACAGTCGGTAGAGGGTCTTCTCTTCCTCTGCCGCCAGATCGACATCTTCATAGAGGTAAAGCGTCACTTCACCTACTTTACGCTTTCCGGCGTGAATCAGTCGCTCGCGATAGAAGAAGTGGTCAGTGAGATGGATCCGTATCTTGTACCGGGTGCTATCTCGGCGTTGTGGAAGGACAAACGGGATCTCTGCCTCAGTCAGACTTTTCTCATTCTCCTCCGAAACGAATCCACGGTCGAGGACGAGAGTCGCCCTGGTGCTGCCGATCTCTTTCAATGAACCAACCAGAGTGGTAACATCCCGAACTGAGCCCGGTAGAGCCCGGATCATCACCGGGAGTCTGGTATCTGTCGCGCTGAAGAGCGCGACATTGACCTGTGGCAACCAGATCTCATCGGCGTTGTGACCAAATTCGGCGAGGTTCACGGTATCGGAGTACGAGAAGATGAACGAAAGATCGTACACAAGGTGTTGCGCCTGTGTGGTGAGGTGCTGGAAGATTGCCTGTTGGGCGATGCGATCCCCACCAACCGCGGTGAGTACCTGGGAAAGGGTGCGGGGGTCGCAGTTCGGGGTAATATCAAGGACGTTGTCGAGTTCCTCCCAGGCATCCCTGATCAGGGAGAGTGGTGTGTACCCGGCGATCCGGGTGAACGTGAGAGCGACAAGTTCCTGCCAGCAGTTCGGAAAGGCATCCTGGAGAACCGGGAGTAACTCCTGAAATTCCGCTGCCAGAAGAGCGGCATTTCCATATTTTCGGATATTTCTGGGAGATATAGGATGATGCGCGACCCGTGTCCCTTTGGGGATGAGCCCCGCTTCCTGCGTGAGTCGGCCGAGGTAGGTACTTACTTTCTTTGGGGATTTCGTAGTCTTATCGTAGACACTTGTTGAATGGTATACGTAGGGTTTGTTCTGGATATATTTGATCTCCAGACACTTCACACCCTGCTGTCGTTGCTCTTCCAACCATGCACGAGCCCATTCTTCCATATGGTATATCTATTAGGGATTACAAATATATAGATCTTGCGGTTTGAGGGCAAAGATGGTGAAAAAGGGCAAAATTTGAGGAGATAGTCCCTAACTCATGCGGAGTTTGGGTTTAGAATCATCCCCATGAGCGCATCCACTCCGACCAGGATCATTATCGACCTCACGACTATAGATAATGAAAACGTCCTGCTCCCTGTTTTGAAGAGAGAAATCTACCACCCGTATTCGGACAAACTCTTCGCCAGGGTACCCAGTTACAGTCTGGAGGAGATCATGGCCGAGAAGATCCGCTCTCTCTTCCAGCGGGTACGCCCTCGGGATATCTACGACATCTGGTATCTGACTGACCATGTGAACCCGGATGCTGTGAAAAATATTCTCTACCAAAAATGCGAATGCAAGAAGATCACCCCGGATAACTCTACGCTCACAGGGAAGCATAACCGGTTCTCAGCAGCATGGAATGCATCACTCCGGCACCAGATGAAGACGGTCCCAGACTTCGAGAAGGCATTTGGAAGGGTGCTGGAGTGCGTCGAACTCTACACTCACCGATAGAACGAAGTTTCCTGCAGGGTCAGGATGACAAATGGAGCGACTGAGGTGCCGCGCAACTACACAATCAGGATCTCCGAGAGCGACGAAGGCGAGGGGTTCATCGCCATCGCTCTCAGAGTTGCCGGGATGCTCCACGTTTGGTGAGATGGAAGGAGGGGTGTTTTCGGAAGTGGGGAGGGATATTAGCTTCCGATTTTGTGCCACCCGGCCAACCTCCCCGACCCGGCGTGATCGCGACCCTGCACACGGGTGGGGTGCACGATCACCATAATGTACACCATAATTAACAATTTTGATAAGGTTGGTGTACCTGATGAGGAACGCGAGATTCCGGAGTCGGCGGCGGGATCCTGATCGAGACAGCCAGGCTCTACACTGCGAGCAACCAGAAGGGCGCCGGCGTTTGCCACCCTCACCGAAATGAGGGATCTGACGTTCGCAGTCCGGCAGGATAGATCAGGCCGCACAGCGAGGGATACTACCTACCAAAACTTTCTGAAGAAATAACCGGCACCCGGAACGGTGGATGCGGCCGTGACCGGCGATTCCACGGAGATGGCCGGCAGCACAAAAAAAGGGTCAGGCGCTGATGGCAGCAAGCGTGCCATCAGTGCGCATGAACAACCAGTATCCCACGGTCGGGAAGAGATCCTGGTCCTCTCCCCGGGGTCCGGACTGGTTGTTGATGAGCGCCGGCCGGTAAGACTGGTTCTCTGCGTCGTAGCCAAGGGCATAGACCCAGCTATCCTCCACCGATGCAAACGTCTCGTTTGCGGTCGACGGGGTCAGGTCAGAGTAACCGACCGCGTTCCAGCCAGGACTCAGCGCCTTTTCCGCAGGAGTCCTCACAGGATCGGTGCTGAATATCAGCCGCACGGTCGCGGTCCCGTTTGAGTAGACCCAGTAGCCATCGAGGACTTCCAGGGTCGTATCCGCGCCCAGAGGCTCAAACCCGGTCGCCGGAGCGTGGGTGTAGAGAGCCCGCCCGGCGGTGTCGAGATCCCCGAAGACCGCTATCGCAGTGTCGTTGCCCTCAGCGAGCGGCCGCGGGATTGAGATGAAGTTCCAGCCATCATAGAGGTGGAGGTCGATGCCCTCTGCCGGTGGGACCGGTGGGAGCGTTTCCGTCGGGGTCGGTGTCACCTCTTCTGTAGGTGTAGGTGTCACTTCCTCTGTAGGTGTAGGTGTCACTTCCTCTGTAGGTGTGGGCGTCACTTCCTCGGTTGGTGTTGGTGTCACTTCTTCCGTCGGGGTCGGTGTTACCTCCTCTGTAGGTGTGGGCGTCACTTCTTCTGTCGGGGTCGGTGTCACCTCTTCTGTAGGTGTTGGTGTTACCTCCTCAGTCGGTGTTGGTGTTACTTCTTCCGTCGGAGTAGGTGTCACTTCCTCGGTCGGAGTGGGTGTTGGGGTCGGAATTTCCGGTGGGATCAGGACAACATTGATCACGTAGATGACAATGTTGTTCGTGATCTGGATCTGGGTCACGGCAAGAGCGTTGTTGATGACCACCTCTCCTCCCTCGCTGAGCGAGACGTTGACATACTCTCCTTCGACCGTCGGCAGGGTGATCTGGCCATCGGTTGCATTCTGACACATCATAACGAGTTCTTCAAGTGTGTAATCGCCTTCGATGATGTGATACCAGAGAACACTATCCTGAAACTCCGTATCCTCCAGGAACATTGAGAGAGTCTCGTTATCCAGATCGTTGAATGCCTCATCGGTCGGCGCGCACACAATGTAGGTCTCGTTTACATCAAGTGCCTGGAAAGCAGCGGATCTGCTCACGACATCGACGAACGTTGTCAGATTTTCCTCACCCGAAAGCCCTGCAACAATTTCATCGGCCACGTTTGCGGTCGGCACCTCCTCTGTCGGTGTAGGTGTCACTTCCTCAGTCGGAGTGGGCGTCACTTCTTCCGTTGGTGTAGGGGTCACCTCTTCTGTCGGTGTAGGTGTTACCTCCTCAGTCGGTGTAGGTGTCACTTCTTCCGCCGGTGTTGGTGTTACCTCCTCAGTCGGAGTGGGTGTCACTTCTTCGCTGACGGTCACGTTGACCATATTCACAGCGAGCGGAACGATCGGCGTGTGGTCGTTATTGACCAGTTGAACCGAGAGAGTGTGTTCACCCGCCGGCACATCCTCCCAGGTATAGGAGGTGTCCGTCGAGAGGGCGTAGCCGCCGGTCTCAGGGATGGCAGGTTCGGTCTCATCCGTCGGTATCGGGGCGTCCAGGTAGTAATGCAGGTGCCCTTCGCCCGGCGCGTTCTCCTGGCCTGTAGGTTCGACCAGCGTGAAGTTCGTGACATCCACGCTCACCGTAACGTTTCCAGCGGCGATCTCGGCACCTTCTTCGGGCACGGTGATAGTGACGCTCGCCTCAACGGCCGGCGTCACCTCCTCGCTGACGGTCACGTTGACCATATCCACAGCGAGCGGAATGATCGGCGTGTGGTCGTTATTGACCAGTTGAACCGAGAGAGTGTGCTCACCCGCCGGCACATCCTCCCAGGTATAGGAGGTGTTCGTCGAGAGGGCGTAGCCGCCGGTCTCAGGGATGGCAGGTTCGTTCTCATCCGTCGGTATCGGGGCGTCCAGGTAGTAGTGCAGGTGCCCTTCACCCGGTGCGTTCTCCTGACCCGTGGGCTCGACCAGCGTGAAGTTCGTGACATCCACGCTCACCGTAACGTTGCCAGCAGCGATCTCGGCACCTTCTTCGGGCACGGTGATGTTGACGCTTGCCTCAGCGGCCGGCGTCACCTCTACCCCCGACACACTCGCGTGGACAATCAGCGTGTAGGAGGCATTCTCCATGGAGTGACCCGGAGGCCCGTAGGAGAAGCTCACCGTATCCCCGTCGACCACGTCTGTCACAGCGGGTCCGGTCGTAGCCCCCTCGCCATTCACCCAGAACGTCCAGGCATGTGGAGTCTCATTCAGTACCTCGTTCTCAACACCATTGATCGATAGAATACTCAGATTCCCCTCCTCAGGAGAGAGATCCAGAGCAACCTCATACTCAAATGCTCCAGGGATCGAAGCGGCATCAAGCGCCCCGAGTACGGTCGCCCGGGGCACCTTATACGTCTCAGTGCTGTTTGCAGGTGTAATGTTCACATACTCATCAGGATTCAGTTCGACAGGCCCCTCTCCGATCAGGATTGCCGCACCTGCGGCACCGACCGATAAGAGAAGGACAATGCCCAGACTGATCAGTAACGATTGTTTCATGCATATCCCCCCTTGCGGGCAGATGAATGTTTGGAGTAATATAAAAATATTGCTATAATTCTTCCGAGACTCCCGGATCAGAAAAACCGGTCAAATACTGAGGAACAACCGCCATTCACATCACCACCGCCACACCCTCCAATCCCGTGCCAGACCGGGTGAGGAGGTTTTTGTGCACAGACCGTTCCACCCCGGGCAGCATGGATGGACAGCACACATCCCCGGCACGGAGAACCAGCATCGGAGCATACTTTACATCTCTTACACACTATCTATGATGGAAAGTAAGGAGTTGTCCGCTTGAGAGAGAAATCACTCCCCTCCCCCGATGCGATCAATACCCGCACATGGCTGCCCGCCCGCTCACAACCCCGGATATCCCATACCTGCCGGGAGGCGCGATCATGACCGGCGGCCCTGACATACGAGAGCACGCCGGGATCTACCTGCGCGGGCTGATGATGGGCGCCTGTGATATCATCCCCGGCGTCTCCGGTGGGACGATCGCTCTCATAACCGGGATATACGA
>FZPS01000023.1_pt239 | contig 13282 bp, 15 predicted proteins | sample 1817821 | NCBI WGS metagenome assembly FZPS01 (sample SAMEA104158645, study PRJEB21678) | metagenome | place: Germany | collected 2015-04-21 | reverse complement strand
ATGGAGCACACTACCCTCCACCTGCTTTACTCCAGGTTCTGGCATAAATTCCTGTACGATATCGGTGTGGTGGCCCAGCCTGAACCCTATCTTAAGCGCACCTCCCACGGCATGATCCTGGGCGAGAACAATGAAAAAATGTCCAAGTCCAGGGGCAATGTGGTCAACCCCGACGATGTTGTGGCGGAGTACGGTGCAGACACCATGCGCATGTATGAGATGTTCATCGGCGACTTCGAGAAGAGCGTGCCCTGGAGTACCGACGGCGTCAGGGGCTGCAAGAGGTTCCTGGACCGGGTTTGGAAGCTGAAGGACAGCGTGAAGCCAGGGGACAGCTACAGCAAAGAACTGGAAGCCAAGATGCATCAGACCATTAAGAAGGTAAGCCACGACTATGAGAGCCTGAAGTTCAACACAGCCATTGCAGCTTTGATGACCCTGCTCAACGACATCAATGAGGTTGGATCGATTAACCAGGCGGAAATGAAGACTTTCCTGATCCTCCTCAATCCAGTAGCTCCCCATATCACCGAGGAGCTGTGGGAAATCCTGGGCTTTGGCGGCATGCTCAACGAGCAGAGCTGGCCAACCTATGACGAAGAAAAGACAATCGCCAGGACCATCGCCATCGGCGTGCAGGTGAACGGCAAAGTTCGGGGCGATGTAACAGTCAACATCGATGATCCTCAGGAAGTAGCCAGGGATAAGGTGATGGCCAACAGCAATATTCAAAGGGCCCTCGCCGGCAAGACCATCGTCAAAGAGATCTACGTCCCTGGCCGCATCTACAACATCGTTGTGAAATAAAAGAACTTTAACGTACGAAAGAACTAGGCCCGCAAGCCTAGTTCTTTTACGTTATTCGTCAATTTGTTCCATTTGATCGAGGGCCTGTCCCTAGGAGGCCTTGTGCAATAGCATCTTCGATCAGGCTCTCCACCAGTTCACCCAGCTCGGGGGAGCATTCACCCACAGGCGCCATACGTTTTCGCACCTGCGAACTGACTACATTGTGCCTGCGCCAGGTGCCTCCCTCGGTATGGTAGTTGTTGAGAAAGGGCTGCAGGCGGTCTAGACAGATGGCAAACTTGGCCTCCGGGCTTTTCCCTGCCTCGAACTCATCCCACAGGGCTCGCAGCTCGCCGCCCTGGTCAGGGGGCAAGAGCCCATACAAACGCTCAGCCGCCTTCAGTTCGCGTTCTTCTTTGTCCAAACCCGCTTCTGGATCGTAGCAGAAAGTGTCGCCGGCATCGATTTCCACCAGGTCATGGAGGAGAACCATCTTGATAACTTTCAGCAAATCAACGGGCTCTGCTGAGTATTCCTGCAAGAGAACCGCCATGACTGCCAAGTGCCAGGAATGTTCGACGTCGTTTTCCCGCCGGGAACCGTCCGCGACCAGGTTCTGGCGATAAATATGCTTCAGCTTGTCAATTTCCATAACAAAGTCTAGCTGCTGCTTGAGGCGTTCCATTAGTAATACCACTCTTTCGGAATAGGTTCCCCATCTACGAACAGATCGGGGTTTCGCTCCAAGAACTCCATCGTTAACTCTACCATAGGGGCAACGTCGACCAATATGCTCCTAGCATCGCCGATTTTCCCTTGTACGGCAATTTCCTTATGCAGAAGAGGTTCTGTAAGTTTGCTGTAGTTTTCTGAGACATCCCCCAGCGGGAAATAATGGCGCCGCAGCGGCCGGTCTATAAGGCGCCCGTCCGGCGTCAGAATTTGCAGAGGCTGATGTTCCACCGTGAGCCTGGTGATGCCTGCCCATTCCTCCACCCCATGGATAATCGTGTTGCGGTTAAGTTCCACACCCAAAAACAGCACTTTGCCCTTGCGATCATAGAGTTTTCCATAGCAGCCCTCCCGGGGGCAGGGGGTGTCAAACACCTCTTCGCCCCGGGTAAACTCCTCGGCATCCTTCCCTAAGGCCGCCACAGAGTGAGTAGGGTGCCAGGAGCGAATCACCCCCGGGCGTTCCCTGAACATATTGGTCAAAAGCCCGACGCAAGAGGGCTCACGCAGAACGTCAAAGACATTGTAGCTGTCACTCATCTGCCTCCAGGTGTGGGTGGGGAGAACCAACAGGCCTGGTGCCAAGTACTCACTGAAAGCATCGAGGACGGTATCCGCCCCGCCCTCCACCTCGCCCACAGCCTTCATCGAAGAATGGACCAGCAGCGTATCGTCTGGCCTGATGCCCAGTCTCTTAATCTGTTCCTTCAGTTGATCCTTTGTATACATGCTTCACCTGCTAAAACTGACGAATATACTCTGAGTAGCCTGCAGGATCCTCCAGCTTGAACTCCAAATTCACCACGCCTTGATATTCCATTTCCTTAAGGGAGTGGATCACAGCCACATAATCGATCACACCTCTGCCCAAGGGCAAATGCTGGTCAATCACCCCGTCGTTGTCATGGAGGTGGACATGGAAGATTTCATCCTGCAGCCGATGCAGAAAGTCTTCAGGCTTATGCCCGCACACCGCTGCATGCCCTACATCCAGCGTAACACCGACATTGGTCCGGTTGATCTTTTTAACCAGCTCCGCCATATCCTCGGGACTGCGGTAGATCTCATGGGGATAAACCAAGTTTTCCAGGCAGAGCAGCAAATCAGGCGCCAAGTCGGCCAAATCCTTTACCGCCCGGATCAGGTATTCCTCCTGCCTGGCGAGTTTCTCCCCTTCATGCCTGGGCACTTGTTCCTCCCTGGACCACCTGCCCTCAGGCATCCCCAGAATCCCAGGAGTTGGATGGATAACCACAACGGAAGCCCCGATCCGGCTGGCAAACTCCATGCTTTCCCTGATCTCTTCAAAGGACGCCTGCCGCACCCTGGAATTCAAACTGCCCAAATTCACATCTCCGGCAGGGGCGTGCACTGCAACCATAGCCCCTAACTCCACCTTGATGCGCCTTAAATCTTCCAGGTACTGTTCCTGTACTTCCGGGGTTAAATACGATTGTCGATGAACAACTTCAAAGCCTGCCAACCCCGCCTTCATCGCCCGCTCAGCGTACCCATAGTCGTGCTGTCCAGGCCTGTACCAAGTCAAATATCTCAACACATCAACCCCTTTCAGGTTATGGTTTGATAATCACTCCGGCATCCATCTGACTTTGCACGATCTCATACATATTTGTGACTGAACCCACGCCAAGTTCAGATGTAAGCTGGAAGAAATCCAGGCAAGTCCCGCAGTTAAGAATCTCTACACCCTGCGCCTCAAGCTTCTGCAAATCAGGCAAGGTGTCGGAACCCTTAATAGACAGCTTGACTCCGGCATTGTAAAGCAGGACTTTGGCGGGCAGGGGATCCATTTCGGTGAGGGCGTAGACAAAGCTCTTCATCAATACCCGCCCCAGCTCCTCATCGCCCCTTCCCATTCTGTCTGAGGAGAGTACCACAACTGCATCGCCTGAGCGCCTTGCATCTGCCTGCTTCCGGGAGGTTTCTGCCTCGCCTGAGCTTTCATCTGCTTTAATATGGATAATATGCTTGGCGTCGCTGACCGTCTCCAGCCTGTAAGCCAGACCCATCTGTTTGGCCATTTTCTCCAGGTTCTGCAGGGAGACGATGTTATCCACAATCACCTCAAGCTCGCCCCCGGACATTTCCCTAAGGGCCTTTTTCGTTTCCACAACAGGCAGGGGACAGGCTAAGCCTGTAGCATCAACTGTCCTTTTCATCGCACTATAATCTCCTTCCCGCCTCGATCTGCAACCTCGCCCACAATGCCGCAGGGGAGCCCCAGTTTTTCCAGTTCAGCAAGGACTTGTTCCCCAGCTTCCCTAGGCAGGCTGACTAAAAGCCCCCCGGACGTCTGGGGATCAAAGAGCACCTCTTCAATGCCAAAGGGAACCTGAGGTTCTATCTCCACAGAGTTCTCTAAGAAATTCCTGTTGCGCTGGGCTGCACCTGTGATCAAAAACTCCTCCGCATAGTGCAGTGCTTCCGGAATATGCGGAATCTGATCGCTGTAAATGACAGCTGTAGTCCCGCTTCCCAGCATCTCATGCAAGTGCCCCAGGAAGCCGAACCCCGTCACATCAGTGCAGGCATGCACGGGAAAACGGCGCACAACTTCCGCCGCATACTTGTTCAAGGTGGTCATGGACCGGATCGCTGCCTCCATGGCACTGGCCGAGGCTTCTCCCACCCGATCTGCGCTGCAGACAATTCCCACCCCCAGAGGCTTGGTCAAAATCAGCACATCTCCGGGCCGGCAGCCCACATTGGTATAGATCCTCTTCGGATCAACAATGCCCGTCACCGACAGCCCATATTTCACATCCACATCGTCAATGGAATGTCCTCCGGCCAAGACCGCGCCGGCCTCCATCACCTTCTCGCTGCCACCCTGCAGCACCCTGTCCAGAATATCAATATCCATCTTTTCCGGGAAACAGACAATATTGAGCGCGGTCTTCGGCACCGCCCCCATGGCATAGACATCGCTGAGGGCGTTCGCTGCAGCAATCTGGCCGAAAATGTACGGGTCATCTACCATGGGCGGGAAAAAATCCAAAGTCTGCACAATGGCCAGGTCATCAGTTAATTGATACACTGCGGCATCATCTGCGTGGTCAAAGCCTACCAGAAAGTTGGGATCCTCTACTCTGGGAAGTTTCGCCAATATATTCTCTAGGACCGCCGGTCCAAGTTTCGCGGTTCAGCCGCCGCCTTTGCAGAACAACATCTTTTCTGACATGCTCCCACCTCACTTCTACTCTAATTCTACCACATCTTTATAACCCAGGCGTAAGCGCTTCGCGTGCCCGAGGAGATCCTCCCTGTCCTGCGGCGTGATCAGCCAAACCAAGCCGCACTCGGCACTGATTTGGACAGGCATGGCAATCAGCCTCCCCGGCAGCCCCGCCTGCTTGCAGGCACGTTCCCAGGCCATGGCCTCGGTTGTAGTATGGAAGGTCACTACCACCCTGGATTCCCTCACAGAAAGCCACCCCAGTCCCTGTCCGTTAAGTCATGCAGAGCCTGCAATGCAAAATCCAGCTCTTCTTTGGTGTTCATATGGGAAAAGCTAAAGCGCACTGCACCTGTATTCTCTGTCCCCAAGGCAATGTGCAGCAAAGGAGCGCAGTGCCCGCCAGGGCGCGTACAGATCCCGTATTCATCGGCCAAGACCTGGCTGACAAAACTCGACTCCAAACCCCCAATGTTCAGAGCCACAATCGGACAGCGGTTTGAGTCAGAAAAATCTCCGTATACTTGCACACCAGGCACTTCCCTGACCTTGTTGTAAAAATAGCTGGTCAGCTCTTCTTCCCGCCGCAGCTCGTCCAGTCCCTTGGCTTGCACATAGCGGACGCCGGCTAACAGGCCTGCAATCCCCGGTACATTAAGTGTACCGGATTCCAGCGCTTCCGGCATCTGGATTGGATGGGTCTTGGAAAAAGTCTGAATACCGCTGCCCCCGATCTTAAGGGGACGCAAAAACAGGCCCGGCCTGACATAGATGCCGCCAATCCCCTGGGGTCCGTAGAGGGCCTTGTGGCCTGTAAAACACAGAATATCAATGGCAGAAGATTTGAGATGATAAGGATAAAAGCCTGCTGTCTGTGCGGCATCAATAATTAGGATCAGCTGGTGCCGGCGGCAAAACTCCTCCACAGTCTCTATATCCGCCAGGTTGCCGGTGACATTCGAAGCATGAGTCAGGACAAAGACCTTTGTATTTGCCCGTACATAATCGTCCAAGCTGGAAAAGTCGACGACGCCTTGGCCGTCGGCCGGCAGGAAGGTTACTTCCACACCTTCCTCCTCCAGCCGGTAAAGCGGGCGCAGCACACTGTTATGCTCGGTCTCTGTGGTAATAACATGATCACCTGGATTCAGGCTTCCAAACAGAGCCAAGTTCAAACTTTCGGTGGCGTTGGCAGTAAAGGCAATGCGGCTCGGGTCTTCCGCTCCGAAGAAATCTGCCAGTTCGCACCTGGCCTCAAAAATGAGGCGGCTGGCAGCCAGACTGAGCTCATGGCTGCCCCTTCCGCTGTTGCCTGCATAAGACAGTGCCTGCATCATTGCTTCCGCCACTTCAGGCGGTTTGGGATAGGATGTTGCGGCCTGATCGAAATAGATCATAGGCAATTCCCCTTTTTCTTCAGTTCCGTCAAAGTAATGATTTCTATTCCGGACAGCCCGTTCCTGCCCGTTACCAAACCGCAACCATGCCGTCGACCCGGCTTTCTGTGCCGCCTACGTATGTTCCGTTTTCCAGACGCAGAATAATCTGACCCCGGCCGTAGCCTGAGTTCTCTTCAGTTACCGTGATCTCGTGGCCCAACTTTTCCAGTTCTTTGACGATGGATTCCGGCACAGTCTTCTCCAGTTGCACCTGCCGGCCTCTCATCCACTGGAATCGGGGTCCATCCAGCGCCCCTTGGGGATTGTGCCTAAAGTCTGCCAAGTTCATAACCAACTGCACATGCCCTTGGGGCTGCATAAAGCCGCCCATGACCCCGAAGGGCCCGAGGGGCAAGCCGTTTTTGGTCAAGAAGCCTGGGATAATCGTATGATAGGTCTTCTTGCCAGGGGCCAGGCAATTATGGTGCTTGGGATCAAAGGAGAAGTTGTGGCCGCGGTTGTGGAGGGCTATACCGGTACCCGGCACCACCAGGCCGGATCCAAAGCCCATATAATTGCTCTGAATCAGAGAAACCATATTGCCTTCGGCATCAGCTGCTGTCAAGTAGACTGTGCCTCCCTTGGTTTCCTCAGACCGCGGCGGCAAAAGTGCGCTGGATCCGATCAGCTTCCGCTTTTCATCAGCCCAGGCAGCTGAGAGGAGATCCTCCACGCTAACCTGCATATGCTTGGGATCAGTCACATAGCTTTGCGCATCGGCGAAGGCCAGTTTCAAAGCTTCAATCTGCCTGTGCCAGGTTAGGGGTGAATTCTTTTCCTCCGGTGCAAACTCAAAGCCCTTAAGAATATTCAGCGCCATTAAGGCAACGATCCCCTGCCCGTTAGGGGGAATCTCCCACACCTCCAGGCCTCGATACTCGGTGCCGATGGGCTCCACCCACTCTGGCTCATAGCCGGCTAAGTCCTGAGCCCGCAAAAATCCTCCATATTTGCGGGAAAATCCATCGATCCGCTCGGCAATTTCACCGCGGTAGAAAGCCTCGGCCATCGTCTCTGCAATCTGCTGCAATGTCTCGGCGTGACCTGCCAGACGAACAATCTCGCCAGGTCTTGGAGCCCTGCCCTCCGGGGCAAAGGTTCTAAACCACTCACTGAACTCTTCGCCTTGGAGGCGCTCTTTATATATCTCGAAGGCGCGGTTCCACTGGCGGGCAAGTACCGTCGATACTGCATAGCCCTCTTCTGCATAAGCAACTGCCGGGGCAAAGACTTCAGTTAAAGGCAGACGCCCAAACCTCCTGGACAGAGCTGCCCAGCCGGCAGGGGCGCCAGGCACATTCACCGGCACAAAGCCATGCCTTGGAATCTCCTTATAACCTTGCTTAACCAAAGCCTCCAGAGAAATCCCCCGGGGAGCCGGACCGCTGGCATTAAGGCCGTAGAGGTTGCCCTCAAAGGCAACAATGGCAAAGGCGTCTCCGCCAATTCCGTTGGCGGTTGGCTCGCACACCGTGAGGCAGGCGGCAGCCGCCAGGGCAGCGTCAACGGCGTTTCCCCCTTTTTTGAGCATGTCCAGACCGGCCTGGGCCGCATAGGCATTGGATGTGGCCACCATACCGCGCCGGCCGTAGGCCGGGAAACGTTCTGACGGATACGAGTTTTCCAGACTGTGCAAGTTCAATTCCACATGATTTCCTCCTTTACGCTGTTTCAGTGCGGAGCTGAATCATCTCTTCGCTGGTCTTCATAAAGCGCAAATACCACGTGCTGAGAATCAGGCCCTTAAGAATGCTGGAAATGCTGATCGCCCACCATACCCCGTCCAAGCCCAAAACGGTACCGGAAAGGACAAGTGCTGCCGGAATCCGCAAAAGGTTGAGGCTAATGCCCACGATGGAGGGCGGCGCAGTCCTGCCCAGGCCAATGAAGGCCCCTGCAGTGAGGATTTCCACCGCCTGAGGGAGCTGAGATAACCCGATAATTTTCAGGTAAGACGCCCCGAGAGCTATTACCTCCGGTTCCGGAATGAAAATGCCGAACAGTTTCTCTGACCCCAGGATCAGCACTGCTGTAGCAAAGGCTCCAACACCTGAGACAATCCCTAGGCCCACAAAGTAACCACGGTATACCCTGCGGCCTGAGCCTGCCCCATAGTTTTGCCCGGTAAAAGCGCTCATGGCAGACTGGAAGCCTCCCGCAGTCAGCCAGGAGATCTGCTCAATCTGCCCTCCCACCCTCTGTACAGCAATGGCCAGCGGTCCCCAGTCGGAGATAATGCGGGCAATCGTCATGGAAATGAGGGTGAAAAAGGCGCTCTGGACAGACATGGGCAATCCCGTCTTGAACATCTTCAGCACATAGGCGAAATCAGGGCGAGTGAAGAACTTGAGGCCTGCGAAAAGCTCAGGACGTTTGCGTGCTTCCAGGATAAACAGCGCGCTGGCCGCCATTTGGGCGATGACAGTTGCAATCGCGGCACCCTTGACCCCAAGGTAGGGAAAGGGTCCCAAGCCGAAGATCAGAATCGGATCAAGGACAATATTGACCACCAGTCCCGCTGTATTGATCTTGAAGGGCGTTGTGCTGTCCCCGGCCCCGTTAAATATGGCGGTAAAAATCGGATTCGTAGCAAAAAAGAGAAAACCGGCGATAATAATCAGGAGATAGTCGCCGGCCATCCCCTGGATTTCCCCGCCCAGCTGGTAGAAGCCAAGAAGGGGTTCTCGAAACACCGCCAAGAAGAAGCCGTAAAGCACAATCAGGGCAATAATTAACTGCAGGCTGTGGCGTACAGCCCGTGTTACCCCTTCCTTGTCCTTGCGTCCAATGGACTGTGCTACCCCCACTTCCGCACCAATGCGGGGGATAACGATAAAGGCGTTGGCGAGCCAGGTGAAGAACCCTACTGTGCCAACTGCAGCCACCGCCCCAGAGCCGATCCGGCCCACCCAGATCATATCTATAAACCCATAGGCCATCTGCACAAAAGACGTGCCGATAATGGGCAATGCCAGTTGCGTCAATGCTTTGAGAATGCTGCCTTCTGTTAGAACAATCGACTTGCTTTTACTCATTTATTATCTCCACTCTGTTCTTTTCCTCGGCAGGATGCCTCAGGAATACTTCTCCTTAGAAGCTGCTGTTCCTCCATAGGGCTGCAAGAACGAACATTCAGCGCTGCAGCTGTCCAGTTTGCTCTACAACTGCTGAATAGTTGGATTGCCTACATTCGCCCAGGCAATGTTGGGATCAATCAAGCGATGCATTCTGTAGGCTATTGGCCTAAATCCGCACTGGGGCCAAAAGGTGGAAGAGGCAAGGTTGGATATTCGCCAGTCTGTAGTTATATAGCGAAATCCCTGCTCTTTCATCATCCTGCATCCTGCGTCCATCAAGCCCTTGCCAACGCCCCTGCCCATCTGGGTTCTGACGGTGCCGGCAACACAAAGCTCTACAGAATCATCCGGCAGCATCAAGGCCGGATCGTTTCTCCTGTATACTAGAAACCCCAGCGTATCCCCGTCTTTCTCCGCCAGCAGCACAGTGTTCTCTTCGTCCTCCACGAGCCCTTGGAATCCTGCCCTGATGTCCTGCAGCACCTCAGGCAGAACCGGAATAAAAGCCGGTGCTTCACTTTGGTATTTGGAGATGACACTGGACAGCTTGCCCATCACCCCTTGGTCGCTCTGGGCTGCCAGCCTGACTGCCACCCCTTCCGGGCCTGCAAAGGGTTTGTACTCTTCCGTCTGCAACACTGCATAAACTTGCTCAATGCCAAAGCTCAGACGCAAGAAGGCATCATAGTAAGTTGAGTCAGCCAGGGGTATAAAGACCGAGTGGCTAAAACAGCCGTGTTCCAGCCACAAGACAGACGCCTGGGCATAGAGGTGTCTGAGAAGCTCCCCAGATTGGCCAGTCCTAAGGGCGGCTCCCTCATAGGGAACAAACGCACATCTGCCGCTCCTGGTATCAATTCTGATCACTGCTAAGAGATAGCCGGCGAGCCGGCCACCCTTAAACGCCCCCACGCCGACTCCACGGTCTTCTGCCAACAGGCGCTGCAGCCTGTCTTGAATACCTTTTCTCTGCAGAAGGCTGTTTCTCAGGAAAGGAAAGGTCTCAGATTCCCTGTCCTGCCTTGCCTCAAGCAGTTCCGCCATGCCGGCTATATCATTAAAAGTCAGTTCCCTGAACTCATAAGTGTTCATTCCTCTACCTCCTGGCTTGTTCGCTCCTCTACTTCTTGGTCGCCGCAGCGCTACTCTGCCCCCGCAGCCTTCCTCTAAGCGCATTTTCCTCTCCTGAGCCCTGTCCGTGGGGTCAATGAGCAAAAAACACCGGGAGCGGACGCCCCCGGTGCCAAAACACTCTGCAACAGTTTACTCCACAAACCCCAGAACCACCAGTCCATCCAGGTAGGCCGCATCCCGCGCTACGTCGCCCAGCCTGATCTCCAGGGTATCCCGCCTGGCCATTTCAAAGCTTTCCTCATAGGCGATGGGCAATCCGTTAACATACACACCCTGGAAACTGGCAAGAACCTGGTCCCTCGTGTCGTTGTTCAGCAGGATCGTGAACGTGAAGTCTTCAATGGAAGCGGTCTCCCAGAGCTCTTCCTGGAATGCGGCAAACATCACATCCAGCTTGTCGCTGTTTAGGCCAAGGCCAAACCCAATGCCGCCTTCGTCCATCTCGAAAACAATTAACCCAATTGGATCCTCGTTTTCCCACAAATCGTAATAATCATCCAGAAGCAAGATGGGCACCTTCACATCCACCGCAACATAGGTTGTGTAGTCCTCAGTCACAGTCCTGGCATTGCTTGGATCTCTGAAACTCTGCTCCAACAGTTCAATCAGCTGTTCATTGTACTCATCACCGGGGGACTCAACGACAACTGTCGACGGAGTAAACAGCGATTCTTCTACGCCTTCCACGACATCGAAAATATCACGCACATAAAACTCAGTGACAACTCGCCCTCCACATCCTGTCAACAGCACGGCCAACAGGAGCAAAGCACTTACGGCCAATCGTCTGGACATAGCAAAACCCCCTTTCGAATTTTATGACTAGAATAATTCTCCCAGGGGGCTATGATCCCTTTCCCTACACATACATTTTCGAAAATATTATCCTTTAACAGCACCGCTGGTTAAACCTGACACCAGGTACTTCTGCAGGAACATGAACAAGATTACAATGGGCAGCGCCCCCAGGACAGATGCTGCTGAAAAGACTCCCCAGCGGCTGGCATACTGATCCTGGATAAAGAGCTGCAGGCCCACAGCCAGAGTGTACTTCTCACTGGAGCTGATCAGGATGCTTGCCAGGATAAACTCCGAATAGGTCCCGATGAACTGAAGCAGAAAGATGACAGCCAAAATCGGCCTGGCCAGAGGCAGGATGATCATGTAGTAGGCCTGGAAGGGCGAGGCGCCGTCGATCATAGCAGACTCTTCCAGTGATGTGGGAATAGTGTCGAAATAGCCTTTCATCAGCCAGGCATTAACCCCCATGGCCCCGCCGAGGTAAACCATGATCAAGCCCGCATGGGTATTGATGCCTAGGGCAGGAAAGATCTTGCCGATGCTGAGTACCAGGAGGTAAATTGATACAGCCGCCAGCATCTGGGGAAACACTTGCACCAAGAGGGAGGCAAAGAGCCCTTCCCTCCGCCCTTTAAACCTAAAACGGGAAAAGGCGTAGGCAGCCAGGGAGGTCATCACCACAACCAACGCAGAGGTGATCAGCCCAATCACAATCGAATTTTTGATCCACAGCGCAATGGGATACTGCTCACTTGTGAAAATCTCCCGGTAATTGGCCAAGCTCGCATTCTTTGGAATCAGGCTTTGACCAACCAACGTATTTGCCGGATTAAACGAGGCAGAAACCACCCACAGGATCGGAAACAAAGCAAAGACCACAAAGATCAGCAGCACTGCATGGCGCCACAGTCCCCTAAAGAACGAATGCCTTCTATACATTTTTGCTCACATCCTCGAGGGCTCCGGTAAACCGGAAATTGAAGAATGTTATCACCCCAGTAATCAAGAAGATGACCAGTGTAACAGCGGAAGCCAGTCCATAGTCTGTGCCCCGGCCGCTCTCAAAGGCCAGCCTGTACGTATAGGAAATCAAGATGTCGGTATGGCCGGCTGGGGTTTGGGCCCCGGCAATGGGCGGCCGCCCCGACGTCAGCAGGTATATCACTGAGAAGTTGTTGAAGTTAAAGGAAAAGGACGATACCAAGAGCGGCGCTACACTCACCATCAGAAGCGGCAGGGTGATGTGGCGGAACTGCTGCCAAGAGGTGGCCCCATCCACCAGCGCAGCTTCATACATCTCCGCATTAATGCTCTGCAAAGCGCCTAAACAGATGATCATCATATAGGGGAACCCTAACCAGAGGTTGAGGATCAATAAGGCCACTTTTGCCCAGAGGGGATCCTGCAGCCAACGCACTGAGGAGCCGATGGTGGCCTGCAAAATCTGATTGATCACACCTAAGTCGGTATTGAACAGGCCGCGCCAGATCAAAGCTGAAATAAAGGCGGGGATGGCATAGGGCAGAATCAGCAAAGAACGGTACACCTTCCTGAAGCGCAAATAGGGGTCGTTAAGCAGAATAGCCAGGAAGAGGCCAACCACAAAGGTGGTGGCTACACTTAGCAGCGCCCATTGCACAGTCCAGAGGAAAACCCGGACAAAGGGCCCTGTAACCTGCGGGTTGCCAAAGAGCCTGCGGAAGTTGCCAAACCCGATCACAGCCCGGAACCCAGGCGTGAGACGTGTTCCGTCGGGGGCCTGAAAGTATCCGTCCTGCGGCGTGTAAACGATTCCGGTGTGCACCTCCAGCAGCGCATCATTTTCCCTGTCGTAGCGGTACTGCTGTTCATAGAGGTTAAAGGAGTTAATGCTGCGCATACGCAGCTCCCGGCTCTGATCATAGGCAAAGGATTGGGTTTCCAGCTCCTTCAGGGACTGCGCCACATCAACTCTGGTCAGTTCGGCATACCCTGCAAGCTGCTCCAAAAGCGGGTGATCTGCCTCCACAAAGGTAAGTTCGCCGGCATGGCCCACCATCTGGTCCCCTTGGCTGTCTGTAAACAGAAACCATAACTCTCCTTGCGGATCGCGGTAGGCAGTAAAGGCAAAGTCA
>FZPS01000014.1_pt539 | contig 13282 bp, 14 predicted proteins | sample 1817821 | NCBI WGS metagenome assembly FZPS01 (sample SAMEA104158645, study PRJEB21678) | metagenome | place: Germany | collected 2015-04-21 | reverse complement strand
AAATATATGTGCAAATAAGGGTGTAAGATCAATTTATATGAATATAAAAGAGAAAATTTTATATATCATAGATAAAAATATAAGGGTTATGAAGGAAGAATATGAAGATTTAGAATTAAGCAGTCTTTTAAGTGCTTCAGGTAAGGAAATTGTTTATGATTCAGGTGAATTGTTTAGCAATAAAAACTTAAAATATATAACTAAGAAAATATATACAAACTTAGAATTATGGCATAAGTATAAGCAAAGACTTTATGATGTTAATGTATTTATACATAATGAAGAAGATAGCAATAAAATGATAATAAAAACAAAATTATTAAATAAGGATGAAAAAAGTATTTTAGATAAAATTCTTCTAAAACTAAAGGAAATTCAGGAAATAGACTTTAGAAATATTGATGAAAATGATATAGAGGTTAAGTTTAATAATGACTATTTAAAGCCTTTTATATTTAAAATTGGAACTTGGTTAGAATTTGCCACAAAAACAATAATTAGCGAAATTGAAGAAATAGATGAAGTAAAAAGTGGTGTAGTATTTCTCTGGAATCATTCAAATTCAAATATAAAGAATGAAGTAGATGTGGTATTGGTAAAAGATTCAGTGGTAACCTGTATATCCTGTAAGGATAGTGATAAGTACAATGAAGATGCCTTAAATGAATTAAAGGTATATGCATCTAAGGTAGGAGGGAAGGACGCAAATAAAATTTTAGTTGCAACTAAGGAACCTATTAAAAATACCGTAAGAGAAAGAGCCAGGGAAATGAATATAAACTTAGTAATATTTGACGGAAATGAAGAAAGGTTTAAAAAGGAAATAAAAAAGCTAATATGCAAAAATAATGAAAAGTAGTTATTTTCAAAAAATGAAAATGTTTACCTATCTCCTCCTATATAATTAAAGTATAGAGATTATTTTATGGGGGGATAAGTATGAGTAAAAAACCGTTAAAAATAGTTACTATAGGTGGAGGTTCAAGCTATACACCAGAGCTTGTAGAAGGGTTAATAAAAAGATATGATGAAATGCCTGTAAGTGACTATTGGCTAGTTGATATTGAAGAGGGAAGAGAGAAACTTGAAATAGTAGGTGCACTAGCAAAAAGAATGGTAGAAAAAGCAGGTGTGCCTATGAAGATTCACTTAACTTTAGATAGGAGAGAAGCATTAAAGGATGCTGATTTTGTTACTACACAGTTAAGGGTTGGCTTATTAGATGCTAGGGTTAAAGATGAGCGAATACCGCTAAGTTATGGATTTTTAGGGCAGGAAACAAATGGTGCAGGGGGATTATTCAAGGCTTTAAGAACAGTTCCTGTAATTTTAGATATTGCTAAGGATATTAGTGAATTATGTCCAGATGCATGGCTTATAAACTTTACAAATCCAGCAGGAATAGTTACAGAGGCCCTACTAAGATATGGAGTTCATAAGAAGGTAGTAGGAGTTTGTAATGTTCCAATAGGAATGGAGTTTGGCTTTGCAGATGTTCTTGGAGTTGAAAAAGAAAGGGTAACAGTTGATTTTGCAGGGTTAAATCATATGGTTTATGCAGAAAAAGTATATTTAGATGGAAAGGATGTTACATCCAAGGTCATAGATTTATTAATAAATAATAGCTCGAAGTCACAAACAATGGCTAATATTGCAGCTCTTGACTGGGATCCAGCTACCATAAAGGCATTTGGAGTGCTTCCTTGCCCATACCATAGGTATTATTATAAAAAACAAGAAATGCTAAATCATGAATTAGAAGAATTCAAAAGAGGAAAAACAAGGGCAGAAGTTGTTAAAGAAGTTGAAAAAAGCTTATTTGAGCTTTATAAAAATATAGAATTAAAAGACAAGCCAGAGGAATTATCTAAACGTGGTGGTGCCCACTATTCAGATGTTGCTTGTAATGTTATAAATGGTATATATAATGATAAAAATACCATTATAGCAGTAAATACTAAAAATAATGGAACCTTAAAACAATTTGATAATGACTCAGCTATTGAAGTGAGTTGTTATGTAGGTAAAAATGGGCCTGTACCAGTAGAAACAGTTACTGACCTGCCTATATTTGCCCAAGGTTTAGCAGGACAAATAAAGGCCTTTGAAAGACTTGCAGCAGAGGCAGCATACACTGGAGACTATAATACAGCATTAACAGCTATGGTAACAAATCCATTAGTGGCAGATGATAAAAAGGGAAGAAAGCTGTTAAATGAGATGTTATTAGCTCATAAGGACTATTTGCCACAATTTAAGAAGGTTATAGATGTATTAGAAAAGGTTGAAAGAGGAGAGTTTTAGGCAATTCAAAATGCAAAATGCACAATTGAGGATGATTTTTAGCTTTGCTAAAAATCTGAGAATATAAGTTTAATAAGGGACAGCTTGTGGCAGTCCCTTATTTTTTTATAATTTAGCTTGGCTAAATTATTTCTGAAATTGTTAATTGTTATAAATGTTCCCGTACCTTACGTAAATATATTCAATAAGAAAGCTTAGGTCATACCTATGGCTCTGAGGATATTCATTAGGATTATCTCTTGGAGGTAGATAGATTATATAGTCACTTCTTTTTTCGTATTCTGGCTTCTTACTTTCTGTAATAACAACCAATGAAGCTGGACTTTTCTCAATTTTTTTCCATAGTCTTTCATGGTATATAGGGAACCTGCCTGTTGGAGAAATTAGAATAGCTAAGGAATTTTCATTTAAACTATCTGCTAAGTTTTCTTGGTCTTGAACGTCAATAGCATGAAAAATTAGTTTAGAAATATTCGCTAGTTTTCTTTGAAGATCCTGAGCCATTAATTGTGAAAATTGAGTTCCAAATATGCAAACATTATTTTTTGAATATATAAGTTCTATTACCCTATCAACAATTTTTAAGTTAAGGGAATTTTTAAAGTTATTTATTTCAGTAACTATCTCTGAAGACATATTTTCCAATATGTTTTCTCTTGAAGCTTTATAATTACTTGTATTACTTTTTATTAATTCTTCATTAATGTTAATATTTATTTTTATATTTTTCTTAAATTCCATTAAGCTGGAATAACCAAGTTTATGACAAAACCTTGTTATAGCAGCTGGAGAAGTATAACAAAGTTCAGCTAACTTATTTATGGACATATCAGGAATTAACCGTATGTTTCTTAACATGTTAATTGCAATATTATAATTAATGTCATTTTCCTTACTGCTATTTAAAAATAATAATAATCTATAAATTAAATCACCCATAAATAATACTCCTAATTAATATTTTTTCTACCTATTGGAGAACCCATTAATACCTTACATTCAAAACCCTTATTTGTTTCTTCAATTATATCTTCATCAATTTTTACAGTGCCCTTTTTAAAGAATAATATAGTAGTGGAACCACCAAATTTAAAATATCCCTTTTCATCTCCCTTCTCAACTTTAGTGTTAGGCTTATAAGTTTGTATTATTGATCCAACACAAGTAGCCCCAACCTCAATATGAAGCACATCACCAAAGTTTTCAGATTTAAATATTGACCATTCTCTTTTGTTTTGACAATATAGTTTAGGAATTCTTTCAACAGCTATAGGATTAACTGAATAATAATTTCCCTTAATAAAGTGATTTTCTAAAGGAATACCTCTGTCTATAAAGTGAAACCTATGATAATCTGTTGGACATAATCTTAAAATTAAGCAGGTTCCCCCTTCATACTCTTCAGCTATTTTATCATTAGTTATAAGTTCAGATAACTTATAATGAATTCCCTTTACTTGAATTAACCTATCTACAGATATATTTTCATATGCAAATAAGCGGCCATCTCCCGGCGAAATTAATAAATTACTATCATTAGTTATAGGTCTTGCTTCTTTTCTTAATTCTCTTATAAAAAAGTCATTAAAGCTTTTAAAATCCTTTTCTGTTTTTAATAAATAATTAGTATCTATACTAAATTCCTTAATAAACTCAGATATTTTTCTTTTGCTAAACTTAGAATCACAATAGGATCCATAAAGCTTAGAAAAAAGCTTCTTCTTAATAAAAAGTTCAGTTAGGGATTTTCCTATTGGTGATTCATAACACCACTTTAAATACTTATCTCCTGCTACCTTTTCTATTTCGTATTTACCTTCTTGCCTATTATAAACTTGTATCATAAGTTACCTCGAATAAAATTATTTTATAGTATTATATTAACATAAAATCAAAAAAATTTATTATCATAGCAACTAAATGGTTTCTAATAAAAATAAAAAAATAATAAGAATATGACTATGGTGTGCAATTTTGTGGTTATAAAATACAAAATTTTACTGGGAAATATTAAACTAAATCGAAAATGCCATGAATTTACTATAAATTTAGGTTGTCCGATTGCTGAATTTGTCGTAAAATCATATGTGGAGAAAAGCGCGTGAATAAAAATAATTTTGGAATAATGATTATTGAGAGTTGTACGCATAGTAATTATCATAGCACTTGTAGGGGGATTTTAAATGAAAAATATAACTATAAATGGAATTAATATAACAGTAGATAATGATTCAAACCTAATGAAGGTTGCTAAGGATAACGGAATAGATATTCCAGCACTTTGCTTTTTAGATGATTGTAGTAACGTTGGACAATGTGGTGTTTGTTTAGTAGAAATTGAAGGATATGATGAATTTCAAAAGGCTTGTTGTATAAAACCAGAAGATGGAATGGTTATTAATACAAATACAGAAAGAGTTCAAGAGCAAGTTAAATCAAGAGTTTCTGAGCTTTTAGACAAGCATGAATTCAAGTGTGGACCATGTAGCAGAAGAGAAAACTGTGAGTTTTTAAAGCTAGTAATTAAAACTAAAGCAAGAGCATCAAAGCCCTTTATAGTACAAGATAAATCAGAATATGTGGATGATAGAAGTGCGTCTATAGTAATTGATAGAACAAAATGTGTAAAGTGTGGTAGATGCGTTGCTGCTTGTAAGACTAAAACTACTACAGAAATAATTAAGTTTATAGATGTAGATGGAGAAAAAATCATTGGAACAGATAACTTAAAGTGCTTTGATGAAACAAATTGTTTACTATGTGGACAATGTGTAATTGCATGTCCTGTTGCTGCCTTACAAGAAAAATCACATATTGATAGAGTTAAGGAAGCTTTAGAAGATGAAGAAAAGCATGTAATTGTAGCTATAGCACCATCTGTAAGAACAGCAATGGGTGAAGCCTTTAAAATGGGATATGGGGTTGACGTAACAGGTAAACTTTATACTGCCCTAAGAATGCTTGGATTTAACAAAGTATTTGATATAAACTTTGGAGCAGATATGACAATAATGGAAGAAGCTACAGAGCTTGTACAAAGAATTAAAAAGGGTGGACCATTCCCAATGTTCACTTCTTGTTGCCCAGGTTGGGTAAGACAAGTTGAGAATTACTTCCCAGAAATGCTAGGAAACTTATCAACTGCTAAGTCACCTCAACAAATATTTGGTACTGCAAGTAAGACTTATTATCCAGCAGTTGAAGGATTAGATCCTAAAAATGTATTTACAGTAACAGTAATGCCTTGTACAGCTAAAAAGCATGAAGCTGACAGACCAGAAATGGAATTTGAAGGTTTAAGAAATATAGATGCGGTAATTACAACAAGAGAATTAGCTAAAATGATAAAAGATGCAAAAATTAAATTTGCTGAATTAGAAGATGGTGAAGTTGATCCAGCAATGGGAGAATACTCTGGTGCAGGTGCTATCTTTGGTGCAACTGGTGGAGTTATGGAAGCAGCTTTAAGATCAGCTAAAGACTTCGTAGAGGGAGAATTCTTAGATAAAATTGATTATGAAGAAGTAAGAGGTCTTGATGGAATAAAAGAAGCTACTGTTGAAATTGGTGGAGAAAACTATAATATTGCTGTTATAAATGGATCAGCAAACCTATTTAACTTTATGAATAGTGGTAAACTTAATGAAAAACAATATCACTTTATAGAAGTAATGGCATGTAACGGTGGATGTGTAAACGGTGGTGGACAACCACACGTAAATGCAACAGATAGAATGAATATAGATATAAGAAAAGTAAGAGCATCAGTTTTATATAATCAAGATAAAAATATGCTTAAGAAGAGAAAATCTCATGAAAATGGTGCATTACTAAAAATGTACGAGACTTATATGGGTAAACCAGGAGAAGGAAAAGCTCATGAGTTATTACACTTTAAATATACTAAATAAGCTAATTTATTGCACAGCAATTTCAGGTTTTAATAGGTAAAAGGTAATAGATAATAGATAATAGGTTAGGAAGATTTTCAGTGGTATGAAAATAAGAAATATAATAGGAACTGCTACAGTTTTTGTAGCAGTTCTTTTTGTATAAAACAAAATAAATTTTATATTTGAAGGTAAATTCAAAAAAATGGTAAAATGTACTTGTTTAGAGTATTAACAGAATATATATAATGGTTACAATTATAAAATTTTAATAAGTTAAAAATAATTTCATAATTTAATTTATATAATGAAATATAAGGGATTTGTAAAATTATTTTCTTATGGGAGGTGCTTTATGAGTAAATTTAGTGTCATTGAAAGTGTGAAAAGTATATATGGCAATTTAAAGGGATCTGAACAAAGAGTAGCGGAGTATATAATAAAAAATGGAAAAGAGATAATAGAATTTTCTATAACAGAGTTAGCGGAAAAATGTAATTGCGCAGAAGCAACTATTTTTAGGGTATGTAAAAAGATGGGGTGTAAGGGGTACCAGGAATTTAAAATACGTATAGCTCAGGAACTTATAGATCCTATTGAAAATATTCATGAAGATATAAAGGACCATGATAATGCAGTTATAATAATGGAAAAGGTGTTTAAATCTACAATGGTTTCCCTTCAAGAGACCTTAAAGAAGAACAATGGAAAAACTATGGAAAAGGCAGTAGAATTACTTGCAAATGCAAGTAGAATTAGCTTTTTTGGCATGGGGGGCTCTGGAGCCTTAGCCATGGATGCATGGCATAAATTCATTAGGACAGGCATAACATGTCAGTATCAATGTGATTCACATCTACAAGTAATGGCAGCTTCAATGGCTAATGATGAAGATGTTATCGTAGCTATATCTAATACAGGAAGTAATAAGGAGCTTATAGAAAATGTAGCCCTTGCAAAGAAAAATGGAGCCAAGGTAATTACTATATGTGCAATATCAAAATCTCCTCTTACAAAATTAGCAGACGTTAAACTTATTTCTTATGGTCAGCAGCAAAAGTATAAAAATGAAGCTGCAGAATCTAGGATATCAGCATTAACTTTAATGGACTGCCTATTTATTCAAGTTTGTCTAAAGAGAAAAGAAAGCTATTATGATAGTATAGAAAAAGTAAGAAATGCTATAGCCTTAAAGAGGGTATAAAACTAAATTTATAATAATAAAAGTGCGAATGTAAAAATAAAACGCACTTTTTTATTTACTTTTTTTGCTTCTTAAATGTAAAAAAATTTTCGTAATTTTATAAAAAAGAGAATATTAATTAAAAAGTGAAAATATATTTATATCAAGATATAAGAGTAACTAGGTGGAAGGTAATTTCTCCTAATCTGTGAGCCAAGCTCTGATAATTGCGGTTTGGATTGGACTTGTAATGTCTAGATCATTTTTTGGTGGTGCAACAACAACTCTTAGATTTACTCCTATGATTACAGGTCTTGTATGTGGAATTGTTATGGGAGATGTTAAAACAGCAATGGAAGTTTCAGCAGCCATCCAGCTAATTTATATGGGTGTATTTTCTTGCAGGAAATTTTAGATAAGGTACTTTCAGGTTTATTACCTTTATGCGTAGTTTCAGGAGTATATTTCTACTTTGTTAAGAAGGGTATGAAGGTTACAAGGGCACTTGTAGGTTTAACAGTAATTTTAGGTGTACTAGCTGCTATAGGTATTTTATAAAATATAAATAAAGGCTCCTTATAAATATTATAAAGAGCCTTTTCTAAAAAATAATTAAAAAATAAGGAGCTGTATATATGGGTAAAGTATCATTGGCAAGAGTAGATGAAAGATTAATACATGGACAAGTAATGACTAATTTATCTAAAAAATCAGGAGCTAATTCTATATTTATTGTAGATGATGTTGTGGCAAAGGATCCCTTTATGACAAGTATTTTTAAAAGTGCAGGAAGTCGAACAGGACTTAAGGTCAGAATTTTAACTCTATCAGAAGCTATTAAAGATTGGAATGAAAATAAGTTTGATAATTATAGCTGCATACTTTTAACTAGGACAATAGCTACCATGTATGAATTAATTAAGGGTGGATGTGCTATAGAAGAACTAAACTTAGGTGGAATAGCTAAAAAGCCAGGAACAAGATCTATTATTAATGCTGTTGCTATTACAGCTGATGAATGTTCAAAGTTAGTAGAATTAAGAGATAAGTATGGAGTTAAGAATATATATTTCCAAAGCATTCCGTCTAGTAAAGCTATTGATTTAAAAGATGCGGAAAAGAAATTTTAATTTTTGAAGGAAGGGGGCAGTTTAATGGTTGGAGTTATTATAGTTACCCATGGAGAAATGGCAAAGGGAATTGAATCAAGCATTGAATTAATTATTGGGAAGCAAAAACAATTTGCAACAATTGGATTATATGAAGGTGAAAATTTCGAAGAATTTAAATTGAAAATTAAAAAAACAGTTGAAGAATTAGATACAGGTAAGGGCGTAATAGCATTGGTAGATTTATTTGGAGCATCCCCATATAATGCCGTTGCTTATAATATGACCAGTTTTCAAGAAAATAATATTCCCCTTCGTTTAGTAACAGGAGTAAATCTTCCTATGGTCATAGAAATCTTAATGGCAAGAGAAGCAGTAAGCAGCTCCCATGAACTATATCCTACTGCCCTAAGTTCAGGAAAAGAGGGAATTAAGGAAGCTCTAGAGGAGTTAGGATTATAAGTAGGTATTAGATTAGAATCTCATTGTGCTGCATCAAGTATTGGTGCAGTAGATAAAATGGGGATTATGGCTAGTGAAAATATTATAGAAGGATTAAATAAAAGAGGCTTAATTTAAATGCTTTTGAGAAAGCAGAGATAATTAAAAATTATAAGATAGGATAGGTAATAAGATGAAATATAAGGATTGGATTATTCGCTATGGCGCAGTAACAAGAAAAAGATTTACCAAGAAGCAAAAATTAAGATTCTTGACGGGAATTAGTCAAGAATTTTCTAATATGGGTTATGCTGTTGATGTTAAAGAAGCAAAACTGGGAAGAAACAGTAACTACAATTTATATATAGGGGATATTGATAAGGCTAAGTATATTGTGGCTGCTAATTATGATACGCCACCTTCAACCTTTGGTCTACTTCCGTATAAGTTATTTGATGAAAATAATAGGAAAACTTCAATGATTATATCAAGTTTTTTACCAACCTTGCTGCTTATGATAATTGGAAGTTTATTTATATTAAAGTTTGCAGGACCTACCTGGTCAGACAAAGCTTTTTCAATGTTAGATGTGATATACACATTTATTCTTTCTTGTATATTTCTAATTATGTATCATGTTAAAGATGGAATTGGACATCAAAGAAACTTTATTAGAAATACATCTAGCATAATAGCCTTGTTAGATTTTGCATCTTCCCTCCCAGCTAATCAAAGAAGAAGAGTTGCCTTTGTTCTTACTGATTATGGATGTACTAATTGTGCGGGAGATAAGTTATTAACAGAAAGGGTAGGCAATAAAAGCAATATAATACATCTGGATTCTATTGGAAGCAGCGACCCTTTATATTTATTTTATCCACATAGTTTTTCTAATAAGATTGATACTATAAAAGAGGTTGAAGAAAATTATGATATTACTTTATTTGATTTTAATAAATTGAGCAAAAGGTTAACCCTTTATCAGAAAAATGAATTTTATATAGCTTCTGCTTCAAAAGAAGGAGATAGTTTCTGCTTACGTAAGGATAAAAACATGGAAAGTTACCTTAGTATAGATAATTTAAAAAGGACAGTTAAATGTCTCCAGACATTAACCTGCCTAAACAAAATTTAACAATGAGGTGATAGTAATGGTTAAGTCAAAAATCGGAGTTATTGGAATGGCAGTTATGGGGAGAAGCCTTGCCCTTAATATGGCTGATCATGGATATAAGGTTTCAGTATATAATATTTCAAAAGTAAATACTGAGGAAGCGATTTCTCAAGATATAACAGGTAATTTAAAAGGAACTTATACATTAGAGGAATTTATCAATAGTCTTGAAAGACCAAGAAATATTCTCCTTATGATAAAATCGGGTCAGCCAGTAGATGAAATAATAGAGAGGCTCCTTCCACTGTTAGATAAAGATGATCTAATTATTGATGGAGGAAATTCTTATTTTAAGGATACTATTAGGAGGGCAAAATACCTAGAAGAAAAGGGAATACATTTTTTTGGAATGGGTGTATCTGGCGGTGAAGAGGGAGCACGTTATGGCCCTGCAATAATGCCTGGTGGAAATAAGGATTCCTATGAGAGAGTAAGAAAAATCCTTGAGGATATTTCAGCGAAGGCTAAGGATGGGGAACCTTGTTGTAAATATACTTCTAAAGATGGGGCAGGCCATTATGTAAAGATGGTCCATAATGGTATTGAATATGCCGACATGCAAATAATAGCTGAAGGTTATAGCATTATGAAAAATGTTCTTAATATGTCCAATGAGGAAATGGCAGATGTATTTGAAGAATATAATAAGGGAACATTAGATTCTTACTTAATTCAAATAACAAGGTATGTCCTTTTAGAAAAGGATGATATGGGAGAGGGATACCTAGTTGATAAGATATTAGATGAGGCTCAGCAAAAGGGTACAGGGAAGTGGACTAATTTAGAAGCTATGGATCTGGGAGTTAATGCTTCTATTTTACAGGCAGGTTTAAATGGCCGTATAATTTCTTCAATCTTAGATGAAAGAAAAAAAGCATCTAAGATACTATTATATAATCCAGTTAACATAGAATTTGATAAGGAAGAAATATTAAAAGATTTAGAAAATGCTCTTTTAGCAAGTAAAATAATGGCTTATGCTCAAGGTTTTGCATTATTAAAAGAAGCAGCTTATGTATATGAATGGGAATTTAATTATAAGGAAATTGCATCTATTTTTCGTGAAGGTTGTATAATTCGTTCTCAGCTGTTATATAAGATAATGGATGAGTTCGAAAAAAATAATGATTTAAATAACTTAATGCTTGGTGAATACTTTGCTAAAACTTTAAATAAAACAACACCAGGTTTACGAAAAATAATAAAACTAGCAATAGATAAAGGAATTGCTGTTCCTGCCCTTATGGAATCACTGGCTTATTTTGATGGTTATCCCACAGAAAAATCCCCTGCAAATTTAATTCAAGGCCAAAGGGATTATTTTGGGGCCCATACCTATAAAAGAATAGATTGCGAAGGGGTCTTCCATCATAATTGGATAAATAAATAGTAGGAAAATAAGAATTTGCAATGAGAATTGTGAATTCTTATTTTTTAATATATAAAGGCTTATGGAAATTTTTGTTTTTTGAAAATTTTTGATTTTAATTTGTGATATAATTATTAGTAAATGTATGAATGGAGGGGATCTTGTGAAGTATTTAGCCTCAGATTTAGATGGAACATTGCTACAGGAGGACCATACTATAAGGAAAGAGGATGTACAAGCTATTTTAAGGTTTAAGGAAGAGGGAAATAAGTTGATTATTTCTACAGGTAGGCCCTTAGAAGGTATAAAAAGAGCCTTTAAAAATTATCCGGAAATAGAATATGATTATGTAGTTGCTTGCAATGGATCAGTAGTATTAGATAAGAATGATAACATTATTTACAATAATTATATTAACCCTGAAACGGCTAAACTAATATTTAAGGATATTGTTGATGATAAAAATATGTTTATTCACTTTGAAAATGATGGTGAGGTTTACTCAATAGAAAGTGAAATAAAAGTAGAAAATGAAATTGGAATTATGTTTAGCAATATACTTCCAAAGGAAGTTGTATTAAAGGAAGATGGAAAGTATACAATGATTAGTGCAATGGCAATAGATGAAGATATAAATGCAGCAGAAGAAATGAAGAATAACTTGATTGAAAAATACGGACAAGATGTTGAAGCCTTTAGAAATCAAATCTTTGTTGATATAGCCCCAAAAAACTGCTCTAAGGGAATTGCATTAAAGAGCTTATCAGAAAAAATAGGAATCAATTTAGAAGATTTATATGTTATAGGAGATTCCTATAATGATATATCAATGTTTGAAATAACAGATAAAAGCTTTACCTTTACTTATGCAGAAGATGGGGTAAAGAAGCAGGCTAATAATATAGTTAATAGCGTGGCTGAGTGTATTAATAAGATACTTTAGTAAGTTAAAAGCTATAATTTCGTAATCGGCATTGTGAAATCATAGCTTTTTTTTATTTGTTTACTTTTTCTAAACAAAAAGCAATGAAATTTCAAAAATTTCATTGCTTACAAAAGGCTTAAAACCGTTAATTCTTATTTTTGCGTGAAAACACCATTTAGCGAAATCATAAAAAGTAATTACTATAATTTGATGTTAAAACAAGAGTAAATAAATGGGGAAAGCTAACAAAGATAAGGCTGAAATGGAAAACCTCAAAAAAGAGCTGAAATTTAAGTTTAATGAGGACATGAAAAATAAGTTGGAAATTGAAAAGTCCAAATATCAATTAGAATTAGATAAAGCAATTAATAAAGATCAGCTTCTAAAAATTTAGTATGATAACTTAAAGGAAAAATACGATAAAGATATATTAAATGAAAAATAGAACCTATATGGTGGACACTTATAAAAAAGGGTCTATCTATATAGGTTCTATTATTATAAATTATTACTATAAAATTTCGATTATATGAAATAAAGTTATAAATTATTTTGATAATAAATTTATTTTATATTTATTACTAAAATAATATCCAATAAATATTCCTATTGAATTTAATATTATATCATTAATATCAAATATACCTCTTCGAGTTATTAATTGTAATAGTTCTATTACAATTAAACCTATTAATGTATAATTTATGGATTTATTAATAGGAAGATTCTTAAGTAAATATCCTATAGGAATAAAGAAAATTATATTAAGAATATTTTGAGAAATATTATCTTTGTTAAAATCAAATAAATAAAGTAGATTTAAATTTATAGAAGTCTCCATAACTTGTCTACCAAATAATAAGACTAACATTACAGAAGAATACAAT
>FZPS01000082.1_pt245 | contig 13289 bp, 11 predicted proteins | sample 1817821 | NCBI WGS metagenome assembly FZPS01 (sample SAMEA104158645, study PRJEB21678) | metagenome | place: Germany | collected 2015-04-21 | reverse complement strand
GGTCTTGAAGAAGGTGGAGTCGAGGGCTTCTACGATTACGACGCAGAGAGCGGTATATTCGAGCTCTGGGGTTGTGGTTCAGACGTTTGGGGTTCGGCGGATCACTTCGCCTATCTCTATCGTCCGGCACCTGAAGGCGACTTCAGCCTCACGGTTGAGCTGCTTGGTTTCCCAGCCTCGGGTAATAACTGGGCCAAGACGGGTCTGATGATCCGTGAAGGCACAGCCGATGGCGGGTTCAATCAGAGTTCTCGCTACGTGGTGATGCACTCTCAGAGAGAGTTCAGCCCGGGTAACGTCCATTGGCGTGGCGCCTGGCGTCCCGCTCTGGGCACATCCGTGAGCGATACTTATGCCGTGACCGGTCCTGAGTACTTCTATCCGCAGTGGCAGCGTATTGCCCGCGAAGGCAACGCAATCCGCGGTTACGTCAGCGAAGACGGAATTAACTGGACCGAGTATCTGGAAGTCTACACCGGAGAGTGGCTTGATGGTGAAATTGGCAGCGAGCTTCCGCTCTATGTTGGTATGTGGGTTACCTCTCACATCGTGACCAGCTCTGATGCCCGCGCAACCTTCGCCAATGTGGAGCTTGTGGCAGGCGAGATACCTGAGCCGAGCGACCTGGAACTGTTCTGGGAGACCGATGGAGCGAACCTGATTCTCCATTGGGCTGCCGGAACGGGAGCCACCTTGCAGGCTGCTACAGAAGCCAATGCAAGCCTCTGGGAAAACCTGGAAGGTGAAATGGTTGGCGGCGCCATGCAGCTTGTGGTGCCTCTGGACCTTGAAGATGCACTCTTCTTCCGCTTAGTGAAGTAACGAGCATCTGATACACTGGATTTGGGAGGCTCCCGGCTCTCCTGAGAGCTGAACGAGCCTCCCCCAATCCAGAAAAAAGGCCGGAACTTATCATGAGTTCCGGCCTTTATTGCTTGTATGACAGGTATGTTATAGGTCTTGGGTGAAAATCCCAAGAGGCATGTTACCAACGCACTTGATAGCGACTCTCAAACATAAAATTGTGGACTAAATATTCCCGATAACTGGGTAAGTGTGACGGATAAGCATGTAAATGACCCAGTTCCCGGCCTAAGTGACCAAGTTCACAGTTTAAGTGATCCAGTTCCCGGCCTAAGTGACCAAGTTCACAGTTTAAGTGACCCAGTTCCGACCCCAAGTGACCAAGCTCCGGAAATCTCGCAGGAGCTGAAAGAACGGCTGGATGCATTAGGGCAGCGTGAGCACGACGAGAGGAAAATCAAATCGCTAATAATTGCTTTGTGCAGCGTTCGTCCGATGAAGCGAAGTGAAATTGCCAGATGGCTGAAACGTGGTGAAAACTATGTGAAGAATAAATTTCTCAAGCAAATGGTTGCAGATCGCCAACTGCGCTACCTTCATCCTGATATGATAAATCATCCGGAGCAGGCTTATCTCGCTGATAAAGAGAAGGGTCACCAAGAGTGAACACAGCAAAGAGATAAACCTACTCTGCTGATGTTTCAGGAAACAGATGGGGATAACCAGTTATAAACTTAGCCCTTGTGAAGAGGGTATTTTCCTAATTTCGGTTCTTCAGTTTGTATGTTAGAGTAAAGTGCAGGCTTTACCGTTTTTCATTGATTTTTGGGGTGTTACCTGCCATGGTGTCTCTGTGAAACGGCTGCTTAAGATATGTTCTTTAGTGGTTTTGGCGGGGCTGCTTTGTTTAAATTCAGCCGCGGAATTTCCCAAAGGAGGCGCAAAGCTTCTTCCCGCTGCCAACCCTCTTTCAACAGTAAAACAAATGGATCAGATGAAACAGAGTATTGCCCGAATGGAACAGAAGCTCCTTGAAAAATATGGCTCGGGGCAGAAGGAGCGTATTGAGCGTGGAGTGAGGCAGGTTGCGGAGATGTGGCGCCCGGAAGATGGCAGCCCTGAGGATTTTGAGAATTTAGTTTTGACTCACTTTGCGGGGAGCGCTGAGAGCCAGGAGAAACTTTTTAAACGTTTTGAGAAACAGCTTGAGGCAATCAGCGGTCACAATCAGATGATCCAGCTCTCGTTGCGTGAACAGGTGGACCTGGAGCTTGGGCCGATTGAGCCGGTAGACCAGATTTTTGCCGGTTTTGACCCGGGCGCGCATCTTCTGGATGACTTCTTTGCCAACAAACTGGCCCATATTGTCTTGCTCAATTTCCCGGTAACGACGCTGGAAGAGCGGATTCAAAAAGGGGATAGCTGGAGCCGCAGAGAGTGGGCAGAGGCGCGGCTGGCTTCCCGTTTCTCCAAGCGGGTTCCGGCTGATGTGAACCAGGCCATCACGCAGGCCTATGCCGAGGCTGACGCCTATATAGGCGACTATAAGTTCTATATGCACCATATTTTGGACGAGCAGGGGAACCGTCTTTTCCAACCGGGGCTGAAGCTGATTTCGCACTGGAACCTGCGCGACGAAATACGCGGCCTGTACGGTGAGCAAAGAAACGAACCGGCACGCACTCTTAAAAAGCAGCGGTTGATCCAGAAACTGATGGAAAAGGTGATCGAGCAGAGCGTGCCAGCCGCGGTGATCAACAATCCGTATCTGGATTGGAATCTGGAAAAGAACGAAGTCAACGCCTCGCCGGTGAAAGAGGATGAGCGGCCTGACAAGATCGATATCAAGCCCTCCGCCGAGCCCGAACAAGATACTCGCTATGCGATGCTCCTGGAAGTATTCCGGGCAGTCAAGCTGGTTGATCCTTATTCGCCGAAAGCGCCGACCCATATTGATCGGCGTTTTGATGAAGGCAGGGAGATACCGGAAGAGCGGTTTCGGGCGATTTTGCTGCAAGTGCTTGAGGCACCGGAAACCAAAGCGGTGGCGAAGCTTATTTCCAAACGGCTGGGGCGGGCGCTTGAGCCGTTTGATCTCTGGTATACCGGTTTCCAGCCGCGAGGGGAATACTCGGAGCAATACCTGGACCAGCTTTGCAAGGAGAAGTACCCAACCTTGCAGGCGTTCCAGGATGACATCCCCAGCATCCTGATGAGGCTCGGTTTTTCAAAGGAGAAGGCGGACTATATTGGCGGGCAGATTGTGGTGGACCCTGTCCGCGGCTCCGGTCATGCCTGGGGGGCTTCCATGCGTTATGAGAAGGCGCATCTTCGCACGGATTTGCCGCCTGGCGGGATGGATTACAAGAGCTACAACACGGCCATGCATGAACTGGGCCACTGCACCGAGCAGACGATCTCGCTCCACTGGATAGATGAGTACTTCCTGAACGGCGTCCCCAATACCGCCTTTACTGAAGGGATGGCGTTCTTCTTTCAGAGTCGCGATATGGAGATGCTGGGGTTAAAGGAGGCCGATGCGACTGCGCAAGCTTTTCGCGCTTTGAATGACCTTTGGATGACCTACGAGATTGGGGCTGTCGCGCTGGTTGATATGGATGTCTGGCACTGGATGTATGAGCATCCCGATGCGACTGCGGCTGAGCTCAAAGCGGCAACGATTGCAATCGCTCAAGAGAACTGGAACCGTTATTGCGCCCCGATTTTTGGGGTGAAGGATGTGAACTTGCTGGCGATTTACTCCCACATGATCAATAGTGGCCTCTACCTGCCTGATTATCCATTGGGGCATATTATTGCCTCACAGGTGGAGCACCATATGGATAAGATCGTGGCAGAGGGGGAGCTTTCCATCGCCGATGAGATAGAGCGAATGAACCGGCTTGGCTGTATCGGCCCGGACCTCTGGATGAAAGAGGCGACCGGGAGCCCTGTCTCGGCCGAGCCGATGATCCGGGCGGCAGCTGAGGCATTGCGGGTTCTTGGGGATTAACCGCCTGCCGCATTGATGTTGCAGAGATGCCACTGGATATAACAGAACTGCCGAAGAACTGGCGCAGATGCCTGAGCGGACCGCAGGATGAGGGGGGGGACTCAACCCAACTGAAGCCCTTCTGGTGCGTGGCCCATGTTAAACCACGCTGCGAAAAGAAGCTTGCAAAGTATTGCGAAGACTGGAAGGTCGACTATATTTTACCTCTTTACAAGAGTCTGAAAACCTATCCCACCAAGAGGGTTGTCTTCTATAAACCGTATTTCCCGGGGTATATCTTTATTAATACTCCGCTTGAGAATCACCAGATGTTGAAAAAGAGCCAGCATTTGGCGCGGTTGATCAAAGTGGTGGACCAGGAGTTGTTTGCCAAACAACTGGTGTCGGTGCTGTTGGCGATTACTTCGGATGCGGAGCTATTGCCAGCGTCAAAGATCAAGCCCGGGATTCTGGTAAGGATAAAAAGGGGTGTCCTGCGCGGGGTTGAAGGTTTGGTTGAGGAGCGGCGTGGAGTCTGCCGTGTCTGTCTGAGTCTGGACTTCATCGGCCAGGGGGTCATCATGGAGGTGGATGCCGATGACCTGGAGGTTGTTTAGGCGGAACAGGTTGGAGGAATATCCGCTTTATCAGATTTTTGCAAAGGGGAGCGGCGGAAGCGGTTGTCCAGGAGCAGCCCCCAGACACGGTAAACCGCTTCAAAGACAATACTGAGAGACATCTTGGAGCTGCCAGTCTGGCGCTCGGTAAAAATAATCGGATACTCACGCACATCCATCCCCTGGGTCCAGATTCTATGGGTCATTTCAATCTGGAAGCTGTAGCCATTGGAGCGTATCCGGTCCAGTTCAATTGAGGAGAGGGCCCTCTTGCGAAAGCATTTGAAGCCGCCTGTGGGGTCGGTAAAGGGCATTCCCGTAACGATGCGGACATAGCGCGCCGCGCCAACGCTCAGGATGAGCCGGTTCAGTGGCCAGTTGATCACTCGGATTCCCCCCTTGTATCGGGTCCCCAGAACAAGATCGCACTTGTGTGCCAGCTCAACCAGTTTGAGCAGGTCGGCAGGGTCATGGGAGAAATCGGCATCCATCTGGCAGATATATTCGTAGCCACGCTCCAGAGCCCATTTGAAGCCTTCGCAGTAGGCGCGACCGAGTCCATTTTTGGCTGAGCGGTGGAGGACATGGACAAAAGGGTTGTCTTGCGCCAGCCGGTCTGCCAGTTCGCCGGTGCCGTCCGGGGAGCTGTCATCCACGATTAAGAGGTCTAAGGGGTGGGGCAGGGCGCCGACAGTCTGCACCATTGGCGTGATATTCTCGCACTCATTATAGGTGGGGATGACTACTACGGTTTTTGCGCCTTTATCCACGAATTAGTATTCAGACTCATCTTCCACTTTGACGCTGCTGACCCAGGAGACACCCTCGAGCCCGCGCAGATCGCTCAGCAGTTCATTGGTTCGACCGGGGTCTCTGAGCAGGAGCCGATAAGAGAGGTCTATTCCCTGGACACCTTCCACGGTGCGCTGGTTGGCGACGGTGGTACGCGAGCTGTAACGGTTGATGAGCTGTAAAAGGGGTGAAAGCTCGCTGCCGGATTTATCCCAGTGCAGGTTGAGCACCAGATCATAGCGGTTGCGCGAGCCAAAGGAGGTGATGTAGACGTAGACCAGAATCGCCATGGTTGCCGAGGTGCCGATCACGGCAGTACTGAACTTTTGGGTTCCGGCCGCCATGCCGATAAAGAGCGAGCAGAGGATGTAGACGGTGTCGAGAGTGTCACGCAGGACGTTACGGAAGCGGACGATGGCGAACACGGCCATCATACCAAAAGCGGTGATAAGGTTATTATTCAGGACGCACATCACCAGAGCGGTAAGCACGGGGATGATGAGCAGGGCACTGACGAAAGTGCGTGAATAGGACATCCCCGAGTGAGTCTTGATATAACAAAGCGCCATCGCATGGCCACAGACGAAAGCCAGAAGGATGGAGAGGATTAAAGAGGGGATATTCGTGGGCGTGGGTGCTACATCACCGTAAAAAAGCAAATCCATAAATTAATCTATTTTAGTACTATCTGTTTCTGAGCTGGTTCAAGTCCAAGGGTGAGACATCCACCGGAGTGAAATCCCAGTTATCAATCATGGGCAGGGGCTGGTCACGGAAAACGGCTCCGCTGCTGATCATCTTATTTTCGCCCAGCGCAACCACTCCTTCGCAATACTTGGCGGCTCCGGACTGCATCAGCCCGAACACCTGCACAAGCTCCCGGAACCAGTAGGGGTAGCGGCCGGTAAACTTGAGCTCCAGAATGACATGCCTGGCCAGCATCGTCTGGGTCGAGCGCCTCCTATCGGGTTTGAGCTTCGGGACAAGCTCTCTTTCCGCTGATACATCGCGGTCCAGAGTCAAGCGGATGGAATTATTTTCAGGCGTGACCCAGGCCTCTCTCAGGTAGGAGATATGGACTTTGGGTCTGGCTTGCATGGTTTTGGTTAGATAGAAGAAGTTCTGGGCAGCCTGCAACGTTTTCGAATCTTTTTTGATGAAAAACTCGGGGCTGATATTCCCTTCCAGAACATCCTGGACATGTTCGCGCTTTACCGCGGCCCGTTGTTTGAGGATACAGTAGTTGAGCCTTCTCTTAATTTCAAAGAAGATCGGACTGCTTTCATTATAAAAGCGGAGCCGCAACTTGAAGCGGTTCTTGGTTCCGTTAATAGTTCCCCAGTAGAGCCTTAAGTCATCTGTATCCAGGTAAAGACTATGGACCGGATAGGAGTTGTTGGGTTTGCCTGCGGCGAACTCATCCAGCTCCAGATAGCTGCTTACGTAAGCCCGAATACCAGCGGCTATCTTTTCAGATACCAGGTATTTGAGCTCAAAGCGTTGGTGTTGCATTCTATCTTCAGCCATATCGTCTTTAGCCTTTGGGTTAAAGGTGTTTTAGCGCACTGTCGCTAAGCTATAGCATAGCCGCCCATCCCCATGGATGGCAAGCCATTTATCATATCTTGCAGCTCTACAGGGTGATAAAAGCAGTCTATATGCCAAAACCAGTAGAGATGAGCGAGTTTTTGATTTTAAAAGGGTTTGGGAGCCTCAGAGTTTTAAACCTCCCATCCTTTTCTATAAGTTTTCTTCAAATACTTGTTGGCATCTTCGTTGTTGGTAAAGACTCCCTTGGCGCCATCCCATTCCAGCTTCTGCTCCGGATAAAAGAGGGCGATCATCCCCAGAATGCCGAGCTCTGACATTTTGCCTCCATAGGAGAAAGGGGAGAGCGCTTTACCGGAGCCCTTGCAGGCTTGAATCCACTCTGCGTGGTGGCCGGGGCTCTGAGGGATGCGTTTGGGGTCCTGGGAGAGCGACTCCATCTGCTCGGCGTCGAGTGTCTTCAGGCCGGTTGCGCCATGGGAGCCATAGATAAGCTTACCTTTGGAGCCATCTATCAGGGCGCCAATCCCGGGCACCTGCAGGCCGGTTCCTTCCATTTCCTTGGGGGTTTCGGGTTTAGACTTCCCGTCGTACCAGGTCATGGCGAAGGCCGGGTGTTTCCTGGAAGCGGCGAACTCAAAACGGATCGAGCAGGAGTAAGGGAAAGTTGCCGAGTGCTTCTTCGGGTCGTAGTCTACCGGTGTGGCGGTGACGCTGGAGGGGTAGCCCAGGTCAAAGGCATAGTAGAGCGGGTCGGCTATATGGCAAATCCAGTCTCCCAGCACACCGGTGCCGAAATCAGTCCAGTTGCGCCAGGTGGCCGGCAGGTAGAGCGGGTTGTAATCCCGGAAAGCGGAGCCACCCAGCCAGAGGTCCCAATCCAGACCTTCGGGCAGGTCATATTTTTCCTTGAGCTGGGGAAGCCTGCCGATATAGGAGTAGCTGTTGTTGCAGACCAGGCTGGCCTCTTTGAGCTCACCGATGACCCCATCATCCATCCACTCCTTAAAAGCGCGGATACTGTTATAGGAGTGGCCCTGATTGCCGAGCTGGTTAACGACCTTTTTTTCTTCGGCCAGTCGGGTCAAAGTGCGTACTTCGTGGATGGAGTGGGCCAGCGGTTTTTCGCTGTAAACGTGTTTGCCCAGCTCCATGGAGTGCTTGAGGATGATGGCGTGGGTGTGGTCCGGGGTGGAGACGGCCACGGCGTCGATCTCTTTATCATGCTTTTCAAGCATCTGGCGAAAGTCTTTGTAGTAGGGGACGTTTTCAAAGCGTGAACGAATATGGGCGCAGCGCTTCTCATCCACATCACAAAAAGCGACAAACTGCTCCCCACTGAGGCTGTTGATGTTCCCCTCGCCCTGGCGGGTGAGGCCTACTTTGGCAATGGCCAGACGGTTATTAGCAGAGGTTTGTCCATTGAGTCCCAGGACGCTGCCAGGGATGAAGAGGCAGGCGCTTCCGCTTGCAAGCGCACCCTTCAGGAAGGAACGTCTCGATAAAGGTTTCAGTATTTTCTTCATAAAAACTTGCGACTATTCTAGCGAACTGACAGGGATATGCACGAAAAAACCCTTCCGGAATTGAACCAGAAGGGCTTTGCGATAAAAGGGCCGGTGTTACTGAATCAAAATGGGGCCCACACGGATTGCGCCGCCGGCATTTGCCTCCTGCTCTTCACGCGGCAGGACCTCCCTGGTAATCAGCTCTTCACCCTGTTGGTTGATCACTTTCATGAAGATGCGCTCGGGGCTGATATCTACCCGCAGCCCATCGACATGGCTGTTGACCAGAACCGGCAGAATATCCTTGCCGCGGCGGAACTCATAGTTGACCAGCCGGTGCAGGTGACCACAGAGGAGCAGATCAGCCTTGTTATCAAAAAGGAACGGGAGGAACTTATCCCGGACTTCGATATCACCATGCCAGGCTCTGGAGAAATCAGTCACAGCCTGACGGGTTCCGTCGGGCTTAATGATATCGACCTCCACATTCTGCTCACCGCCTCCGGCCGGAGGAATATGGCAGAAGAAGACGCGGTAGCGCGCATTCTTATAGGCGGGCAGTTGGACCACCTTCTTGAGCCACTCCACCTGTTCAGAGCGGTAGGAATCAAAATCGACCAGACCGCCGTATTCGCTGCTGTCATCGGGTTTATCCTCCCCGCAATCCAGATTCACGAAGAAGACATCGCCATAGGTGAAGGTATAATAGAACTGATTGTTCTGGGTGGGGAAGAACTCATGCAGGTTGCGTGCAAAGGCGCCGCGGGTTTCATGGTTGCCGCGGAGCATAAAGAACGGTTTTTCCCAGGCATAGGTGTCGAGCGGCGTCTGGAGGAAAAACTTGATTGCAGCGTCTCCATCATTCTTATCCGTGACGATATCGCCATTGTAGCAGACGAATTCTGCCGTGGAGACATCGGTGACATTGATGAGGTTTTCATGCTTTTGGATGCCGTCATGCAGGTCATTGATCATCACGAAGGAGAACGTATCGGCCTTTTCGGGCCAGGTCGTGAAGGTGAGCGGTTTGCCATTTTTCTCTCTCACGGTGATATTGCCGCCAAAGGTGAACTGGTAGGGGCGTATCTTCGTCACTTCACGCGAGTTAATCGAATAGGTATAAGTTACCCCCGGCTCCAGGTTCGAGAGCCTGATCTTCTGTACCAGTCCGACATCTTTGAGCCCATAGGTGGAGGAAATCGCCGTCAGGGGCGGCTCGGTGGAACCTTCCGGCCGGTAATTCACCCAGGAATAAGCCGGACGGGAGGTGTGCCAGGTGATGATGACTGAGTCCTGGCTCATCGCCTGCAGGTAGGGGGTCGTTTTCAAAAGGGGAGCCGCCTCTGCGGCAGGGGCCGGGTCTTGAGCCCAGACCGCATCGGGTTGCCCCATAAGCGCCAGCCCTAACACTAAGAATGCTGCGTTTTTTAACATGCCCCGACTATAACAAAAAGCAACGTATGAACAAACCCAAAATGAAAAACGAAAACCTGCATCGCTGAGCTTGAAAGCAATGCAGGTTTTTCGAAAACTGGGGGAGAGACTGTTCTTTTAGAGAGTTTTGATCAGCTCTTCAGCAATCTGAACCGTGTTGAGGGCGGCTCCCTTGAGGAGTTGGTCACCCGCAACCCAGAAGGAGAGACCGTTATCAAAAGCGCAATCCTTGCGAATCCGCCCGACCTGGCAGTCGTAGCGGCCGGCAACGGCCAGAGGCAGCGGATAGCGGTTTTGCGCCGGCTCATCCACCAGCTCAATCCCCGGAGCCTGGCTCAACGCCTCACGCGCCTTTTCCACAGAGACCGGCTTTTCAAACTCGGCGCTGATGGCGATGGAGTGCGCACGGTAGACGGGGACCCGCACACAGGTAACGCTTGCTTTGAAGTTGGGCAGGTGGAGAATCTTGCGTCCCTCATTTTCCAGCTTCATCTCTTCACGCGTGTAGCCGTTTTCCATCCAGCTATCGACATGCGGAATGACGTTAAAGGCGATCTGATGCGGATACACTTCCTTCGTCGTCTCCTGATGGTTGACGATCTGTTTGACCTGGTTTTCGAGTTCGGTGAGCGCCTTGGCACCGGTGCCCGAGACGGCCTGATAAGTGGAGGCAAAAATCCGAATCACCCCGAACGCCTGGTGCAGCGGGCTGAGCGCCATCATCGTGATGGCGGTCGTACAGTTGGGGTTGGCGATGATTCCCTTGTGAGTGGCGAGGTCTGCGGCGTTAATTTCGGGGATGACCAGCGGCACTTCGGGGTCCAGGCGAAAAGCGCTGGAGTTATCGACCACGATGCAGCCGGCCTTTTTCGCAAACGGAGCGTACTTCTGGGAAATACCGCCTCCGGCACTGAACAGGGCGATCTGGACGCCACCAAAAGAATTTTCGGTGAGCTCCTCTATTTCGATTTCTTCCCCGCGGAAAGGGAGCTTCTTGCCCGCAGAGCGCGCAGAGGCCAGCAGCGTCAATTTGCCAATAGGGAAATTACGCTTCTCCAGCGTTTGAATCATCTCGATGCCGACAGCGCCAGTGGCTCCGACTATGGCTACATGGAAGGTTTTACTCATCTGTTTTTTAGAAACCGTGCAGTGAATCCGATGCACGCCCCTTAATTTTAGCGCTTCCAGCCCCTTACTTCAAGCGCAGTTCTGAAAGGCGGGCAAGCTCTAAAAGGGGAGTCGAGCTTAGAAGGCGGTGGACGAAGGAACCGCTTGACTTATGGAGACGGAGCTGTTAACCTACTATGGCTGTTATTATTGTAACCTGATAAAGAGTAAACTGAAGACTGGATGAGCTGGCAGGAGGTATTGAGCGCGTTTGTGGTGCTGTTCGCCGTGATCGATATGGCAGGGCTGACGCCGATCATTATCGATTACCGTAACCGCGGAGTGAAGATTCACCCCTGCAGGACCGCTCTTTACTCCCTTACCGTTTTTCTGATTTTCCTTTTTCTGGGAGACCAACTCCTGCGGCTGTTTGGGGTTGATGTTTCTTCATTTGCCGTGGCCGGGTCGCTGGTGATATTCGTGGTGGCTGTGGAGATGACCTTCGATATACGGGTGTTCAAGCTGCAGGGGCCGGAAGGAATGGATGCGATTGTTCCGATCGTTTTCCCCTTTATCGCCGGGGCGGGCTCCTTCACGACGCTGCTTTCTCTGAGGGCCGAGTATGCCCTGAGCAGCATCCTGATAGCGCTTTTCCTCAACGTAATCGTGATTTATCTGGTGATCTGGAAGATCAATATCCTTGAGAAGGTGCTGGGTGCGGGCGGGGTCTACATCTTGCGTAAATTCTTCGGGATCATCCTCCTGGCGATTGCCGTGAAGCTCTTTACCTCCAATTTGAGTTCGCTGCTTGCCGCGGCCTGAAAGAGAAAAAGCTGCCTTGGGACACTCCCCAGGCAGCCTTTTGAATTTCCGTTATCCTTTCCCGAGACCGGTCCGGTCAGATGACCGTATTATCGGGAATGATTGCATGTTTGGGGATAACCACGATTCCATCGCGGATATAGTACATGGGCGAGTTATCCACCTTGTCGGGTTTGCCATCGGGTTTGATGACGCAATTGGTGCCGATGCGTACTCCTTTATCAATGATCGCGTTTTCGATGATCGTATTTTCTCCGACGCCGATTTTGGGGATTCCTTTGGCGCGGCTCGCCAGGATGGATTCCTCGGTTTCGTAGTAGTCGCCTCCCAGCAGAACGACCCGTTTGAGGCTTGCATTGCGTTCAATAACGGTTCGCAGGCCGACGACGCATTGGCTCAGGTGAGCATGGTTGATGATGCAGCCATCGGAAATTGCGGCATAGAACACGTTGGCTCCATTAACTTTGGAGGCCGGCAGGAAGCGCGGGCGCGAATAAATGGGCGCCTGCATGTTAAAGAAATCAAAGGGCGGCAGCTCATCGGTCATGGCCAGGTTCGCCTCGAAGAAGCTGCGAATCGTCCCGATGTCCTCCCAATATCCCTGGAAGATGTAGGAAAAGACGCGATGGGTCTTGATTGTCTCCGGGATAATGTGGCGGCCAAAATCGGTGGAGTCGTTATTGGAGAGCAGCTCTTCGAGCACGCCGCGTTTAAAGACATAGATACCCATGGAGGCCAGGTAGGAATCGTCCTCGCCTTGGATACCGAAGCGGGTATGCCACTTTTTGGGTAGCTTGAGCGACTCCTGCACGTCCGGGTCGCTCGGTTTTTCGACAAAGTTCACGACACGCCGCGTCTCGTCAATCTGCATGATGCCCAGCTCGCTGACGTCGCGTTGTCCTTTGAGAATGGTCGCGACGGTCAAGTCTGCATCCGTCTCGATATGTTGCTGGATGATGGGGCGGAAATCCATTCTGTAAAGCTGGTCACCGCTCAGAATCAGGAAATGACGGTTTTGGTTCGGGGCGAAGTGAAGCAGGTTTTTGCGGACGGCATCTGCGGTCCCCTGATACCAGGTGCTGCTGGAGAAGGTCTGCTCAGCGGCCAGAATCTCCACGAATCCATCAGAGAACTGGTCGAACTTATAGGATTGAGAGATATGGCGATGGAGCGAGGCCGAATTGAACTGCGTGAGGAGGTAAATCCTGCGTATGTTTGAATTGATACAGTTGGAGATCGGTATATCGACCAATCTGTACTTACCGGCCAACGGGACCGCCGGCTTGGAGCGCTCCTTGGTGAGAGGGAAAAGACGCGAGCCCTGGCCGCCGCCCATAATAATGGCCAGAATTTCTCCCTCGTGATATCTCGCCGATGAATTCGTCATACGTTGATAACCTACACTCATACGGAGTTTTTTACAAGTCCTTTTACCGTTAATTCTATAAAAACACCCCTCCTGAAGAAGAGAAAAAAGAGGATCGCCCCAAAAACATATCTCTCCATAAGGACGCGGCTTTTACATTGTCAACGAGGAGATAATTCTCGACGTAGTTTCAATCCACGCACCCGTGAAGGGTGCGACGATGTTGACGCAACGATTTGGATTGACTGAATATGTTTCAATCCACGCACCCGTGAAGGGTGCGACTAAAGAGCTGGCGA
>FZPS01000009.1_pt58 | contig 13300 bp, 14 predicted proteins | sample 1817821 | NCBI WGS metagenome assembly FZPS01 (sample SAMEA104158645, study PRJEB21678) | metagenome | place: Germany | collected 2015-04-21 | reverse complement strand
TGCTGGGTCTTTTACCGCTGGTTATGCCTACTTCTTATTGGGCTTTGGCAATCGCAGTTGTTATCTACGCCATAGGCGGTGGTATTATTGAGGTATTAATCAGTCCGATCGTTGAATCGCTGCCGGAAGAGGCTAAAGCCTCTGCCATGAGCCTGCTGCATTCATTTTACTGCTGGGGTCAGGTAGGTGTTGTGCTGGTCACAACCGTCCTGTTAAAAATGATCGGACCACATTATTGGTATCTTCTGCCAATAATGTGGTCGATAATTCCCTTGATTAATATGTATAACTTTACCCGGGTACCCCTTCGTGACCCTGTTCCAGATACCGAACGCATCCCCGGAAACAAGCTTCTGAGAAACAGTGGTTTTTGGGTAGCACTGCTGTTAATGGCCTGCGCTGGAGCATCAGAATTAACGATGGTGCAGTGGTCATCCCTGTTTGCCGAGCAGGGCTTAGGTGTACCTAAGATCCTCGGCGACTTGGTGGGTCCCTGCTTATTTGCGGTGCTGATGGGAATCGGCCGCACTTTATATGGCTGGTACGGCCAGAAACTGCGGATTGAGCGGGCGCTGCTTGTCAGCAGTCTATTCTGTACATTCTGCTACGCTGTCACTATCTTCAGCCCTTATCCGCTGATCTCGCTGTTAGGATGCGCTTTATGCGGTCTCTCGGTCAGCCTGATGTGGCCGGGCACTCTCAGTTTAACCGCTGCTAGAATACCAAGGGGTGGAACTTTGATGTTCGGGTTGCTGGCAATATTCGGTGATGTAGGCGCTGCTATCGGACCTTGGACCGCCGGAATTGTTTCCGACTATGCCGCCCATTCAACAATTCTCAAATCGCCGGAACTGGGGCTAAAAGCGGGTTTAGGAGTTGTAATGATCTTTCCGATCCTGATGATTATCGGAATTTTATTGCTTAAAAAAGCCAACAACAATGAAAACGTTAAACAGATGACCTCACCAGCGATATAGATGACTCGAGTCGCTGGGTTTATAAGAACAAGCAAGATATCATGGACTCAATCAAAAAGAGCTGGGCGGTACCAGCTCTTTACTATGTGGGCAAATCTAGTAAGGAAATAAACCCTGTACTTCGGAAATAATTCGGGTGATAAAGTATCTATCCTGGTCTTTTCCTACAGCGAGAGTAACAATATACTCGCCGGCAGGACCTGCAGAAGTAGTCAACTTAAAGAGCAGATCAAACTCCATCTGGGTTTCACTTATCTTCCGTTCGCTTCGAACAGCACATTCACTTACCCAAGGGCTGGAGGTGCCAGTTACCCACATCAGTTCTTCGTATTGATTGCGGAGCCTAGACCTAAGCTCCGGCGATAACACTGCAAACTGCGCTGCTCCGTTTCTGGTTTTTACACCTTCAGCCCACTTGTCCGAAGCTTCCCGAAAAGAGCGAGGAGCGAAAGCCCCTTCCAAAAGCTTTAACTGTCTCTGCAAAAGTTGGAGACCGGATAGCTCACTATCTGCCTGAGCAGATCCAATAATGACTGTCGTCAAAACTATCAGCAACACTACCTTAATTACCGGTTTTGCTCTTAACAAGTCCTTCACCTCCGAATACTCTACTGCAGCGGCAATCAACTTATGATGCCGCAAGCCAGATCCCATCTGTCCATCATGACAATCGATAGAAAATGTGATATCCGGCAGAACCTCAAGAATCATGCGGTGAATGTTGAGATACAGCTCTACTAGAAAGAGATCCTAATCTGCAGGTACACTTATAATCTGTTCGTCAGAAGGTCTATCAAGTTGAGGTTGCTGATCATCTGAGATCATCATTTCACGTCATTCCAGAGCTTGGACTAACTCAGAAGTCTCAAGGGGCTTGTTTATTATCAGCCTGCCGGAATCTATCAACTTGTCCAGTTTTTCAGCATAAGCAGGATAGCGCTTGTGCATCCGAGCAAATGCAGGATGATTTGGTCTAAGGTCCCGTTTAATTGAAATGTAATGCAGCGAAAAACTTAATTCTTCAACAATGCTGTCGGCAAATACGGCGACTACTCCTTTTTGTTTTAGGTAATCATCTTTCTCAAGTAATCCCACACTGCCCGCGTGAGGGTCGGCTGAACCAACCATTACTCGTCTAATCTTAGACATTACTATCGCACCAATACACATTGGACAGGGTTCGACTGTAGTATATAGAATCAGATCCTTATCCTTCTGCCTTTGTAGAGGCAGATTATTAAGAGCATTGATCTCTGCATGAGCAATTGGTGTCATCCTAATTGTGTTGCATGACTCCAGATTATCCCTAAGCTGATTTCTGCCGCGCGCCACTACATTGCCATTATCTTCCAAAATAACCGCAGCAATGCCAAAGGAACCAGCATTATACGCCTCCACCGCTAGATTAATGCATTCTGTCCAGCTACCTAAAGCTTTCACTGCATTCACATCCTTACCCTATTTTGTACCAAACCAATTATCATTCATCGCTCTATTCTTTTACTGAAGCCAGCTCGCGATGTAAGCCGCGTTTGCGTTTTCACCAGAAAACACCTTCATTTACTTCCCTCCTGCAGCCTAAATGTTTCTGCTTTTGTAATGGTTTGCTTCAGCCAGATCGGAGCGGTTGAGCTTCTGAGTATCTCATCACAGGACATCCACTGTACACCGGCAACTTCATCACCTGATAAAGGCATCGGTTCACCAGATTTATGCTTGCAGACAAATACTATATCAACAACGGGTTCATTTTTATCAGTTAAGAAGAATTTGCTCTCCAGGTAGTGCAGTTCATCCCCAACCTCGACACCCACTTCTTCAAGAACTTCCCGTCTCAAAGTTGATTCCAGCACACCATTGGCTGCATCATCTACCTCTACTTTACCTCCTACTAAAGACAGCAAACCCGGCGCATGTTCTTCTTTCTCACTTCGTTTGATAATCAGCCACCGATCTGCTTGATGTATTGCTGCTTCAACAATTACGATATAAAACATAGTTTCCATCACTTTACCCCCTTGACTGCTGCCTAATTCTCTGATTTAAAATAATATTCACGAAATCCGTGTCAGAATCCTTCGAGGACCGCTTTATCAATCTAGATGATTTCGTACTATCACTCAACACGATTCGTACGATTGTTTGACACATTTTGTTCAAATTATTTATAATCGCATTAAGAGGTGAGTCTATGTCTAAGCAGAGGGAACCGAAAAAAATTATTACCGCTACAGAGTTTAAGCAGAACCTGGGTATTTACTTAGATCTTTTACGCACCATTTGATGTCCTTTTGTACAAAGAAGGATTTAAAGATCCCGATGTGGTTCAGCCCGACCTCCTAATTGCCTGCGACATTGATGACACCACTCCCGACGACGAGCGCTATATGGGAACACCGACGTTGGTGGTAGAAATCCCTTCGTCCAGTACGCGCAGAAATGATATGGCTTATAAACTGAACAGCTATATGCTCGGTGGAGTCGAAGAATACTGGATTGTAGACCCTGAAGCAGAAACCGTAATGGTTTATACTTTTAATGATTTTGACATAATTGAGTTTAAAGTATACTCCTTAGAACAAGAAGTTCGGTCATTGGTATTTGACGGCTTAACCGTTCAAGCTAGTGAAATCTTTAAGCGCTGAAATAACTACAATACTTTTACCATGATTAAGCAGGGATTTTCAGGACCCCATATTTCTTTTATGGCCTCCACAGGAATAAATCCGACTTTCGTGTAGAAACGCCTGCTTTTTTCATATTCAGCTGATTCCCTAGTCTCGTCCAGCGTCTTAACCTGCAGCAGCTTATACCCCTGCAGCTTTAACTCTTTGCATATAAAACTGATTAGTCTTGTTCCTATTCTTAACCAGTGATACTTGGCCATTAACCCAATTAGATATAATTCGGCTGTGAACTTAGTAGTTTCTTTAATTGAGGCGAAACCAATTATATTCCCATCCAAAATCACGGCAACAAAAGGTTTTGCCCTTACTCCCTGCGCATAGTGCTCATTTGCTTCCGGAATACCAAACCAGAGGGGAAGATCAAACAAAACTTTTCTGCATATACTCTCTTTTAGTTCTGGATCGTCAATATAAGTAAACTTAATGTCCATAACCTGCTCCTTCCAGCATCTGTCTTTCAAATTCTCTCTGAGTTTAAAAAATCTCTGATTCTATCACCGGCATCTATTTCATCCAACCTTAACAAACCATCAACAGCATATGATTCGGCTTTGTCTAAAAGGTGCCACAGTTTAATTAGGAACGAGCATACTCCTTTGCTGTACCAAGATGAACCATAGGCAGAGGCATCCAATCACCCCTTTACTCTTGCCACTACTCTTGCAATGGACGAATCTGCTTTAATATTCAATGGCAGGGCAATTACTTCAAAAGACTTGTAATCCAGTAATTGATCGAGCCTGGTTAAATTCTCTATGATCAGAACTCCATGTTCAAATAGGTATTTATGAACATCAAAGGGATCTTTGTCTGGTGAAGGAGTGTCCAGACCAATCATTTTTACTTTGTTCTTCACAATTAGCTCAGCAATATCTAGGCTCAGCACTGGATATTCGCAGAAATAAGCAGGTTGGCCAAAAGTCTTACTGTGACCAGTATGAAAAAACACGATCTGCTTCCCGTTAATAATCTCCTCGTATTCACTCTTTCCGCGAATAACGTTTGGCTCTGCCGAAACATCGATCACACAACCCTCGCCAATAAACGTGCTTAAATCAATTTCGTTTAAATAGGTTTGGCTGGCTGTTAAATGCATCGGCCCATCAATGTGAGTGCCGGTATGCATATTGATGGACAGGTCATAATTGTTGTAGGAGTCTGAAGTAAAAACTCTCGCATGTGTAAGCCTGGTTGCAGAATCACCGGGATAAACCGGCATCTGGTCAGTAATTTCATGAGTAAGATCAATAATCATGCCTATCTCCTCTCTGGTAAACCATTTGCTAAAAACATGTTGAATTAGTACTCTAAAACTATATAATTAGAGACGAGTAGCTCTATTTACCGCTAGACACGAAAGGGGTGCTCTTTTAATGAACGATTACGAACCACTAAAGGGTGGTGCGCTTACCGGTGAGCGGTACCGTGTAATTGTCTCAACAGATATTGGCGGCAGTGACCCAGACGATTATCAATCAATAGTTCACTATCTGCTGTATTCTGATATATTTGACACCGAGGGTTTACTCTCCTCGCCATGGGGGGAAGGAACTGTCCAGGATATTCTCGATGTAATTGATGCTTATGATAAGGATTATCCGAACCTGATCCGCCACTCCAAGACTTATCCTACTCCAGAATACTTAAGGTCAATTACAAAACAAGGAGCAATCGATGCTGCTCCTTATAAAGGCTATTCCAAGCCAACCGAAGGTTCCGAATGGATTATCCAATGCGCGAAAAAAGACGATCCGCGCACCCTCTATATCCTTGTTTGGGGTCTCTTAGACGATGTAGCACAAGCACTGCATGATGATCCAAGCATTCAAGCTAAGCTCCGTGTATATTACATTGCTGGGCCGAATAAAAAATGGGGTGTTAACTCTCATGCTTATATAGAGCGCAACTTCCCCAACCTTTGGATGATCGAGAACAACTCAACCTACCGCGGCTGGTTTGTGGGCGGCGATCAGTCTGGAGATTTAGGCAACCAAACATTTGTGAATGAACATATCCAAGGACACGGCGCCTTAGGCGAATTCTTCTGCCGGTTCCTCGATAACACAATCAAAATGGGCGATACACCTTCTGTTGCCTATCTTTTAAGAGGCAATCCGGAGAATCCGGAAAGTCCAAGCTGGGGCGGACAGTTTATCCCGGTTCATTCCAGGCCAAATACTGTATTTCATGGCAATACCACTTTGGACGATGTCGTAGAGCTGTTTGGACTTGCCGAATTCGTTTTCAAAGGTCCACATATTGATATAGATCCGGACACCCCCGCTTTTACAATGACAATCGCCCGTCAGGACTTCATGGGATATTATACCGGTGATGGAGAGTATCGGATCCGCTTTATGCCAAAGAGTATCGGTGACTGGTCATACGTGGTTTCCAGTGATATTCCAGAATTAAACGGTCTAACAGGACAGTTCCGCTCGGTGGCGGAGTCACAGGTAAGCCGCGGCAGAGACCCGCTGCGGTTTGCTAATTGGTGGTCTGATATTCTTGATCCTGAGCTGAAAGACGGCGAGATCTCCGGGTCAAAAACAGTTAATAAGTGGCGCGATCAATTCCTCCGGGACTTCCAAAAACGGATGGATCGCTGTACAGGCTGAAAAAACCTCACCCTCTCGTAAGCGAGGGTGAGGTTCTTTATCACCTGCTATTCAGCTGTCAGATCATTTTTCCGCAGCCATGCCCGATATGCATCAGAGAGGTTGGCAGCGTAGCTGCCCACAAATTGATATCCATTGCGGCGTTCATGACTTAAGTTAGCATAGCTGGCTTTGATATCCATAACTGTTCCTTCCGGACGAATGAGTTCGCCTTGAGGACCAACAATAATTGGATGAAGATTGCCATCGGCATCCCTATAGAGGTTGCGTAAGTTTCCTCCACCAGGATAATGTTTACCCGGCATTGCGCCTCTCACGATCGGTCTATAGGTATCCACCTCGCGTGGATTGGGCCGGAAGGTTGGTTCTCTGCGGTCAAAGAACAGCGGTTCAAAAGTATCAATGTCAATAAACCTTGCCCACAGGCCCCTAGCGTTAGGACTTTCAACGAGCACCCGATCGCTTCCCCAAGGTGAGGAACCTGTTGTTAGCGCGTAGCCGCGAATTTCCACATGCTCGAAAAACTTAACCGCAGAATGGATCGCTCTCTGTACCCGCTCCCAAATAGTAAGCTCTTCACCCAAGACATTGTCCTGATCTAAGCTGATCAGAAACTCTTTATCAAGACCCATCAAGAAGTTAATAATCCCGATTGACTCCGAACCGCTGATTGAAGGCGGCTCATAATCTCTGGCCCATGATGGTTCCAGAGTTACCCGATCATGCTGTGCGCACCACGCAGTGAGCATTCCCTGCTTTTCAGAGTAAATTTGGGTATCAAGAATACAGTCAATACCCCGAATTAAGGAGTCTTCAATTTTGGCATATGTTTCTTCATCGATACTGAAGAATTGATCAGGATTGGAGTAAATATCCCACCACAGGCGCAGCACTTGGGTCATAGCATTATCATTATAAGTGATCTCGCCGTGATATGAACTTGGCTGGTTCATCCGCTGTGGAAATCCACCGTTCGGATACTGGGCCTTAAGCACACCGTTTATGCCGAGCAGATAAGCATCTCTATAGCGCTCGATCTTTGTTGCTTGATACATTCTGATCAGATAGCGGATCTCAGGAATGGTAACCCCATTATCCAGGGATGCATCAGTGTTATCTTTTTGCGAAAGCAGCTGGCGCTTCAAGGTTTCTGTCATCTGAACACTCATATCGATGTTCTCAACCCAGCCGCCGCTGTTCCTCTGGTATATCAAGAGATTATCAGCTAAGCGGATCGATTCGGCGGAACCATACCACGCTTCATTCTGACCATTCATCGCGCCGTGAGCAACTTTTCCAGGGAATACATAAGCACCGGTACTGATGATCAGTACACTGCTTTCCTCATCCCATCCGGCTGATACTCCCAGGGCTGATGCAACCGGCTGAGCAGGAATATACAGCACATCATCAATGATCACAGGCGCTGCCAGCATCGCAGTGCTTTTATCGCCTACCAGCAGTTCAGCGCTGCCAACACGCAAAGCAGCTGTGTTTTTGCCCCTTGTAGCTGCAATTGTTTGTAAATCTGCCGATAGCTCCCACTCCACATCTTCGCCAAAGATTGCTTCAGCTGTTTGATATGGTATCATCAGCACTCCGTTAACCAGAAACGGTGCGGCGGAGGTGTCTTCAGCCAGTACTGGTCTTAATTTGTCATTAAGATACATTTCCGGATTGTTCTCCATTAAGACTGCACGTTGGAATGGATATCTCCACTCGGTTTCATAATAGGCTCCCCACTCTTTTCGGCCGGCAGGATTGCGAACCGTTAATTTCACAACATTGGTCCGCACCGGGTCAACACCATCAGCAGAGATCTCGCAGAATAGATAATATGTACCGAGATCGATGTTCTCCGGTACAGCGTAGACCGGTCCCACTGCACCGCTGATGAGTTCCGCATCTGCACCGCTTACACTATTGGACCTATACCACTGATAGCTGAGTTCTGAATCGACTCCGATTCCTGTCGCAGTAACACTTAATCTAGTATTTTCGTCAATCATACCGGCTACAGCAGTGATATCACTCGGTTCTTCATCAATTCGAATTCTGCCAAAGCCGGCAAATTCACCAACACCGGTATATATGCTGATGTTAGCAATCTGAGCAGTCCAGGATGAGCCGCCACCCTTGGTAATTCCACATACTGCCATTAAACCGACACCATTGTCTTCTCCGGGGAGATCAGCCGCAAAAGTGCGGGAGTACCCTGCGTTCGGGCCTTCAAGCAAGGTTAACGTTACAACTGCGGAGTTGGAGCTATAATCCAACACAGCAGAAACATTAATCCACTGATTGGCAGTGAAGTTAGGATCAGCAGCAGTCACAGCAACTGTATTTTCAAGATTAGCCGCAGTAATCTGCCACGAATCATCTTTTTCAACTATATTGGCAATGTTTTTCTTAAAATCAAGGTAAAGTCCGCCTTCTCTTCCATCTGCCGCATCGACTGATAGAATTCGGAATATATGGCGGTTATCGGAACGCCTCAAGTTTGTATCAATATTTACTCCGGTTTCGAAGAAAGCTACCGCGGCACCTCTTGTTGCATTGCCGAAATTGGAAGGCAGGTTTACATCGAATTCCAGCTTATACAGCCCTGCTCGGTCAGCACCTTGGAGCACTCTGCCTGCTGCGCGACCGGCAGTGCTGGATTTTCTCAGTGTAAGGGCTCTTCCCACCATCGGATCGTCACCAATAGATTGGTTTTCAACCGGAAATCCGTTGCCGCCAAACATTTCGGCAAACCAGATGTCCTCGTCAGCAAAATCTGTTCCATCAACTTTGGTCCAAACCACGTCAGAAGCATACACCGCTGCCTGGGTCAGAACACAAACTAGAAATACTGTCAGAATTATTCCTTGTCTCAGCCGTCTGCTCTTGCGTTTCATAAAGCTCCCCCTTGCTTAAAATTTGATTTTATTTCCGAAGCAATATTAAAGTTTACATTAAATTAATTTTTGACACCAACTGCTGTTTTCCTGCCTGCTTACTGCTAAAGTATTATTTCCTGGGGAAATGCTTCACAGCGAGCGATATGCCACATTTTATCGATGTAAGCGGTTGTGTAAATCTGCTCAAGATTATGATAATAATATGCAGCTTGATCTGTTAGTTTATAGAAATCTTCGTGTTTGTAAATCAGCCCGAGTTTTTCCAACAGCCAAAACTCAAACCCGTATATCTTCTCCAGGGGCTCACCAACAACCGAGTGGAACTGCTCCGGTGACAGGCTCATAGAATAAGCACTCCAGAACAAATAATAGGCCGCCCGCTGGTACCGAGTAAACTCAAGGGTGAGCATTGTGGGCAGCTGCCCGGATCTGACTCTCTCTATATACGCGGGAATTGAGAAGGTGTTAATTTTAAACTGATCCCGAAGCAGTGAAGCAGCAGACACCCCGAAGCCCAAGAAGAAGTCTCGTGTAATCGAAGAATACTTCGGAGTTCCCGGTGCGGCAAAAGTCCACACCGAAGTTCGCTCTCTGCCTGCAGCTCTGCAGTGCTCTACCAGTGCCTGGAGCATTTGTTTTTTACTCCGCTTTGAGAGCGGCTTATATTTGTTATCCGCAAAGGTAAAATCGATGAAAGGATAGGTTGAAACTTGGGTAGCCCCATACTTAAATGCAGTATCCACATCCTGCAGCAGGGATGCTGTTGTTTGTCCAGGAATGGCAAAAATCAAATCTACATCGACTGCTGCAAAACCGGCATTACCTGCTAATTCCAGTTCCGCCTCTGCACTCTTTCCCATCCGCCCTAGATTGGCTAAACACTGTTTATCAAAAGACTGCACACCCAAACATACCATATTCACACCTGCATCTTTGAGCTTAGAAAGATTGGATGGGGTCAGATCTTCCGGATGGAGTTCGATGCCGATGCCTTCAGTTATAACAAAATACCGCTGGATGGCATTAATGATCCGTTCCAGATCATCAATCAGCAGGGCAGGTGTGCCTCCACCGAAGTAGAGGCTGGTCACCTGCTTTTTCCCTGCTGAAGCTTTACCCACAAGCTCTATTTCTTGGAGCAGCGCCTTGAGATATAATTCCACAAGCTCTGATTGATACTTGACTCGGCAGTAAGGACAGAAGCTGCACAGTGAGCGGCAGAACGGGATGTGCACATACAAACCCAGATTGTCCAAACAATGGTAATCAAGGTGATTGCTGTATTCGCTCTGAAATCGGAAAGGTTCAAAGCTGCGGGTAAGATACATTCGGATCAGCGAGGTCAGCATTTTAACTGCTCAGCAAATCATGGTAATCGCTGTTTTTTTCCATCTGGTCCTTCACAAACGAACACTGAGGAATAACCTGAAGATTTTCCTCTCTTACCCATTCAATAAACCTTTCAAGCAGCAGCTTAGCAACACCTTGGCCTCTCAGCTCATTAGAAACATAAGTGTGATTGGCTATCACCCGATTGCGCTCCGAAGGCACCCAAGTGATTTCTGCCAGTGGATTTGCTTCTGAATCGCCGATATAGAATTTATTTGTACCTTTTTTTATCTCTAACATTGATCGTTCAACTCCTTTCACTTTCCTGTGTAGTTAATGAAATGTTCCCCGTGCCCATATCAGATCCCTTTCTCTCCAAGCTATGCATAAGTGCTAAAAAAAAGAAGATATCAGCCAGCTCCATCTGCTGTAAGCTGATATCTTCTAGAAAATCTACACCATTTTGCTCAGCGCTTCCCAGATTCCGGTTAAGTACATTGCTCCAAGCGCTCGATCGTATAAACCATATCCAGGCCTGCCCTTTTCGCCCCAAATCATTCTACCGTGATCTGGTCTGAGATAGCCATCAAAACCTATTTCATACAGGGCTTTCATAACTTCAAACATATCCAAAGAACCATCGCTGGATAAATGTGATGTCTCGTGGAAATCACCCGGAGCGTAGATCTTTAGATTCCGCACATGAACAAAATGAATCCTACCTCTTTTACCAAATTCCCTAATCATTGCCGGAAGGTCGTTATCCAAATTAGCTCCCAAGGAACCTGTGCATAATGTCAGTCCGTTGTGGGGAGAATCCACTAGGCTGAGCACCCTGGCTAAATTGTCTCTGTTAGTAATAATCCGAGGCAGACCAAATACAGACCACGGCGGATCATCCGGATGAATTGCCATCTTTACACCGGTTTCATCACAGACAGGCTTCAGCCTTTCCAAAAAGTATTTGAGGTTATCAAACAGCTTGTCCTCGTCCACTGCTGCATACTGGCTCAACACCTGCTTCAATTCCGCCAGTCTTTCCGGTTCCCATCCCGGCAGAGAAAATCCCTGCGAGCCTTCTCTGAACCGTTCAATAATTTCCACCGGATTGGTATCTATAATCTTATCCTCATGATATGCCATAGCATAGGAGCCATCCTCAAGCTGCATGGCCAAATCAGAGCGGAGCCAATCAAAGACAGGCATAAAATTATAGCAGATCACCTTTACACCTACACTGGCGAGATTTCTAATGGTCTGGATGTAATTGTCGATATATTGATCCCTGGTGGGCAGTCCCAGCTTAATATCTTCGTGAACATTTACGCTTTCCACGACTTCAAACTTAAGCCCGCTCTTTTTGACATCATCAGCTAAAGCGCGAATTTTATCCAGCGGCCACTCTTCTCCAACTGGCACATCAAAAAGGGCTCCAGCTATACCACTTACCCCAGGGATTTGGACGATATATTCCAAACTAACATGGTCGTCATCTCGGCCGAACCAGCGCAAAATCATTTTCATTACTATCACCTCATTTGTTGAATTTACAGTGATATGGTGCTTTCTATCCGATCAATGCAGCATTTTTTATACTTTTTACCGCTACCGCAAGGACAGGGATCGTTTCTGCCAACATCCCAGATTTCACGCTGCACCCATACCAATCTTTCTTTAATATGTGAAGGTGTCATTCGCCGCTTTAATCCAAACACTACTGTGTTCATGTAAGGAGCAATATAATTAAAAAACTGCTGATAGGCACCGCACAAGTAATTTAAACCCTTTTCGCCGTCGCTAGTTCGGATAGTCCTATTCTTAGGACAGCCGCCGTTACAGATAAATCTAACCGCGCACTCTAGACATTTCCGCGGGAGAGTTTCGAATTTATTTAGTCCAAATTGAATTTGCTGGTTCGAATTGGCCATTTCAACAAGAGATTTTTCTTTTATATTGCCTAATTTATATTCTGGAAAAACAAAGTGGTCGCAGGAATAAACGTCTCCATTGAACTCCACCACTTCAGCATTTCCACAGGTTTTCGAAAAAGTGCACAAGGCCGGTGGAAATCCGGCCCAGGCCCTTACTGCATCCTCAAAAATCTGCACAAATACTTGACCGTAATCTTTATTAATCCATTCATCAAAAATGGCAACCAGAAAATTACCATAATCTGCGGGATTCACAGAGAGCTCGTCAGTATTCCCCAGATTGTCATAATTTACGATGGGAATAAACTGAATAAAGTCGCCACCTAATTCTTTTATGGAAATATACACGTCCAAAGGAAACCTAGAATTCAAATTGTTGACAGTGCAGAGAACATTATACTCAACTTTGTGCTTTTGTAGAAGCCGAATTCCACTCACGACCTTGTCATATGTAGGGCGGTTGTGCTTATCTTTGCGACACAAATCATGCAGTTCCTTTGTGCCGTCCAAACTGATACCGACTAAAAAATTATTTTTCTTGAAAAAACTGCACCAATTATCATCTAAAAAAATCCCATTTGTCTGGAAGCTGTTTTGAATGTGCCAACCCGAAGGTAAATATTTCTTTTGCAATTCAACCGCTTTTTGAAAAAATTCAAGCCCCCGAATTGTCGGCTCTCCGCCCTGCCAGCCAAAATTTATTATAGGTCCGGACTGGATCTCAATATACTGTTTTATGTATTCCTCAAGCAGCTCGCAGTCCATCTGAAAGGATTTTTCTTCAGGATAATTCTTAACCTTGTCAAGATAATAGCAGTATTCGCAGTTTAGATTACAGCGCGGGCCATTGGGAAAGAC
>FZPS01000059.1_pt751 | contig 13303 bp, 10 predicted proteins | sample 1817821 | NCBI WGS metagenome assembly FZPS01 (sample SAMEA104158645, study PRJEB21678) | metagenome | place: Germany | collected 2015-04-21 | reverse complement strand
GTTAAGGTTTCAGGAACATATAAAGCAACTTTCACTAATAAATCACCGGTTCCATAACCATTGATATCAGGTAACCCTTTACCTCTCAGCCGAAGGATTTTACCGGGTTGAGTACCGGAATCTATCTTGACTTTTACTTTACCATCAATAGTTGGAATTTCCACTGCACCTCCTAAAGCTGCGGTAGGAAAATCAAGGAGTAAGTTATACACCACATCATTGCCATCGCGCATTAATTCAGGATGAGGTTTCTCCTCGATGATTATCAATAAGTCTCCGGGGATGCCATTTCGTTTTCCGGCATTACCTTTACCACTCATAGATAGTTGCATTCCCTCAGAAACACCTTTAGGTATTTTTACGGTCACAACCTCTTCACCATACGTTACCCCTTCTCCTGCGCAAGCCTTACATTTATTCTTAATTATCTTTCCTTCTCCATGACAGGTAGGACAAGCAGTTTGAGTCTGCATGTTGCCAAGAATGGTCTGTTGAGTGCGTATTATAGTACCAGTACCATTACAAGTTGAACAGGTTTCAGCACCACTGTTTCCTTCTGCTCCGGAACCATGACATTCAGCACACGTAACATACTTCTTCAGCTTAAATTTCTTCTCAACACCAGTAGCTATTTCTTTCAAGGTGAGTTTCACTCTAACGCGTAAATCCGCTCCTTTATATCTTCTTTTTTGAGAGCCTCCCGATCCTCCAAAACCACTACCAAATCCTCCAAAACCACTAAATCCTCCAAATCCTCCGCCTGATCGACCTCCAAAGATGTCTCCAAACATTGAGAAGATGTCGTCCATAGACATACCCTGTCCACTGAAACCTCCGGAACCATTCATTCCTGCATGTCCAAATTGGTCATAACGGGCACGTTTGTCTTTATTACTTAAAACTTCGTATGCTTCAGCAGCCTCTTTGAACTTATCCTCAGCTTCTTTATTTCCCGGGTTTTTATCGGGGTGATATTGAATCGCCTTTTTTCTGTATGCTTTTTTTATTTCATCATCAGAGGCATTCTTTTCAACACCTAAAACCTCGTAATAATCTCTTTTATTTGACATTTCTTAACTTGCTCCTTCTTTTTATTATTCACCAACAACGACTTTTGCATGTCGTATCACCTTATCATTTAGTGTATATCCAGTTTGTACACAATCTACAATTTTACCTTTATTTTCTTCAGATGGAGCAGGAATAACAGCAACTGCATCATGTAAATTGGTATCTAATTCTTTTCCAATGGTATCTATGATTTTAACCCCATTGTCACCTAGAATTTTAATGAATTTCTGATAGATTAAATCAACTCCTTCTTTAAGAGCCTCTACATCGGTTGCAGTTTTCATTGTTTCTAATGCGCGTTCTAAATCATCTATTACAGGAAGAATGCTACTTATGCTCTTTTCTCCTCCATTTAAAATGAGTTCGGCTTTTTCTTTTATCGTTCGTTTCCTATAATTATCAAATTCAGCTGCCAAACGAAGATATTTATCTTTCTGTTCCGCAATAGTTTCCTCGGCTTCCTGCAATGCTTTTTCCAATTTCTCTTCTTTTGAAAGTTTTTTCTTTTTTTCCTTCTTAGAAGACTCTTTATCCCCTTTTTCTTGCTGATTATCCTGCTCAAGTACTATATCATCTTGTAGGATCTCTGATTCAACCTTGCTTTTATTGTCTTCTTTTGTATTTTGATCGTTTCTTTGATTTTCAGTCATAGTTATTTCTATCTGTATTTATATTTTTAACAAACACTTATCCAACAACAGTTTAGCAAAAACTTTGCCATTTGATCTGTTTTAGGAGAATAAAACATTAAATAGTTGTTCTTATGTCATTTTGGCATAATAATCGGAAGGAAATTATTCTGAATAGATTAATTTATTAGAATTATGTTCATCGAAAATGGCTTCTCCAATAGTACTTAGGTTGTTTCCTGTAACAACAACATGTTGTAAATTCTTACAGCCTATAAAGGCTCCATATTCTATTGCTTTCATAGTAAGAGGCAATAGAATGTCTCCACTAAGACGCTCACAATTACTAAAAGCTCTTTCTCCAATGATTTCTAATTGTGAAGGAAGTTCAACTCTGGTTAAATATATTTTTTGAGTAAAGGTGAATTCAGGAATAATTTTCACAGAAGTTTTTTTCATATCTATGAAAACCAAATTAGGCATATAATTTCTGATTAATTTGAAATCTGCTTCATCCAGTTTGCCTTCCACCTGTAAGAAATTCACTTGGTTAGGTTGAATGCTCAAATTAAGTAACTCATTGGCTAAGCTGCTATGAGCACCTATTTTAACATCTGCTAGGGTAGGAGTGCCTTCAAGAATGGCAAAAGATTTCCAATGTGAGTCCATTCTGTAGTTATCACTACTTCCATGAGGTACAAAAACAGCAGCATTTGTATTTAATAAAGCATCCGATAATAGATTCGGTGCTTTTTTCTTTCCTATTTCGAGAACCTGTAAATTTGTACAGTTTTTAAAGGCAGCATCCTCAATATTCCATATCTTTTCTGAAATTCGAATTGCTTTTAACGATTCTTTCCCTTCATACTTACCATCAGACTCTTTACAGAAAGCATATGCCGGAATACAATTTTTAGGATAAACATAAACCTTATCCGGTGAAGTTCCCCCTTTGCCTGTATACATTTTTATCTCTGCATTTGAAATATCAAGAAAAGATAAGTTATTGAACTCATCTCGCAAATGCTTAAAATCAATTGCATTGATATTGCCCGTAAGGGTTAAGTGAGTTATGGTATTGGCTTCTTCTTCTGTCAGGTATGTAACCAGTGTCCCTGCCTTATTGACATGGATTTTCTTTGAAGCTTCTGCATTAATGTCACAGATATTACATGAAAACGCCAAAAAAAGTAAAACAGGTAAGAATTTATAGTTCATCATTTTTTCATCTTATTATAGTTTACAAACATAATAAAATAGCTTCTATAAAAAGATATATACCTTTTGCTTTTCTTTTTCCTTTCAGTCATTTTAACTTTGGGGGTTAATTAACTAACTATTCAATGACAAGTAAAGAACACTACTTTGATGAGCGGGGCTTTGCCACAAAAGGTTTTCTTAACGGAATAAAAGCATTTTGGTGCATTATTCTATTTTATGTAATCTTTTCCCTGTTAAGTTATCTTTTTAGTTTTTTAATAAAACTCCTTTTAAACGAAGAAAGTTTTCTGTTTCAGTCCTATAAATACACGGTTAATCTACTTTATCCTGTTTTTAGCAATTTTTTGGCTGTGGTTCTTTCTGCCTATATAATTAAGATTTTGTTTTATAAGGATACTTTGAAGTTTAATCTAAGCATTAAGGGGCAAGGGAGGAACATAGTATATGGTTTTCTTTTTGTCTTAGCGATATATGCAGTTGGATACTTACTCTCTTTAGGTTTAGGTTGGATTGAAATAGTGAATTTCAACTGGAATACCAGTGCCTTGCTTTCTTCTTTTATCTTCTTCCTTTTAGTCTCTTTTTCTGAAGAAATTATGTGCAGAGGAGTGATACAACAGCTATTGATGGATATTCCCATACCCAAGTTTCTTGCATTGGTTATTACAGCCGGATTATTCACGCTACTTCACCTTGCAAATCCCGGAATAGGGTGGTTGCCACTTCTAAATTTATTTTTGGCCGGGTTAATTTTAGGTCTCTCTCTTTTGTTTAGCCGAAATTTATGGTTTCCTATTAGTTTCCACCTGTTTTGGAATTGGATTCAAGGACCTCTGTTAGGATATAAGGTAAGTGGCCTTACTTCCTTCGTACCACTTATCCATATTCACGGAAATGCCCCTGAATGGATAACAGGTGGTGATTTTGGGTTTGAAGGCTCTATTGTTTGCTCTGTCCTTCTATTGCTTGCTTTTGTTTTTTTATACTTTTTCTTGAAGAAAAATCATTGAGGCACATCAATCATCGTCAATTGGATTCGTTTTCTTTCTAAATCCACTTGCATGACTTTAACCTTTACGTGCTGATGAATGCTTACTACTTCAGTAGGATCGGTTATATATCGTTGGGCTAATTGTGAAAGATGCACCAAACCATTTTCCTTGATGCCAATATCAATAAAAGCACCAAAGTTTGTTATGTTACTTACAATACCCGGCAAGACTTGACCTTCTTTTAAATCTTCTATGGTTTGTATTGTCCTGTCAAACTCAAATAGTTTAATGATTTTCCTGGGATCTCTACCCGGTTTATCCAACTCCTTTTGTATGTCAGTTAATGTAGGGATACCTATGTTTTCAGTAATATATTTTTCGAGATTTATTTTTTCTCTTAACGATTTATCTTCAATTAAATCAGAGATGGAACAATTTAAGTCCTTTGCCATGGCTTCAACAATGTAATAGCTCTCAGGATGCACCGCTGTATTATCTAACGGGTTATCTGCATCAGGAATACGAAGGAAACCGGCACATTGTTCAAAGGTCTTTTCTCCCATTCGTGGAACTTTCAATAACTCTTTTCTGGAATGAAAAGGACCGTTTTCTGTTCTATAATCAACGATGTTTTGGGCTAATTGAGGACCTAAACCGGAAATATAGAGCAGAAGATGTTTGCTTGCGGTATTTAAGTTTACCCCTACCGTGTTGACGCAACTTTGAACTGTAGTATCTAAAGCATTCTTTAACTTTATTTGATTTACATCATGTTGATACTGTCCAACCCCGATTGATTTAGGATCAATCTTAACCAATTCGGCTAACGGATCCATTAATCTTCTGGCAATGGATACCGCTCCACGAACCGTAACATCATAATCGGGAAATTCCTCACGTGCAACAGAAGAAGCGGAGTAGATGGAAGCACCTTGTTCACTTACGGTAAAAACTTGTACCTTTCTGTCGAATGACTGACTGGTTATGAATGCTTCAGTCTCTCTGCTGGCTGTTCCATTCCCAATGGCAATCACCTCTATTTGATAGGCTTCTACTAATTTCCGCAAAGTAGAAGCTGCCTGCTTTCTTTTGGACACCGGAGGATGTGGATAGATTGTTTCATTATGTAACAAGTTTCCTTGTGCATCTAAGCACACCACTTTGCATCCGGTTCTAAATCCCGGATCAATGCCCAAGGTCCTTTTTTGCCCTAAAGGGGGAGCCAATAACAACTGTCTCAAATTCTCCTCAAAAATGCGAATGGCTTCATCATCTGCTCTTTCCTTTGCTTTATTGATGGTTTCGGTTTCTATAGAAGGCTTCAGCAAGCGTTTATATCCATCTATGACAGCCTTCTCAACTTCACTACTTGCCGCATTATCTGCCTTAATGAGTTGACGGAGTATAGGGTTAATAACCTCTTCATCGTCCGGAGAAACCGTTATTCGTAAAACCTCCTCCTTTTGAGCTCGTAATAAAGCTAAAATTTGATGAGATGAACAGCGATATAATGGTTGATTAAAGTCAAAATAGTTTTTATATTTTATACCCTCTGTTTCTTTTCCTTCAATGACCTTTGCATTGACCCTTGCTTTTTTATCGAAAAGTGTTCGGGTGAGTTGTCTGATTTTTGAATCCTCATTAATTTGTTCGGCAATAATGTCTCGTGCTCCACTTAAAGCATCCTCAATGGATTTAACTTCATCAGTCAAATATTGAGATGCGGATTGAGTCACATTGATTGGGTTTTGCTTGAATAACATTTCAGCCAATGGCTCCAATCCCAATTCCCTGGCTTTTTCTGCACGAGTACGTCTTTTAGGGCGAAAAGGCAAATACAAATCCTCTAAAAGGGTGGCATCCCAAGTTTCTTCTATCTTTCGATTTAATTCGGGAGTCAACTGATCCAGTTCTTTCAGTGTATTCAGAATCGTGGTTTTACGTTTAGCCAATTCCTGTAATCGGTTATACTCAGTTTCAATAGATTTAATCTGAACTTCATCAAGTCCCCCTGTTGCTTCTTTCCTGTATCTACTGATGAAAGGAATGGTAGCTCCGGATTGAAGTAGTTTTAGGGTGGCAGATATATTATGTTTTGAAAGGTTAGTTTGTTGACCGATTAAAGGAATGAAAGTATCCATCTGTTTATTTTATTTTCATTTTCGTAAAGACACAAATGTAGGGAAAATATTCATTTAATGAATGTAAGTGTACTTTAAAATAAAGTAAAGTTAAAACTGTAAAATAAAAACAGATATGTAAATCTCTTTTTTGCTTTATGCCTATTTTGTGTTTAATTTTATACAAAAAACAATGAAAAAGAATTCAAACACAATTTACTCCCTACTTACAATATTCATTTTTACCTTACTGATTTGGAGTTGTAAAGGTGGAAATGAAGAAGAAAGTCAAGCTTTTCTTAAAAATGTAAAAGGACTGGAAAGAACATTAGCTGATAATATATCAAAAGATACGAAAGCTATTAAAGTCTTAGGTTATAATACCTATAGAGCTCAAACTCAAGATGAATTTTCTAAAATCAAGTCATTATCGGAAACCACAAAGAACACAGCCACTCGCCAATACCATTTTGCAAGTGATGGCTCGTTTTATCGTGTCTATTTTCCAATAACGGATGCTATTATCAAATACGAACAGAGAAATATTCCTACGGATGAAAACGGCATATTAGTCTCAGTTTCTCCAATTGCCGATCTTACACTTATTGAATTGGCAGGTAGATATGTTAAGCTAACTGAGGAAGAAAAGAAAGAGAAAAAAGAACGCCCTATTCAGTTTTTAAGAACCACAGTTCCGGTTGAAAAGAAAATAGGTCCTTCAATCCATGAAGACACAAAAATTTGTGTTTTTAATTTAGGAGAAAGAAAACTGGGTGATAAAATAGCTTGGGAATAAGTTTTTAATGAATTATTCGGTCTGGGTTATAATAGGTGTCGGTCTGGGACCTATTTTATTTTAATGAAAAGGCTTTTATTTGAAGTAAAAGAGAAGAAATCAATGTTTGATCTTCTCTTTTTTTAGTGTACCATTTTCCTATAAGGAAACAGAAAAATAAACGATGAAAATTACGGTTGGAAAGATTCAACTAAACTATGAAAAACAAGGGGCTGGGGATCCTCTTCTTTTACTGCATGGAAACGGCGAGGATCATCATATTTTCGACAAGCTGGTCAAGCTATTGAAAGAGGATTATACGGTATATGCCATTGACAGTCGTAATCATGGCGAAAGTTCCAAAACGGATGATTATTCTTATGCAACCATGGCAAAGGACATAGAAGGATTCATAAGAAATCTAGAGTTGGAAGATGTTTCAATTGTAGGCTTTAGTGATGGAGCAATAATAGCTCTTACACTGGCTATCCATAATCCGAAGTTGTTTAATAAAATGGTACTGCTCGGCGTAAATCTACAACCGTCCGATTTTAACGATGAATATAGGATGGAATTGTTGGATGAGTATGAAAAAACAGGAGATCCGTTACTAAAACTTATGTTGGAGCAACCGGATATAAAATTGAATCAACTTCGCAACGTTACTACTCCTACACTCGTTGTAGCTGCTGAAAACGATTTTTTTAAACCGGAACTATTTCACTCTATTGTTACCACTATGCCTAATGCGGAGCTTTTAATAATGTCGGAACACAATCATGACAGTTATGTAATAGGGCAGGATATTCTTTATCCGCATTTGAAAAGTTTTTTTCAATGAGATGTCTTGAAGTCTTAGAGATTTCATATAAATGGATATTGTAACATATAGCGCTAAGAAAAAATATTTTTCTGTATTGTAAACGTTGAAATTAATCCATATCCAAGAAATAAAAAAGAGAGCGAATCATTAGAATCAATGATTCGCTCTCTTTTTATATAGTTGTTTTACTTTGTTATTTCTCTATCAAGGTAAGAGCATCCAAACAGAAATATTGTGGGGTTACTAACCCATATTCATTTTTGTCCGTTCCATCCATTGTAAATGTTATTTTTGTTGCATTTCTTAAAGGACTCAAATCAAGACGTTTCCATTCATTGACAATCTCTTTTTTACCATCTCTATAATCTGCTAGATAAAATTCAAGCGAACCCACCTCTTTACCATCTTCAGTAGAGCCTGTAACAATCAGTTTAAAATAATCTCCTTCCACAAAGTCCTTACCGGGCTTTGAAGAAGTACCCTTACTTCCTTCTTTAATTATTAAATAGGCATACGTGGTATTGGTAACCCAGACTTCTTTAAATGCATAATCTGTATTTTCAATTGTTATTTCAGCATTATTCCCTGTTGTCCCGGTTAGATAGGTATCTCCGGATTTTCCCTTAGCTGTAATGGCACTAAGATTAGTATACTCTGGAATTTTAGTATCTGTTTTATTCGTATAGGTAAAACCTCCCGCAAAACCAAATTCAGAAGTGTAGTAATGAGAAAAAGTGATTAGATTTTTTGAATCGTTGAAAGAAGACTTATAAAGGGTATAGTCAGGATAACTTCCTACCTCTTGTTTTTCTCCTTTCTCAGTCTTGAACTCACTCTCTTTCTCTGTTAAATTGAATGTTATTAACAGAGTTTTTTTATTATTGTCCTCGTCATCATCACTACAAGAGGTAAAGATTGATACTCCAATGAATAAAGTTAACAGTAATAGTAATTTTCTTTGTTTCATAATTTTAAAATTTATTGTGTAATTAATCGTAATGTAAATTCTCTATCGTTTCTATCTCAGTAGACACTTCTCCTGTGCTGCCTATGTGCTGATTAACACCTGTATAGATCCGCACAAAGTCTACTTTATCTAAATAAACCGACTCACCCTTTTCATCTACAGCCCAATCGATTTTAAAGCGGCTTAAATCTGAATTGTTGGGATGGTTATCTGCATAGCCCCAAGGAAATGAAAAATTAACCCATCTGCCTTCTATCTCTTTGATGTTATTGGGTAATCTGCTTCCTTTAAAGGTCATCTCATTTTCTGTAACCCATAAAGGGTAATAGGGCTGTGAATGAATGGAATTATTCAGGATTGTGCCACTATTCCCTTGATTATCTTTCCATAAAATAGCACCTATTGCATTCTTAGGCTTAAAATAGGTAATCTCATAATCACGAATGGTTTCTTCAGAGTGATATTCACTTCCGGCTAATTCATACCAAGCATCATCAGGGATTCCGTTTTCATTTTCATCTTTCGAGACCAATACAATACCGGGCTCAGAACTTCCGGCCTTTAAATTCCCTTCATACTGAATAGGAGAGTAGAACGCATTTCCATAGACCTTAAAATCATACTCACCTTTTACATTAGGAATGCTCTCTTCAAAACCAAAGGTGATATAGCCGCCATAACTGCCTAAAGAGAAAAGTGAACGGTTCTTGACTTTATCATTGGCATAGGCCAAGACTTCCTCAGAGTTAAAACCCTCTTTGTAGGCTGACGTTGTGGTATTTATAAATTGTCCCGGTGCCGGATGGTATTCCAATACCTTAGAGGCAAAAGCTTTACTTAAAGGTTCCGGTTCAAGGCTTCCCCCGTCTGCTTTAGAAGAGATATCCGAGAAAAGAAGGGTGTTTGGATTTAGGCCTACATTCGCTATTTTGTAGAGTAAATCTCCTTGTTGATCAAAACAATACACATCACCCTCTGTTTGATAGTTTGCCGCATCCGATATATAGATATTGTCGCTAAAAGGATTAATGGCTATGGCATAAGGTCTCTGTATCTCTTCCTGTGTAATGAAGTTATCCGCAAGTATTTGATTGGTAATTAAATCGATTAATGGATAAGTACTCTCATCGGTACTATAATTGTAAGAATAGGCATACGCAAAGTTGTTGTGAATTACAAAGTTAAGAATCGGGTAATCATAGGTATGGGTAACGGTATGTGTGTTACTGTCTATTTTGTGTAATTTATAGTTACCCTCTTCCATTTGATTTCCCCTCGTTACAACATACACATTCCCTCTGCTATCCGGCAGTATTTTCCCGGGGTTGGGACCCACTTCTATTTTCTTTACTTCATTAAACGATTGTAGGTCAATCACCGAAACAGTATGGTCTACACCCTGATTGTCTGCATCTAATCCACCGGAGTTGGACACAAAGATTTGATTATTTTGAATGCAAATTCCATCCGGGTTTCTTCCTGCTTTTGTTACGGCTTCAATAGCCAAGCTTGTCGTATCAATGCGAGCTACAGTACCATCAAAGGAGCAAACATAAGCCTTGTCTTTATGAAAGGTAATTTGACGGGGTTGTCTGGAGCTTCCGTTATCCTGTCTGAATGGAATCTGTTTCAAGGATTTTCCGGAAAGAAAATCGATGACTTCAACATAGCTGGATACATTTACTACAATATAGATTTTACTGCCATAGATAGCTGCATCTGTTGCAGTATCTCCTAATCCTCTTTTATTGATCCGTCTGAAATATTGGGTATCTCGTTGTTCACTCTTAAAGTTATATCTAAACAGGGTACTATTGTTCAAATTAAAAAGTCCTTCATTTAAAACGTATAACTCAGCAGTAGCCATTTCCTCAGGAGGAGTATCATCATTGGGCAAAGGTTGATCTTCAAGATCGTCACACGACACCCCAACACAACTAAGTATGCATAAAAGAAACAAGTAATATAGTTTTTGATTCATCAATAATTAACTTTAAGTGTTACGCGAAAAGAGCGCCCCGGCATGGGGAAGTTCTTTATGACCTCATAATTTTTATTTGCTAAATTCAATATCTCCACCTTAGCAAAAAGTTCTATTCTCTTTATGGTGAAATCTTTATTAACTGTGATGTTATGTTCCTTATAAGAGGATAATCTGTTTTTTTCAATGTTCTGCCCCAAGGCATAACGTTTACCCGAATAGAGAAGCGAATAGGTTACATTTACCCACGGAGAGGTTGCGGTTGCCTGAAATGAACCGGACACTCTGGGTGTATAAGCTATTTGATGCTTATAGGTTTTACTCTCTCTGTTTGTTACATCCAAACTTCTTTGATAAGTATATTTACCCGTTAAATGTAAGCCGTATGATTTATAGATTTTGGTAGTCAGACTGGCAGATAAATCGACTCCTTTAATATCAACCTTTCCTAAATTCACAATACTCCAAACAAAAAGATTCTTGGTTGGAATGGCTATGATTTTATCATCTACTTTATTGTAATAAGCATCGGCGGTAAAGGTCATATTGGGAATGAATTCATTGATATGTCTTGCATAAGTCATACCCACATTAAACAGTTTACTTTTTTCCGGCAATAAGTCTCTGTTTCCTATTTGGCCATAATATAAATCATTGAAAGTGGGTAATCTGAAAATGTCCTTATAAAAGAAGCGAAGCCTGAAATTTTCCTTCAGAAAAGGCTTAATAGAAAGATTCAGTTGAGGGTTTAAGCGTTGATGATTAAAAGAATGGGTTTCCTGCTTGACCTTATCTTTTGTGAATGTGCCTAGAATGGAAGCAGATACCGTAAAATAGTTGTTTATATATTTACCCGCTATAACAGGCAGTAAAGTGTATCGGGTAGGGGACACCTGCTGCTTTGCAGATGTATTCAAAGTGTTTATGCTACCATCTATGGCCATACTAAAAGAAAGTTGCTTAAAGGCACGATAGAGAGCAGAAGCGGATAGATAATACTCCGTTTGATAGTATTTTTCTTCTTTTCTCCCTGTTATTCCTTTGTAATCAGGATCCAGATAGCGTTGATAACTCCAATTCCATTTGCCTAAAGCCTGTATTACCCATAATTCGTTGATTTCATTTTTATAGTGGGCCTGGGTGAAGAAGTTCTTATCCCATAGATGTTGCGAGCTGTGGTTATAATAATAAGTTGTAGCTCCGGGTAAACCTCTTGAAGATTGATAAAAATAAGACTTTATTCGCCATTGTTCTGAACGTGTAGGTTGTCCATAGACACTTGCTTCTATCTTGATCTGATCCACATGGGTATTCTTTCTTTTCTCTGTAGAGATACTGTCCTTTTCAGAGCCATAGTGAAGTTTATACGGATAATTTCCATCAATCATTAATCCGGAAAGATCTAAAGAAGAAGACCATTTGTCATTTAATTTCTGCTGATAAATAATAGTAGGATTCATTAATCCCCATGAACCACTTTTTAAAGAGAATAGTAAATTATGATTTTTATTCTCTTTAAATGAAGGTTGCAGCGTTTGAATATGTATAAGCCCTGCAGAAGCAAAAAGACGGGCAGGTTGGAATATTTGATCACCTTGCCCAATGCTAAGCGACAACTCATCTACATTCTCTAATGAAATCTTACCTAAATCAATTTGTCCGGTTTGGAAATCACTCCAGGCAATGCCATCATAGCTTAAAGCGGTATGTTCTGCCCCTAAACTTCGAAGAGATACCGTTTTTAATCCGCCAACCCCTCCATAGTCTTTTACCGTAACCCCGGAAAAATACTTCAATGCATCTGAAGCTTGTAAAACGTTGAGTTGTTTAAGTTGATCTTTATTGATTTGCTGAGTAAACCCCATTGATCTGATTTCTTTATTCAGATAGATGGACGTAACCTCAACTTCTTGAATGGTATACGTTTTTGTTGTGTCTATCGGTTCATTAGCACACAAAAGGATAGAAGTCATAAAAAAGAATATCATTAATACGTAGCGATTCATTATGCTCAATCTTTAATTCAAGTATTCTTTTATACTTCATTATTTTCAAATAACAGGCGGAGAATGGGGTAGATAAGATTTTAAGGGGAATCTTTATCCTCATAATCAACGCTCTTCCTCGAAAGCAATGAAATAAAGTTTGTAGGCAGGTCTTCTGACTTACTCTTAGCTTTTTATGCCTTCCCATCTATCGATAGTGGCCAAAGAATTAAAAGCTAAAACATAGAGCTTACAGCAGCGGGACTGTTCAGGACTTTCACCTGATTCCCTTTTCAGTGTTTATTCTGACAAAAGAATGAACACAACCTAAAACAGAAAAACTAATTTATTATTTCAGATAGCAAAGTAACAAATATTTCAACGATTAAAATAAGAAAAAGCTTCTTTTTTATAGTTAAAAAGCACTTTAGGCTAAATAACACTGAACGATCCTGTGAAAGAGGGATTTTAATAGACTCTTTTCAATTATTTCATTCTCATTAAGCTGTTTCTTATGATAAAATAGTATATTTGCAAAAATTTTCAAACGATCGTGTGCTTGATTAACCACGTAAAAAACAAGAATTATGGATAAAAAAGTTTCTGTTCCCTTTATGCTGCTGGGAATTTTATTTAATGTCTGTCTTATCGCAGCTAATATTCTGGAAACAAAAGTTATTCATGTCTATGGAAACTTTTCAATAACTGCCGGTTTGTTGGTTTTTCCTATATCATATAT
>FZPS01000069.1_pt254 | contig 13306 bp, 8 predicted proteins | sample 1817821 | NCBI WGS metagenome assembly FZPS01 (sample SAMEA104158645, study PRJEB21678) | metagenome | place: Germany | collected 2015-04-21 | reverse complement strand
CCTGCTGAACTGGTTCGTGAAACACATTACCAATGCCAAGGCCGAAGCAGTCAACAACGTCATCAAAACACTGCTGAAAAGAGCATACGGATACAAGGACTTTGACTACTTCAGACTCAAGGTTCTGCAACGATGCGGATACCTCATGGATGGACTTACCCACTCTAATTGAACATGAGCCTTTTTTGATGCTTGCAGGATTGGAGCCCGGAGCTTGAAGCTGGACGCGATTCCAGCCTTTCACCGCAAATGGTTGTTACCAACATCAGTCTTTGTATCAAATGCTGCCTATGGCAGATTCTGCGTTTCTTGCCAAGGCACAAGCTCTATATCTGCTTGTCATACATAGCGTTGAGCAGGTAACATTATGTCACAAACCATGAAACAGTTATCAATATTATGCAATATCCTTCACGTCTCTCTCCTTCGCTGCTACAGGCTTTGGAGCCATCATCCTTAGGTCATCCCTCACCGGGTTAAGGTTGACCCCAGGAAGATACAAGGATCACAATCACTTGCAAAGGGGGGCGAAGTTGGGGCTCACACACGGCCCTCATACGCTCATCGCCCATTGATCGCTGATTGAACGCTGAGCAATCGCCGGACAGGTTTTCAGCTTGACGTCAATGAGCCATCAGTAAAAGATCTACGTATGAGGGCGCAAGAGGATAGTTTGGATTCCAGTCCCCGCATAAGAAAAAGGGATGTCCAGCGGGACATCCCTGATATAGATTGGGTCTGCCAAAACGGCAGTCCGGGAGTTTACTTGAGCATCAGCATTTTTTTCGAGCAGGTGGCTCCGTTCAGTTCCAGCTTGTAGAGATAGATGCCGGAAGCCGTGGCGTTGCCGTGGTCATCCCTGCCATCCCAGGCAAGGCTGTGTTTTCCACCGCTCACTTCCGAATTGAGGAGGCTGCGGACCAGCTGGCCTTTGAGGTTGTAGATCGCCAGGCGCGCGTGGCCGGGGTCTTTGGCTGTGAAGGAGATCGTGGTGCTGGGATTGAAGGGGTTGGGATAGTTCTGCTCCAGCGCGAAAGGAACAGAAAGCAGTGGCTCGTCGTTGGCGAGATAGTTGTCAGGCGGAGTGGTCGTGAACTTTATGGCCAGGCCGGGCTGGAGGATGGCGGCTGTGGCGGGATAGGTGTTTCCATGGGTGTATTGCAGCCCTATGAGCTGGGTTTCATCCTCGATGCCCACGGTGCAATAGTTGGTGGTGGTGCCGGGGTTGTCCACAGTGTGGTATTGGATGACGATATCCCCATCCTGCCCCTGGCGGGGGTAGAGGATGATCTGGAATTTTTCCAGGGAGGCGTTTTCCATCATGTCGATGGTGTATTGGTTGTAGGCGTCGTTCCATTGCACGATGTAGCGGTTGTTGGCCACGTCGTGCCAATAGATGACGCGCATGTCGTTGAAGCTATTCACGCCGGTCTTCATGCCTTTGAGGTCGTCCCAATAACCCGCGATCATGGCATAGGGTCCCAAGGCGGCGGGGATATAGTGGTTGTAAAAATCGACCATATCCGTGGGCAGGAGCGAGATCCAGCCGTTGGAGCACATGGTCAGGTGGTTGTAATCCTCTCCGTAAAAGCGGAAGGTGAAAGGCAGGTCCACTGTCTTGGAACCGTCATCCATCACAAGAAAGACCGAGCCCTGGCCGCCCAGGAGGGGATCTGTCTCCACCCATTGATAGGTGGGAGTGGCTTCAAAACCAAGGTCGGTGCTATCGTAAGCGTAATAGCCATAGGCGTCTGGGCCGGTGGGGGAGGTGGTGGTGGCGGTCCCTGCTGTCAGACTGTGGAGCAAAAGGGTCTCATATCCTCTGTCGCTGATGATCAGCTTGAGGGGCAGATGCCTGCCATTCCAGGCTTGCGCGCCCACGGTGATCTGGGTTTCAAAAGAGATTGACTGATGAACGCCGATCTGGCCCAGAGATATAGGAGTGTCGGGGAAAGTGGCTGCCGTGGTGAGCGAGACCACCTGCACCGAAGCGTCCTCCATTCCCGTGAGGCCGATATTGAAGATGTTGAAGGTCACAGAAGAAGTGGCGCCGATCGGGCAATTGTCAGAGGTATTCAAGATCATGAATCTGGCCCCGCCGCCCCACATCTGGAAGCTATGCGTGAAGGCGGGTGCCTCGCTGTGGAGGGTGAAAGTGACAGCTTGGCGGGGTTGCAGGGTGGGTAGGCCGGTAATGGAAAAAGTGAGGTTGTGGGTTCCCTCTGCGGGAATAGTGAAGCTGCTGTGGCCGTAGTCCACGCTGGCGCCCGCGTCGGCCGTGATGGCGAGGTCTGAGAGGGTGAGGGGCGCCGCGCCGTAGTTTTTGAGGGTCAGATGCGCGGTGACGGTGTGGTTGGGATTCAGGACCGCGTCACCCAGGTCGTTGGCGATGATGCCGATACCCGCCGGTTCGCTGGGACTGAGGGTGCGCACGAGGGGAACGAAGTTGGGCTGGGACACTGTGACCTTCAGGTCGCCGCCCGCTTCGGGGTCGATGGGCAGGATGGCAAATCCGTTTTGGACCTTGGCGTGGGTGAAATCCACCCCGTTCTTGGTTCCGGTGACCATCGCTCCTTCATTGGCGGGGGCGTTGATCCGGATGTGGGAATCGCTCTGGGCATAGCTGAGGCCGCCTTCGATCACACTTTCGGGAATGGTGTCGGGCACCAGTACCCACATGTTGAGGCTGGGATCGGAAAGTAGGTTGTAAACGTGGAAATAGAAGGGGACATATTGGTCGGGGGCGATGTCGTTGGGGAAGTTTTTATAGAGCTCCATCTTGCCCGCCAACACGGAAGCGCCAAAGCCGCGCACTCCGCCATCCAGGATACTGCGGAATGCTCCGCTGGAGATGGAGTTGTTCAGGCGCGTCTTGGTGTGCAGATCGGAGGGGCCCACGAAGGCCACGGCTCCGTTGGGAGAGACCATGGTTCCCATTCGCATCCACTTTTCGCCAAAGCAGGGATTGACATGCGGGTTCGCAAAGTCGCCGGTATTACAGACGATGGAAAATACGATGGGCATCCGCGGCCCGCTGAAGGTGGCGTCCAGATTCGACGCATAAAAGGAGGGATAGTGCCAGCCGTTGGCATCCCCCCAGCCGCGGTAGCTGACGAATTGGACACCTTGGTTGATGGACGATTGGATCAATGTGGTTCCCGGATAGGTGGGCGGGTAGAAAACCGTGTCCACCTGCGCGTAGCCGTGGTTGAGCATCTTTTCCCGCAACCAGCGCGACATATGGATCGGGGTGGTGGGGCGCAAGCCGCCTTCCGCGTAGTTGCCCGCCACAGCCAGGCTTCTGGTCATCCAACCTGTGTCGCCCATGTAAGGCGATCTTTCGTAGATGATGGTCTTGTTCGCCATGCTCATATACTCGGAGACATCGTTGAACGAGAACCTTCCCACCAGCATCTCGGGGAAATAGTCATCGCCGGTGATGAGGGTGTACTGGTAGTCGTCGGCGTCGTTTTCCTGATACTCCGGCGAGGGGTAAAAGGCCGTGGGAATCGAGAAGGAGCCGGTGACGTCGCCCAGCAGGAGCAGGTAGTCGCAACGGTGGTTCAGGTAATGGTTGCGGATGAAGTTTTTGTAGTCATCCAAAGTCGAGCCGATCTCGGACTTATTGGCGACAAAGATGTCGAAGCCCAAGGATTTCTTCCACTCCACAAAGCTGGCCAGATAGTCGCTCAGAGAGTTATGGGAAAGGATCAGCATCTTGGGGCGGGCGGTGGGCAGGTCGCGCAGGTAGGAGCTTTCATAGTTGTCCGCCAGGGTCTTGTAAGCATCGACAAAGGCGGGAGAGACGGAGGTAGGCAGTTCGATCGGATCGCTGCCGGTGAGGGTGAAGTCAGCCTCCGTGAGCGTGAGGATACGATCCTCAACCTCTATCTGAGAGCGGATCAGCACGGTGAAGCCTCTCATCTCGCGGAAAGTGAAGCTGTTGCCCAGGCTCAGGGCTTCCGAGTTTCTGTTTTGCTCTTCGTAGAGAAAGTTGCCTTGTTGGTCAAAAACGTTCCAGCGCAGGGATTGCACCGTCAGTTGGGCGTTCTGGAACGGCAGGGCAAAGGTTCGGGAAATCGTTCCGGTATCCGGAAATTCATCGTCCGGATCGGCAGACACTGTCATTGGCGCCTGCCTGATGTTGGCCAGGCTCGCGCTTACTCCAGCCGCGTTCGTCAGGTATCTTTCATTTATAGCCGCGCCTAAGAAGCTTAGGGACAGCAAGATAATCGTTATTATGAGATATCTCATTGTATATCCTCCCATGAATCTGGATAACTCTATGCAAGAAGTATTCCGCAACGGGATAAATTTAGGGAATGTTTTTCCGTGTTTTGGAGTATAAATTGCATAAAACTTCTGTCCATATGAAGAAAGGAATTGAAATGCGGAAATTCTTATATACTGGATTGGTTGTACTGGCAGCCTTGCTGGCTTTCTCCTGTGGAACCACGGAGTTTACCAATCCGAATACTCCCAATGTAAATCCGGACGCGAACCTGTTGTTTGGTTCGGATGACAGTTTTGACGTTGTGACTTGGAACCTGAGGACCTTCCCGCTGGCAGACCCCGCTACCAGCGAACTCCTGGCGCTGATTATACCCAAGCTGAAGGTGGATGTTATCGCCTGCCAGGAGATCATGAGCTACGGCGATTTTATCGAGCTGGCGGAGATGATTCCCCATTTCGAGGCCCGCGTGTCCAATGTGAGCAACAGCTATCTGCTGGCCTATCTTTACGATACCAGGACAGTGGAAGTCAACTCCGACTATGCCATCTTCCTAAACGATTCAAACCCCTTTCCCCGCCCGCCCCATGTGATGGACCTGAACTTCAATGGCCACAACGTCTTTCTGATCAACAACCATCTCAAGGCTTTCGGCGACAACTATATCGACGAGGACGACCCCTGGGATGAGGAGTATCGCCGCCGCACCGCCTGCCGGAAGCTGGATCAGTATATAGTCTCAAACCTGGGGGATGAAAAAGTGATAGTCCTGGGCGACATGAACGACCAGATAGCCGAGCCAGCGGAGTATAACGTGTTTTTGAGCTTCCTGGACAAGCCACAGGAGTATCTTTTTACCGATATGCACATCGCGCTGAATCCCAACTACTCCAATGTATCCTATCCACCCATGGTGTCGCATATCGACCATATCCTCATCTCCAATGAACTCTTCCCCGCCTGGCGCAGCGCGGGAAGCAGCTGCCGGGTGATTAAGGTGGAGGACTGGCTTGGCAACTGGGCCAGCTATTCAAACCAGATCTCGGACCATCGGCCCTTGGGCTTGAGGATACCACTGGACTAAGGGATTCCCAAAGGATGGTTCACGCAGATATACGCGGATAAAAGGCGCAGATTAGCGCGGAATGGGGTTATGGTGGGGTATTTCCGGGTCTTTTGGAAACAGGCACCCAGGCAAAAAGTAACCGATATCAATTACTTGACAATCGCATAAATAAACCAGTACATTCCGCAATATCCTTCATAGCGCCCGCCCTTGCTGCGACTGGCTTTGGTGCCATCATCCTTAGGTCATCCCTCACCGGGTTAAGGATGACTGCCGGATGACCCACGCTGGAGAGGGGAATGCAAATGAGGCCCATCCCTCTATAATATATAGGTGCTACGCCAAAAAGGCCGCGGAAAGATAGATAGATGAAATGGTGAAAAATGTGATCCAGTTGTAATAATGCAAGCGAAATATTATCAGGGCTTACCATCCTTTCACCAATGGTCTTTTTCAATCTATATCCTGATGATCCTGTCGATCCAGTTATCTGCGTTCTATTTCCTTTCCACGTTCCTTACAGAAAAGAGAACCAAAAGAAAAGTGAGCCAAAAAAGAAACCCGGCCATTAGAGCCGGGTTCTTTTATGCACAGGTATGGTTGTTTAGATAACACCCTGGTCGCACATGGCGTTGGCAACTTTGAGGAAACCGGCGATGTTGGCTCCCTTCACATAGTTGATGTAGCCATCGGGCTGGATACCATGCTCACGGCAGGCCTCATGGATGTTTTTCATGATGTCATGCAGGCGGGCATCCACTTCCTCGCGGCTCCAGTTGAGGCGCATGGAGTTTTGAGTCATTTCCAGACCGCTGGTGGAGACGCCACCCGCGTTGGCAGCCTTGCCAGGGGCAAAGAGGATCTTGGAATTCAGGAATACTTCCATAGCCTCGGGGGTGGAAGGCATGTTTGCGGCTTCGCAGACGCAGAAGCAGCCGTTCTTAATGAGGTTCTGGGCGTCTTCCTTGTGCAGTTCGTTCTGAGTGGCGCAGGGGATCGCGACATCCACGGGAACTTCCCAGGGTCTCTTGCCGGGGAAGAACTTGGCGTTGGGGAACTTCTCTGCATAGTCGATCACGCGGTCGTTGTTGGAAGCGCGGAGTTCGAGCATATAGTCGATTTTTTCTCCGGATACGCCGTCTTCGTCGTAGATATAGCCGTCGGGACCTGAAAGGGTAACCACCTTGCCGCCCAGTTCAGTAACCTTTTGGACAGCGCCCCAGGCAACGTTGCCGAAGCCGGAAATGGCTACGCGCAGGCCTTCAAAGGTTTTGCCCTTGGTCTTGAGCATTTCCTGGGTGAAATAGATCACGCCAAAGCCTGTGGCTTCGGGTCTGATCAGGCTTCCGCCCCAAGTGCGTCCCTTGCCGGTGAACACGCCGGTGAATTCGTTTTGGAGCTTTCTGTAGTAACCATAGAGGTAACCGATCTCACGCGCGCCCACGCCGATATCGCCGGCGGGAACGTCTGTATCGGCGCCGATATGGCGATAGAGCTCGGCCATATAGGATTGGCAGAAGCGCATGATTTCGCCGTCGGACCTGCCTCTGGCGTCAAAATCCGCTCCGCCCTTTCCGCCGCCCATGGGGAGGGTGGTAAGGCTGTTTTTAAAGATCTGCTCAAATCCCAGGAACTTTAGGATGGAGAGGTTCACGCTGGGGTGGAAGCGGATACCGCCCTTGTAAGGGCCGATAGCGCTGTTGAACTGCACGCGATAACCACGGTTTACATGCACTTCGCCTTTGTCGTCCATCCAGGGAACGCGGAAAATGATCGTGCGTTCGGGTTCGACGATGCGTTCAAGGATGTTCGCTTTCACAAAGCGGGGATTGTTGATGTAAACATCCCATATTGTTTCGACAACTTCTTTTACAGCTTGCAGGAATTCAGGTTCTCCCGGATTCTTCGCTGCTACCTTATCCATGAATTCTTGAAAGGTCATGGGTTTCCTCCATACGTTTATTTTGTTTTCAATCCATTATTAATTTGACCGATAAAATGTCAAGAGTTTCCATTCAGCAACTTGGCCACCTTGGGGGCGCGCAGGCGGTGGGAAGCCTCAAAGCCTGATCCTATCAGCGGACGCAGATAAAACAGGAAGTCGTCCGTGACGCCATTGCCCCTGGCATTGATGAATTCAGCGGGCATAAGCCTGGTCTTGCGGGCCACATTCTCCAGTTTCTCGAGCTGGTAGTTCACGGAGTAGAAGCCGGTTCTCTGGATCGAGATCGAGCCGTCCAGATTGTACCAGATGGCGTAATGCGCGGCTCTTTCGCCCACTTCCCTGGCTTCGCGCTGATCGACGTCAGAGACGCAGCCGATGAACGAGCGTTGCAAGTAGCCGAAGGTGTCCGAGCGCACCCGCTTGATCTTGAGCTGGTCTTTCACCAGACCTGAGAGCAGGTCGCCCAAAGCACCCGTGCCTGAAAGCTGGACATTGCCGTGGGCGTCGGTCTCGGTATTTTTGGTAAGGATGGTCATCATGGGCACGCCCTTGTCGTTGACGATGCCTTCGGACACAGCCACCACGCATCTTCCGTGGCGTTCATAAACCTCTTTCACATCCCTGAGGAAGTTTTCCTCGCTGAAAGGCCGTTCCGGCATGTAGATGAGGTGGGGGCCGTCATCCGGATACTTTTGCGCCAACGCGGAGGCGGCGGTGAGGAAACCGGCGTGGCGTCCCATCACCACTCCGATGTAAACTCCGGGCAGGGCGCGGTTGTCCAGGTTCACCCCCGTGAAGGCCGAGGCCACAAAGCGCGCCGCGGAACCATAGCCCGGAGTGTGGTCATTCAACACCAGGTCGTTGTCGATGGTTTTGGGGATGTGGATAGCCCGGAACTCGTAATCCGCCAGTTGCGCCTCTTCGTTCACGATACGCACGGCATCCGCGGAATCGTTGCCGCCAATGTAGAAGAAATAGCGCACACCGTGGGCTTTGAGAACCCTGAAGATTTCCTTGCAATAGGCCTCGTCGGGTTTGTCCCGGGTGGAAAGCAACGCGGAGGAAGGGGTATTTGCGACTTGTTCCAGGTTGTGGGTGGTTTCCTGGGTCAGGTCGATGAATTCCTCATTCACAATGCCCTGCACTCCGTAAAGGGCGCCATACACTCTCGACACCTGGGGAAACTTGCGTGCTTCCAGGGTCACGCCCACCAGGGATTGATTGATCACGGCAGTCGGACCGCCTCCTTGGGCGATCACCACTTTTCCTTCCAGTTTCACTATATACCTCCAGTACGATAATCCTGTTTTATTACATGCGCTTCATATCATCAAGGGAAGGGAGCAAGTCCCAAGCGCATATAACACGACTTAAAATGCCATGCGTTTTTGTCCAGCAGAAAATGCTTGCCTTAAAAATGGAGTGCAAAACAATGGCCAAAGAGGAAACATGAGTTACATCGTATTAGCCAGGAAATACCGTCCCCAGAGCTTTGGCGAAGTGTATGCCCAGGAGCATGTCACCGAGATTCTGCACAACGCCATCCAAAGCAAGCGCATCGCCCACGCGTATCTGTTTACCGGCCCACGGGGTGTGGGGAAGACCTCGATGGCGCGCATCATGGCCAAGAGCCTGAACTGCGAGAAAGGCCCGACCGTCTCTCCTTGCAACGAATGCAACAATTGCCTGGAAATCACCAGCGGGACTTCCACCGACGTGATCGAGATTGACGGAGCTTCCAACACTGGCGTGGACGACATCCGTGAGCTGCAGAAAGAGTTGCTCTACGCCCCCAGCAAATCACGCTACAAGATATATATTATCGATGAAGTCCACATGCTTTCCAAAAGTGCCTTCAACGCTTTGCTAAAGACCCTCGAGGAGCCTCCGGAAAACGTGGTTTTCATCTTTGCCACCACCGAACCCCAGAAGGTTTTGGCGACCATCATATCCCGCTGCCAGCGCTACGATTTTAAGAGGATTCCCATCGACTCCATCGTTAAAAGACTGCGGGAAATCACCACCCAGGAACAAATCCAGATTGACGGCGAATCCCTGCATCTGATCGCCCGCAAGGCTGATGGAGGCATGCGCGACGCCCTCTCCCTGCTGGATCAGGTGATCTCCTATTGTCAGAACGACATCGTGATCGAGCAGGTGCGCAATATCTTCGGTCTGGTGCCCAACCAAGTCTATGCTGAACTGCTCCGCCTGATCCACTCCAAAGACACCAACGCCCTGCTAACCCAGTTGCAGAGCATCTTTGAGCATGGCATGGATTTGCAGGACCTGATCAACAATATGATGGAATACATCCGCGTGGTCATCCTGCGCCAGTTGGGACTTGCGCCGCAGGAAATTACTCCTGAGGAGTATGCGCTTTACGACGAGGTCGGCAAGCTGTTTTCCCAGAATAACCTGCTCTACATGATGAGCGCCCTCATGCAGGCCAGAAACGAGATCAAAAGCAGCGTCAATCCCTATCTGATTTTGGAAATGCTGATGATCCGCCTCTGCAAGATGGACGAGATGGAAGACCTGGGCAGACTGATAAACAAGATCTCCAAACTGGGGCCTGGACAGTCGGTCATCAGGCAGGAAAAGCCTGTGGAACGCCCTGTTCCGGAGGCGAAAAGCGCTCCAGTCAGAGCCAGCGAACCGCCCAGGCAGAGCGCACCGCCCAAAATCCAAAAGGTGAAGCTCAGCGAAGAGACGCTCGCGGAAGTCTGGCCCAAGATCATCACCCGCGTCAAAAAAGCCTCCACCGTCACAGGGGTGGCTTTGGAGCAATCGAAGGCCGTTATCGAGCCTGGCAACAAGCTCGTCCTGAGGGTGAAAGGCAACACCAATCACGCAATGGTGCAAGCGCGCAAGGACGATATCCAAAAGCTGCTGGCGGAGTATTTCACCCCGGCCGTGCGCTGGGAACCCACTCTGATAGAAAGTGAAGCTCCAACCAAGGTAAACATCGTGCGCAAAAGCCTGGATGACCTGAAAAAGATGGACGAAAACATCGCCCGCTACATTGAGATTACGGATTCCAGGCTGCTTAACGGGAAATAGGGCTTGAGCGTCGCCTTCTTTGTCTGCACGGCGGTCTATCTGTTGATCCTGGGCCTGGCCATCGCTGCCCTGATCTGGCAAAAGATTCCGCGCAACAAAGAGCTTCAGGGGATATCGGTGATCGTGGCGGCCCGCAACGAAGAGCGAAACCTGCCCCGGCTGATACCCTCGCTGCTGCAACTGGACTATCAGGACTTTGAGGTGATCATCGTCAATGACCATTCCACGGATGCCAGCCTGCAAGTGTTGAAACAATATCAGGACGAGCGTCTCCAGGTGATCGACTTCCAACACCAGTTGCCCGGGCTGACCGGTAAAAAAGCCGCCCTGCAGATGGGCATCAATGCAGCCAGATTCGACATCCTGGCTTTCACCGACGCCGACTGCGTGGTTCCACCCTCCTGGCTGCGGGAGATAAACGCCAGCTTCGATTCCGAGACGGACTACCTGCTGGGCTACTCCATCCTCAAGCCCCATGAAGGCTCCAGTGAAAACAGGTTGCAAAACTTTGAACGAGGAATCTACTACGCGCTGGCCGGAGCAGGCTTGTTTTGGCGCGCTCCCGTCACCAGCAGCGCCTGCAACATGGCCTACCGCAAGTCTTTGTTTGTCCGTTCCGGAGGGTTTGAGGGGATTGGCCATCTGCTTTCCGGCGACGACGACCTCTTGCTTATGAAGATGATGCCGCGCATCCGCAAAGGGCTTTTCAATCCGTCTCCCGCGCTGCAGGTGCTGTCGATAATCGGGACTGATAAAAGGCGGATTCACCAGACCAATATCCGCCGCGCTTCCAAGTTCAAATACTACCCTCTCTGGCTGAAATCCTTCGCGCTCTTCGCCTTCCTTTATTTTGTCCTGTTTTATTACATCCTGTTCTCTCTTGTGACAGTTCCAGCCTGGGATATCCGCGCCTATTCGCTGATCATAAAAACAAGCGCCGAGCTCTGCCTTGTTCTGCTTTTCTTCAGCAAAACAAGGCATCCCAAGCTCAGCGCTCTGTATCCGGTGCAGATACTGCTTTTCCCCGCCCAGTTCCTGTTTTACGCCATCCGGGGAATGATGGGGGGATACCAATGGAAATAATTACATTTCGATAAGTTGTGACTGCACGAACTCGATCTTGTTCAGCTCGGTGACGATATTTTCGAGGGTGGCTTTCTCGTCTTCCACTTTAAGCACTATCAAGCCGTCATTGGCGCACATTTCCTTAGAAGTTTCGTGAAGCCCCAGGCGGACTTTGATACTGCAACCGTATTTGGTTAGAATTTCCTGCACTTTCGCCGCGTCGTTGCTGCGATGGTCGATCTTGATCAGTATTAGTTTGTAGGTCATTTTTACCTCCGGAGCCAGCTAAAGAAATGGAGGCAAAACTGTCCACACATTTTTTACCATTTCCCTTCTGGCAGCTTTTAGGCAGGAAACAAAGCACTGATAGACTATATACTGCGTCATCCCGGGCAAGCGTTTCACGCAGATATACGCGGATAATATAAGGGCTGCCGAAGTCTGTTCGGCAGAGGCAACGGAGTTGCCTGTTTGGAAGAGACCTCCGGTCTCTGTGGCAAACGGACTTTGCCACCCCTGGGCAATGGATCACGGCTCGTAGGCCGTGATGACACGGTTTTTATTCTAGGAGGTGTTTGTTTTTGGACTGGGTGGTAGTTCTAATCGGCGCTATGCAAGCGCCGGTACAGTACAGGCGGTCGCTGAACCGCCTTGTTCCATCATTCCACCTTTCCACGGGCATTTCCAAAAGACTGGATCCCGGGTCAAGCATAGCTTGCCCAGGATGACACAGTATATAGCCTGGTCTTGTTTCGGGAACCTTTCCACCATTTCACCATTTCACCTTTCCACCCTCAAAGATCCTGTCGATCCTGTTATCCGCGTTCTATTTCCTTTCCACTTATCGTAGCACCTATATATATGGGAGGAGGGGTGGGCCTCATTTGCATCACCCTCCCCTGCCTGGATATTCTTGGGGTCATCCTTAACCTGGTAAGGGATGACCTAAGGATGATGGCATCAAAGCCAGTCGCAGCAAAGGCGGGAGCTATGAAGGAAAATCGTGATTGTTGGCGATTTGTGTTTAATGAAGCAAACATGGCAGGCTGCCCTGGCTCCCTCCTGCCTTCATGTCCCATTGACCGCCCGTTGAACGCCAGTTGATTTCCGGTCCGGCGGTTGCTCAGCGATCAGTCAACGATCAATCAGCGATCAATGTATGAGGGCGGAAACAGGCAAAAAAAAGAATTGACATCCAGATTGAGGGCAATATTAGGGATGAAAACTTACAAAGAGAAGGAGTAGAGACATGAAAACAGTTGGCAGCGTCCTGGCGTTAATCGGCGGAATCCTGGTAATACTGCTTGGACTGGGAGCCTTGTTCAGCGACAATCTCCAGCAGGTCTGGCAGTTGGAATATACAAACACAAGCGGATTTGTTTCTTTGGCCACCATCCTGGCTTTGGCGATCATCATCCTGGCGGTGATCGCGTTAAACTTCCAACCCCGGATCATAGGCATTTTTATCCTCCTGGCTTCGTTTGCCGGAGTGATCTTTGGAGGCACCTTCGTGGATATCTGCATGATCCTGACCATCGTAGGCAGCTTTATCCTCATCACTTTACCCTCTGGCAAAGCGAATGAACAAGACGGCGGTTCCCGCATCTATCAGAAATGGTGGTTTTGGGTATTGCTGGGGCTGCTTTGCGTGGCCATCATCTGGGGGCTGTTCCAAGTTCTCAGTCCAGTTCTGAAGGGCTCCGCGAGCGCGGACTCGCTCGCAGTTTCTGACACCCTGGACCAAATGGTGAATACACAGGGACAGCAGTTTGTACTTGACACGACTCCTGAGGAGATCTTGAAAGCCTACAACGAAAACGGCTACGCGGCGGACGCCAGGTTCAAAGGAAATCCTGTCAGGATCACGGGGAAAATCTTCAACGTGATGAGCACCGCAGATTCGGGCAGCAGGATAGTTCTCAAGGCCATGGACGAA
>FZPS01000219.1_pt20 | contig 13308 bp, 11 predicted proteins | sample 1817821 | NCBI WGS metagenome assembly FZPS01 (sample SAMEA104158645, study PRJEB21678) | metagenome | place: Germany | collected 2015-04-21 | reverse complement strand
TCCATTATAGGCATCCTTACAGGTGGTGGTATGGTACTAGGACAACTATTTTTCTCTAGAATTATCATAGGTATAGTGGCAGGAGGGATAGGAGGAATACTGGGGATCAACCTTAAATAGCAAGCATTTCATTGTATATTATATGTCTTTAACTTTTCACTTACTACGATCTATGATATAATAAAATCACTATAGAAGTAGTAAAGGATTAAGGAGTGGAAAGATGAAGCATATTAAAACAATTAGCAAAGGAAATCTAAAAGAAAGAATAGAGAATAGCGGATGTGGGGAATGCCAAACATCTTGTCAATCAGCATGCAAAACCTCATGTACAGTGGGGAATCAACATTGTGAAAATAGGTAGTATCATTTTTTAAAACATTATGTGTGCAGTAATATTAGATTTCTAATATTTACTGCTATTTTTTAGTCTATATTTAATTTAGGAAATAGGGAGGATTATCATGCCACTCATCCATAAGTTTAAAATACATGATACTTATATGGTAATTGATGTGAATAGTGGAGCGGTACATGAGATTGATGAAATATCGTATCATGTATTGGACTATTATCCAAAACATTCGCTAAAGGATACCATTGAACTATTGAATAAAAGATATAGTGCTACAGAAATTTCCCAAGTTATTGAGGAAATTGACATTTTGATCAAGGAGAAAATGTTGTATTCAGACAATTTCTGTGAGGAGGACAATCTTCAAAAACTAAATATGGATCAAGTAATTAAAGCCATGTGCTTACATGTTGCCCACGATTGCAATATTCGTTGCAAATATTGCTTTGCATCCCAGGGAGATTTTAGGGGCCAAAGGCTAATGATGCCTTTGGAGGTGGGGAAAAGAGCCATTGATTTCTTGATCGAAAATTCAGGTTCTAGAAGAAATCTCGAAATAGATTTCTTTGGAGGGGAGCCTTTAATGAACTTTGATGTTGTTAAAAAAATCATTCAATATGCCAGGGATCAAGAAGAAAGCACGAATAAAAGATTTAGATTCACTATTACAACAAATGCAACTCTTTTAACCGAGGAAACAATGCGATATATCAATGCACATATGGACAATATAGTACTAAGCATTGATGGTATGAAATCCACAAATGATTTAATGAGGCCAACCATTAATGGTAAAGGTACTTATGATATTATCCTGCCTAAAATAAAGCGCATGGTAGAAAAAAGAGGATGTAGAAGTCACTATGTTCGAGGCACCTTTACAAAATATAATTTAGATTTTGCCAAGGATGTTCTACATCTGTCTGACCTAGGTTTTAAAGAAATTTCGGTTGAACCTGTTGTTGCAGAAGCTGATAAAGATTATGCTATTACAAAAGAGGATCTAGCAACTATTTTTGATGAGTATGAAAAACTTGCTATTGAATATATAAACAGGAAGAATACAGAAAAGGAATTCAATTTTTTTCATTTTATTGTAGATCTAAAACAGGGCCCATGTGTTCATAAACGATTGTCCGGTTGTGGTGCAGGCAATGAGTATGTGGCAATTACCCCAGAAGGGGATATCTATCCATGCCATCAATTCGTAGGAAATGAATTATTTATAATGGGCAATGTGATAGACGGCATAGTACAACCTGAAATAAGAGAGGATTTTAAAAATGCCCATGTTCTAAATAAAGAAAAGTGTAGTGACTGCTGGGCAAAATTCTATTGCAGCGGTGGATGCCATGCAAATGCATACAACTTCAATAGGGATATAAGCATTCCATATGAAGTTGGCTGTGAAATGGAAAAAAAGAGATTGGAGTGTGCACTAATGATACAAGCTCACCTCATGGAGGGGATATAATAGTGGAGTTTAAAGGAATTTCGCCAAAGATAGCAGATAATTGTTTTATTGCAGATAGTGCAAAAATTATCGGGGATGTTAGTATTTTAGATCAAGCAAGTATTTGGTTTAATGTAGTTCTAAGAGGGGACATTGATAAGATTATTATAGGGGAGAATACTAATATTCAAGATGGAACCGTTATTCATTGTCATAAGGGTTTTCCTACCACTATAGGCAGAAATGTATCGGTAGGACATAATTCCATTATTCATGGTTGTACTATTGAGGATAATTGTCTTATTGGTATGGGTTCAATCATTATGAGTGGAGCCTATATTGGTAAAAATTCAATAATTGCAGCTGGAACAATGATTCCTCAAGGCAAGATCATTATGGATAATTCTTTAGTGATTGGGAATCCTGGACAAGTTATGCGAAATGTTACAAATAGTGAAATAAAAACTATTGAGGATAATGCCATGGATTACATTCAACTTTCAAAAGAATTTAACAGGAAGAATAGTCCTTAGATGTAAGGTTTGACCTTGTTTTTAAAAAGATATATAATTATTTTATTGAATTTAAGGAGGTTAGTGGATGAACCTTAAGTATGGCATAGTATTTTTATTAATAATTGCAATTATAGCCTTTGGTAGTTTTACATTTCTAAATGGGATTTCTATAGGGGACTATGATATTATTCCAATTAAAAATGCAATAAAACTTGGATTAGATCTGCGAGGTGGGGTCTATGTCGTATTAGAGGCTAAAGAAGATCAGGAAATTACAGATGATATGATGAATAGAGCCATTGCTACAATAAGGCAAAGGGTGGACGGACTTGGTATTGCAGAGGCGAGCGTCGCTAAACAAGGTAAAAGCAGAATAAGAGTATCCATACCAGATATTCAGGATCAGGATAGGGCATTAGAGCTAATAGGAAAAACAGCACAGCTCGAATTTATCGATCCAGAAAATAATGTAGTTCTTACAGGGGGACAGGTGGTGGACTCTAAAGCAGTATATCAAACCGATGATATGGGGGTTGAGAGACCTGTAGTAACCCTTGAGCTAAATAAGGAAGGTGCTAAAGCATTTGCGGAGGCTACTGAAAAATATATTGGACAGCAGATTTCGATTGTGTTAGATAATGATGTTATTTCCAGTCCTGTAGTTCAAAATGTGATCTCAGATGGAAAGGCTGTTATAACCGGCCAAAGCAGTTTAGAGGAAGCATCAAATTTATCCACATTGATTAGAGCTGGAGCATTACCTATTAATTTAGAACCGGTTGAAATAAGAACGGTTGGACCTACCCTTGGACAGGATTCCTTGCAAAAAAGCCTCCTAGCATCTGCTATTGGCGTATCACTAGTATTTTTGTTTATGATTATCATGTATAGATTGTCTGGTGTTGTGGCAAGTATCGCTTTGGTCGTATATATACACATTTTCTTTACCATAATAGTAAGTATTAATACAACATTAACCCTTCCGGGTATTGCTGGTCTAATACTGTCTATTGGAATGGCAGTGGATGCAAATGTTATTATATTTGAAAGGATTAAGGAAGAGCTCAGACTAGGCAAGACCCTAAGATCTGCCATTGATGCCGGGTTTACCCGGGCATTATCTAGTATCATTGACTCAAATATTACCACAGTTATTGCCGGTATTGTGCTATTCATTTATGGTTCTGGCCCCATAAAAGGTTTTTCATTAACACTTATGATAGGTATAGGTGTAAGCATGTTTAGTGCAATATTTGTAACTCGTTATTTACTACGACTAATCATCAAAATGAATATATCATCCAATAAAAAACTATATGGGGCATAGGAGGAAAACAGATGGACTATGTGAGCAAACGAAAAATATGGTTTTCTATTCCAACAGTAATAATTATTTTTGGTTTTATCTTTTTAATTTTTAATGGCCTTAATTATGGAATTGATTTTGCAGGGGGCACCATAATACATATCGATTTACATCGAACTTTTGAGGTTGAAGATATTAAAGAAATAACCGATTCATTTGATAGCAGTGCCGATATTACTTATGCAGGCGAAGATAGAGACCAGGTAATTATACAAACTCAGATTTCTATTACTGAAGGGCAGCGAAACGATTTGTTTAAAGGATTCCAAGAAAAATTCAATATAAAAGAAAAGGATATGTTATCCATCGATCAAGTGGATCCAATTATTGGAAGCGAGTTAAGGAATCAGGCTCTTGTGGGTATTCTTATAGCAATTGTTGCTATGCTCATTTATATTTCTATAAGATTTGAGATTTCCTTTGCAATTGCAGCAATTATAGCATTAGCACACGATATGTTAATCTTGCTTTCATTCTTTGCTATATTAAGAATTCAAGTGAACGCGCCATTTATTGCTGCTATGTTAACAGTATTGGGGTATTCTATTAATGATACCATTGTTGTATTTGATCGAATCCGAGAGAATCGAAAAAAAGTAAAAAAATTGGAATTAGAAGAGCTTATAAATTCAAGTATTTCACAAAGCCTCATGCGCTGTATTAATACTTCTGTGACTACACTTTTTACAATTATCGCATTATATATCTTTGGTGTCGAGGCAGTTAAGAGTTTTGCGCTTCCTTTAATTATTGGTTTTGTAGCGGGAACCTACTCATCAATATTTATCGCAAGCCCTATATGGTATATAATAAAAAATAGGAAAGTACACGCCTAATGTCTCATGATACAATTATGGAGAGGAGCTTTCAATTGGATTTAAAAGATAAAATTAGAGTTATTGAGGATTTTCCACAGAAAGGTATTAGTTTTAAGGATATTACAACACTTTTGAAGGATCGTGATGCCTTTAAAGAAGCCATAGATCGGATGAAAGACCTTGCGGAAAAATTAAATGCTGATGTTGTAGTTGGTCCAGAAGCAAGAGGTTTCATATTTGGGACACCCCTTGCATATGCTATGAATACCGGTTTTGTTCCGGTTCGGAAGCCTGGGAAATTACCCTGTGAAACAGAGTCTCAAGATTATTCTCTTGAATATGGTAGGGATTCGCTGGAAATTCATAAGGATGCGATAGTCCCAGGTCAAAGAGTAGTCATCGTAGACGATTTGCTTGCTACAGGTGGAACTTTACTTTCTACGGCAAAACTTGTGGAAAAATTGGGTGGAGAGGTAGTGGGCATTCTTTTTCTGATCGAGCTAAGTGAGTTAAAAGGAAGAGAAACATTAAAGGGATATCATGTAGAATCTCTTATCATTTATTAAAATAAGCTGGTTAAAACCAGCTTTAATTATTTCCCTTTGCCATGGACAACTTATAGTTGTCAATCATTTCAATAATATAATATAATGATGAAAATACTTCTTTTAGTTTTAAACGAGAGAGTAGGTTTTTTTATGATAGAAAAATTAAAAGATAAAATAAAAAGTTATTATAAAGATGCTGATCTAGCATTAGTGGAAAAAGCATATCATCTTGCATGCATCGCCCATAAGGAACAAAAAAGAGTCTCGGGTGAGGATTATATTAGCCACCCAATTTCTGTTGCCTATATACTAGCTGATCTACAATTGGATATCACAACGATCGTTGCTGGGATTCTTCATGATGTTATAGAAGATACTCCTTATAGTTTTGATGATATTAAAAAAGAATTTGGTGAAGAAGTTGCCACATTAGTGGATGGAGTAACAAAATTAGGAAAGCTAGACTTTATCTCCAAGGAGGAACAGCAAGCTGAGAATTTAAGAAAAATGCTGATTGCCATGGCGAGGGATATCCGAGTTATTCTGATAAAACTAGCAGATAGATTACACAACATGAGGACCATGAAACATATGCCTGAAGAGAAACAAAAAGCGAAGGCTAAAGAGACACTGGAGATATTTGCCCCTATAGCCCATCGCCTAGGCATATCAAAGATTAAATGGGAACTAGAGGATCTTTCATTGTTATATATTGATCCTGAGGGTTACTATGACTTAGTCAATAAGGTAGCAAGCAAGCGAAAGGAAAGGGAGGAATATATACAAAAGGTCATTGAAACACTTAATAAAAAGATTAAGGAAGTAGGTATTGAGTCAAATATAGCAGGAAGACCAAAGCATTTTTACAGTATATATAGAAAGATGGTGTATAAGAATAAAAATTTTGACCAAATTTTTGATTTAACCGCTGTTAGGATCCTGGTGAATAGTATCAAGGATTGTTATGGTGTCCTGGGTATTGTACATACTCTATGGAAGCCCATACCAGGAAGATTCAAGGACTATGTCGCCATGCCAAAAGCCAATATGTACCAATCACTACACACAACAGTCATTGGTCCTAATGGTGAACCAGTGGAAATTCAAATTAGGACATGGGAAATGCATAGAACAGCAGAATACGGTATTGCAGCACATTGGAAATATAAAGCAGGGAAGAGTTCAACCGATGATTTTGATCGCAAACTGACATGGTTAAGACACCTTATGGAGGCACAAGGGGATTTAAAAGATTCCCATGAGTTTATGGAAACTTTAAAAATAGACCTATTTATCGATGAGGTTTTTGTATTTACTCCTAAGGGGGATGTATTGAATCTGCCTAAGGGTTCTACGCCCATTGACTTTGCGTACACTATTCATAGTGCCATTGGGAACCAATGTGTTGGGGCAAAGGTTAATGGTAAAATAGTCCCCCTTGACTATAAACTAAAAAATGGTGATATTGTAGAGATCCTGACATCAGCTAATTCAAACGGCCCTAGCAGAGATTGGTTAAATATTGTAAAAAGCTCACAGGCTAGAAATAAAATTAGGCAATGGTTTAAAAAGGAAAAGAGAGAAGAAAACATTCAAAAAGGGAGAGAAATTCTAGAAAAGGAAGTTCGAAGACAAGGATTCATATACTCTGAACTATTTAAACCAGAGTGGGTGGATAAGGTTTTAAAAAAATTTAACTTTAACTCCATTGATGATCTATATGCAACGGTTGGATATGGCGGATTGACTTCCCATCAAGTACTTCTACGATTAAAGGAAGATTATAATAAGTTTCACGGCAAAACAAAAGATCGGGATATAGAAGTTAAAAGTAGAAAAATTGCCAGTAAGCATGCAAGCCCTAATGGTGTAAGGGTATCAGGTTATCGTGACATGTCTGTTCGATTTTCAAAATGTTGTAACCCTGTACCCGGTGATAAAATCATTGGTTATATAACAAGGGGGAGAGGAGTCTCTATTCATAGAGCAGATTGTACTAATATTACAAATTTGACAGATCAAGATAGAATTATTGATGTATCTTGGGAAAGCGATGCAAAGGTGAACTATCAGGCTGAAATCCAGATAAAAGCAAAGGATCAACAGGGTTTAATATCAAATGTTTCTGTAGTTCTTGCAGACACAAAAATACCAGTCACAGCTATGAATGCTAGGACAACAAAAAACGGCCTGGCATACATCAATCTTACCATTGAGGTAAAGAGCGCGGAAGAGTTGGATAAACTATTAAGGGGTTTTAAAAAAATTAAGGGAGTAATTTCTACCCATAGGGTTTAAAGGGGTGTTTGAAATATGAGAGCAGTGATACAAAGAGTTCAATCCTCAAAGGTAGCTGTCAACAATGAAGTCGTTGGTAAAATTAATAGAGGATTGCTGGTTTTTTTGGGCGTTAAAGAGGATGATGAAGAAGAGGATCTGCTTTATTTAGTAGATAAAATTGTAAACTTGCGTATCTTTGAGGATGAAGCTGGAAAGATGAACCGATCCCTATTGGACATAGATGGTGAAATATTGCTTGTATCGCAATTTACCCTATATGGAGATTGCAAAAAAGGAAGAAGACCAAGCTTTACAAAAGCTGCTAAACCAGATAAGGCTAAAAAGCTTTATGAACGATTTATAGAGGAAATCATTAAATTAGGAATCCTTGTAGAAAGTGGTACCTTTCAGGCACATATGCTCGTGGATATTCAGAACGATGGACCTGTAACCATACTAATAGATAGTGAAAGACAAATTTAGGAGGGCTGAAAATGTATATTGAAACAATTCCAGCAGGAATGTTGGCAGCGAATTGCTATATAGTTGGATGCAAGGATACAAAAGAGGGCGTCATTGTTGACCCAGGTGGTGATGCTTTAAACATATTATCAAAGATAAATGCTCTGGGGTTGGACATAAAATATATCATACTCACCCATGGCCATCTGGATCATATAGGGGCGGTAAATGATATTAAAAAAAGAACTCAAGCTCAAATATGTATCCATGAAGAGGACAGGGATATGCTAATTAATCCTGCACTAAACTTCTCTAAACAAAGTGGAAGGGAAATTATAGTGGGCCCCCCAGATGTAGAACTGAAAGATGGGGATGAATTATGGGTGGGGAATATAGCCCTAAAAATAATCCATACCCCTGGGCATTCATTGGGAGGGATTTGTATATATACAAATAACTCAGTGTTTACTGGGGACACTTTATTTGCCGGCTCCATTGGAAGAACGGATTTTTATGGGGGGAGCATGGAGGAAATCCTATATTCAATTAAAACAAAATTATTTACACTGCCTGAGGAAACAAGGGTTTATCCTGGGCATGGACCATCCTCGACGATCGGAATAGAGAAAAAGACAAATCCTTTTTTCGTGTAATTTCATTCTAAAGGGTTCTGATACAATGATATATTTAAGACTGTTGCATCACAACTATGAATATGAGATAAAAGAATTTTTAAAGCAATATTTTCGTAATGAAGAGATAAGGACCATTGGGCAACTAACTTCACCATTAAAAGAAGAGGATCCATTTGTTATAACCAATGGTTTATCCAAAATAGGTAGCCGTACCCTTTTTTACTCTAGAATTGAAAGGGGTAATGAAGTTATATCAAATGCAGAGACTATGAAAGATAGCAATTCTTTTAATACAGATAGTGCAAAAACAAAATGGGAAAAAATTTATTTAAAAATTACCCTTTATAAGGCCATGGAGAGAGGATTTAAAAGAAAACTACCTTGGGGAATATTGACAGGGATAAGGCCAAGTAAGATTGTTCATAGCTTATTGGATAGAGGGCTAGATAGGAAGGATATTACTAATCAGCTAAAGTATCAATATCTAGTTTCGGATAATAAGTCAGATCTTCTACTGAAGGTAGCCGAAAATGAAAGGGAAATATTATATCCTTATGATAAAAAAAAAGTAAGTATATATGTAGGGATTCCCTTTTGTCCGACTAAATGTATTTATTGTTCCTTTGTTTCCAATGTATTAGGTAAGGATAGAGAAATCCTGAAGGATTATATTAATGCACTTTGTCTCGAGATCCGTGAAATAGCAAGATATTTAAAAAAGCATAGAATTGATGTTGAATCACTATATATCGGGGGAGGCACCCCTACTATCCTAGACCATGTGGGATTAGAGTACTTGTTGGATTTTATCAGTGGCGTCTTGGATATAGATAAAATAGAAGAATACACCTTGGAAGCTGGTAGGCCAGATACCATTGATGAAAAAAAATTAGAAATTGCTCTTGATCATGGGGTTAATAGAATAAGCATTAATCCTCAAACCATGAATGAAAAAACCTTAGATAGGATTGGTAGAAGACACTCACCGAAGGATATAAAAAAAACATATTATATAGCAAAACAAATGGGATTTTCCATAATCAACATGGACCTAATTTTAGGATTACCAGGGGAAAGTATTGAAGAGGTAAAGAAAACCCTTGAAGAAATAATCACCTTGGAGCCAGAGAACATAACCATTCATACAATGTCAATAAAAAGGGGTTCAAAGTTGAAGGAACAAGAGGATCCATTCTTTTTCCAAAGAGAAGAGGTGGTACTCTCAATGCTAGAATATACTCAGATGTTCCTTGAAAAAAATGCCTACCAACCTTACTATCTATATAGACAAAAGTATATGATGGGAAATTTGGAGAATGTTGGGTATTGCATGGGAAATTGTAAGAGCATATATAATATTCAAATGATGGGGGATAAGCAAACTATTATCGGATTAGGAGCAGGTGCTACTACTAAACTTATTTTCATAGAAGAAAATCGAATTGAACGAATGATTAACATAAAAAATGTTTCATTATATATAGAGCGTTTGCAGGAGATGTTAGATAGAAAACTTGAATTATTGGATACCCTTTATCAGTAAGAGAGGATTTTGCCAGATAATTCTCTAGGGCTAACATTGTAAGCTCTATCATCGGTTGGTTTTTAAAACAGGAATACAGGAGGTAATAGAATGTTAATAAAGGCACCAAGAGGAACAAAGGATATCATTCCTTCGGAAGTATATAAATGGCATTATATTGAGAAAGTTATTAGAGACCTATGTAATGTTTTCGGCTTTAGGGAGATAAGAACACCTGAATTTGAACATACAGAGCTCTTTGAAAGGGGGGTTGGGGATACAACGGATATTGTACAAAAAGAAATGTATTCCTTTCAAGATAAAGGCGGGAGAAATATTACATTAAAACCCGAAGGTACTTCACCTACAGTAAGAGCGTTTATTGAAAATAAATTGTATGCTGATCCGCAACCAACAAAACTATACTATATGACACCAGCATTTCGTTATGAAAGACCTCAGGCTGGGCGTCTTAGGATACACCACCAATTTGGTATTGAGGTTTTTGGCAGTCAACACCCTTCCGTCGATGCCGAGGTAATAAGTGTAGCAATGGCATTATACGATAAACTGGGAATAAAGAATCTTGAGCTCCACATTAATAGTGTTGGATGTCCCAAATGCAGAAATGAATATAATAGAATACTCAAAGAGCATCTTTCCTCGAAACTTTCCAAGCTATGTCAAACATGCAATGAAAGATATGGGAAAAACCCTATGAGGATATTGGATTGCAAGATCGAGGGGTGCAAGGAGGAATTAAAGGATGCTCCATATATTTTGGAACATCTATGTGATGAATGTTCCAAGCATTTTGAAGCGGTTAAACAATATTTAGGCACAATTGGTCTTGAATATTCCATAGATCCTAAAATTGTTAGAGGACTTGACTACTATACCAAAACAGCCTTTGAAATTATATCTAATGAAATAGGTGCCCAAGGAACCGTATGTGGGGGTGGAAGGTATGATGGATTGGTAGAGGAAATAGGAGGGCCCCCTACACCAGGAATTGGGTTCGGTATGGGAATGGAGAGATTATTATTAACTTTAGATCAACATAATATAACCATCCCTAGACCAAATGGATTAGACCTATTTATCGCTACCCTAGGGAGTGATGCCGATAAGATGGCATTCCAGTTGATCTATCAGCTTAGACGACAGGGAATTAAGGTGGATAAAGATGTATTAGGGAGAAGCTTAAAGGCTCAATTAAAATATGCTAATAGGATCCAAGCAAGAAATGTATTGATATTAGGGCAGGAAGAATTGGATGAGGGCTGGGCTATTATAAAGCACATGGAAACCGGGGAACAAAAAGAAATTCACTTAAATAATACTGTTGATACATTGTTACATGTAATTCAAGGATAAGGAGGAGCAATTTGATGTACAAGGAACTAGAAACCTCTAAAAGAACACATATGTGTGGAACTCTTAGAAGCAAAAATATAGGAAATTATGTAACGGTTGCCGGTTGGGTTCAGCGGAGAAGAGATCTAGGTGGATTAATCTTTGTAAACCTGAGGGATCGGAGTGGATTTGTTCAGGTAGTTTTTGATAAGGATGTAAACCCAGATGCATTTAAACTGGCAGGTAATATAAGAAGCGAGTTCGTTCTTTTAGTATCTGGGATTGTTAGCCCAAGAGAAGAAGGGCAAAGCAATGAAAACCTTCCTACAGGAGAGATCGAAATCAAGGCAGAGAGGCTAGAAATATTAAATACATCAGAAACACCTCCTATCTATATTGAGGACAATGACCAACTATCAGAAGATTTACGCTTAAGGTATAGATATCTAGATCTAAGGAAACCCAAAATGCAGAAAAATTTACTGATAAGACATAGGGTGAACAAGATCGTTCGGGATTATTTGGATGAAAGAGGCTTCATTGAAGTGGAGACTCCCTTACTTACAAAACCAACTCCGGAAGGAGCAAGGGACTATTTAGTGCCAAGTAGGGTACAGAAAGGGAAGTTTTTTGCCCTGCCCCAATCCCCTCAACTTTTTAAACAAATACTAATGGTTTCTGGAATGGATCGTTACTTTCAAATAGTAAAATGTTATAGGGATGAAGACTTAAGGTCGGATAGGCAGCCAGAGTTTACGCAAATTGATATGGAAATGTCCTTTGTAGATGAGAACGATATTATGAGAATAAATGAAGGACTTATTGTGAAAATTTTCAAGGAAATAGTAGGGTTTGAAATTCCAACACCAATTCCCAGAATGACTTATCGAGAAGCCATGGAACGATTTGGCTCGGATAAACCTGATCTTCGGTTTGGCCTAGAACTAAAGGATTTATCTGATATTGTAAAGGATAGTGATTTTAAGGTTTTTAATAATGCAGTAAATAATGGTGGGCATGTAAGGGCAATCAATGCTAAAGGTTGTGGTTTGAAATTTAGTAGGAGGGAAATTGATTCCTTAGGTGAATTTGTAAAACTATATAGGGCTAAAGGATTGGCATGGATCAATGTAACTGAAGATTCGTTGAAATCACCAATCGTAAAGTTTCTAAAGGAAGAAGAAATACGAGGTATATTAAATATAATGGAGGCAAAGCCAGGGGATCTCATATTGATTGTAGGAGATGAGAAGCCCAATATTGTCTATGATGCACTAGGGCAACTACGCTTAGAAATAGCAAAAAAACTAGAGCTAACCAAGGGAAAAGATTATGAATGTCTTTGGATTACAGAATTTCCACTTCTGGAGTATGATGAGGAACAGCAAAGATATGTTGCGATGCATCATCCCTTCACTTCCCCTTTAGATGAGGACATTTCGGCCTTAGAGAAATCACCAAGCAAGGTTCGAGCGAAAGCCTATGACTTGGTAATCAATGGCGTTGAAGTTGGTGGGGGGAGTATTCGAATACATCGAAGGGATTTACAAGAAAAGATGTTTAATGTACTTGGATTTACAAAGGAAAGAGCATGGGAACAATTTGGCTTTCTTTTAGAATCCTTTCAATATGGAACCCCTCCCCATGGAGGTATAGCCTTTGGATTAGATCGCCTGATAATGTTGTTGACTGGTACTGATAATATTAAGGATGTCATCGCTTTTCCGAAGACTCAGAATCATTCGTGTCTAATGACTGGTGCTCCTTCTATAGCAGAAAAAGAAAGCTTAGATGAATTAGGAATAAGGATTGAGAAGTAGAACAAGGGACCTAGACATGCATTGACATATATAGAACATTTAAATTATAATTAAAACATACGAAGTAGGGGTATAGTATTTTATATAATATGTTAATGGAGGTAACTATGAACTCTCATGAAAATTCAAAGGATGCCCTATTGAATCGGCTTAGAAGAATTGAAGGTCAGGTTAAGGG
>FZPS01000174.1_pt145 | contig 13310 bp, 16 predicted proteins | sample 1817821 | NCBI WGS metagenome assembly FZPS01 (sample SAMEA104158645, study PRJEB21678) | metagenome | place: Germany | collected 2015-04-21 | reverse complement strand
GCCCGGTATGAATCGAAATGGGCGAGATCATAAAACTCCCACCAGTCGTCGTCATGGTCCTCGCCCAAATCGAGAACGATTCCGTAAACGCCGCCTAATTTAAAGGTGTAATAGAATTTTTCGTTTTTACTGCCGACATAGCGGTAAAGCTCGTCGGCGCGTTCCGCCTTGACCTCGTGATTGCCGCGGGCGAAAACCACCGGTTTTTCCCCTTTGGTAATCTTGTGAGCGATCTCGTTAATCAAGTTAAGATTCGCGCCCGACTCCAAGTGCGACGAGATGTCGCCGATCAAGAGCAGGAAATCAAGCTTCTCTTCCCAATATCCGCCGGTGGCGACGGCGGCCCCGGCATAATCGTGGGCGTCGCTTAAGGCGTAATAATGCAGGCCGTCACTTAAATCGACCGGTTTAAAGGCATAAGTCTTCTCAACCTTTCTTCCCTTGATTCCGGAATAAGGCCCCCGGTATATGACGGCGGTTGACGATATGGTATATGATTTTTCCGCGTCAAGCGCGGTCATTGGCACCGACACTTTATGAACGCGCGTTTCCGAGCGTTCGGAACCGGCGTAAAGGTCGTAGTACTTTTTGTTTCCGACGGTCACGACGCCGCTCGCGCGGGCGTTGGTCGTCCACACGATTTGGTACTCGTCCTCGACGGCATAGACGACGGGGGCGGAGGTAATATAATTAAAGCGCAAGTCAAAAAACTGAATTAAAAGTAAAATAAAAATCAACAAGAAAAGCGGCGTTTTTACTAATTTCCTTTTCGCAAGCGTTGTTTTCGGGTAAGCGAAAATAAGGAACCAAATAAAATAGATAACCGCGACAAGAATCAGCGCGTCAGCAAAAGTCTCCAGCACGAAGGGAAGCGACCCAATCCCGAGATAAAACATATAGCCGAGGCCGCCGGTTATCGCGATCGAGAGCCCGAACGTTACCCAAAACAGAACGGCGTTCGCGCGTTTCGTCAATCTCAGGATTATTGAGGAAACGGCGAGCGCGACGATTACGATAAACAGTAGATAAGCGAGCCACCAAACGCCGAACATTCCCTCGATTCCCGACCAAAAGCTGCGCATCGAATAGTAAAAGAGCAAATTAAAAACGGTCAATACCGCCAATAAAGATGTTTTCTTCATACCTTTTCTCCCATATTTTCTACATAATTATTATATAACATTTCCCTCGTCATTTAAACCGGAAAAATATGTTTCCATAAATAACCTTTTAAGAGCGATGTGACAGACGCGCCCGTTTTATCACACGACAACGGAGCGCGAATGGAAATAGCCGCCTTGATGACAAGTCAAAATTTGGTTGACGCGTTCGGCGGCGTCGGGACGATTTGTCAAACGGAAGCGATTTTTCTTGCGAAAAATCTTGAAATTGCCGAGAAAATAGTGTATAATATTAAGGCATGCCACTGTGTTGGAACTGGTAGACAAACTTGACTCAAAATCAAGCGCCTTCGCGGGCGTGCCGGTTCGAATCCGGCCAGTGGCACCATTTTATGCGGCTATGGCGGAATTGGTAGACGCGCTACTTTGAGGGGGTAGTATCCGCAAGGATGTGTGAATTCGAGTTTCACTAGCCGCACCATTTGAAAAAACCCGGGCCATAAGCCCGGTTATTATAAAAAAACGACAGAAAACTCTGTCGTTTTTTTTACGCCTCGTGGATTTCGTAAACATAATCCAGTTTCGACACCTGATCCATCATGTCGGAGAAGTTTCTCGTCTTCGGCAAACTAAAATAAATAATCGATTCCTTCACCTGTCGGGATTGCTGAACGGTTTTATTGACGAAAAAACTTTTTCGGACGATTACGCCCTGCTGGGCGAGAAAATCAAACAGTTCTTTTTCAAACTGTTCCTCGAAAACAATCGTGATTTTCTGCACTTTCTTTGTCTTAGACAACTTGTCTCCCAAACGGCGGCTATACATCGTGAGCGGCAGAACGATTATCGTCGTAACCCCGGCGATAACATAATTGTTTAAACCGCCGGTGCCGATTAATAGCCCGACTCCGGAAACCAACCAAAGCATGGCGGCGGTCGTCACCCCTTTAACCTGGAATCGGTTATGAATGATCGCGCCGGCGCCGAGGAAACCGATCCCGCTAACGACCGCGGCGATGATCCGGCCCTGGTCGGCGGTAACGGCGCTGATTACCAGGGGATCCGTTTGCGCGTAACGCTCGGCCATCGCCAACGCCTCGTTAACGACGTTTTGTTGGAGAATGGCGATCAGGCAGCTTCCGACGGAGACCAGGGTGAAGGTGAAAAACCCCGCCGGTTTATTTTTGATTTCTCTTTCGTAGCCGATGGCCGCGCCGACGATGGCGGCGGCGACCACGCGCAATACTTGTTCGATTAATAAGGTCATGGAATTCCTCCTAATTTAAAGCTTCGTACATCGACCGGTATACACCGTCTTCTTTCAAATACAATTCGTTATGCGTTCCGCTTTCTACTATCCTTCCGCCGTCCATTACGTAAATAGTATCGGCGTTTTTAATCGTCGAGAGCCGGTGGGCGATAACGATCGTCGTCCGGCTTTCGGATAAAACGGTCAAAGCGTTTTGGATTAAAGTTTCCGTTTCGCTGTCGATATTGGCGGTCGCCTCGTCGAGAATGATTATCGCCGGGTTGCGAAGCAATATCCGCGCGAAAGCGATCAGTTGTTTCTCGCCGGTCGAGAGGTTCTCGCCCATGTAGGCGACTTTAGTATGAATACCATCCCGGTAATCGCTCGCAAACTTGCCGGCGCCGATTTTCCGGAGCGTCTCAATAACGACCTCGTCGGGAACGTCGGCTCCCATGGTGATGTTGCTTTTAATCGTCCCTTCGAAAATGGCGGGGTCCTGGAGGATAATGCCGATATTGTTTCGGACGTCCTGTTTCGAATATTTCGTGTAATCCTCGCCGTCGATGTAAATGTTGCCTTCTTCCAAATCGTAAAAACGCTCGAGCAAGTTCATCAACGTGCTTTTTCCCGACCCGGTGGCGCCGACGAGGCCAACGAACTGTCCCGCCTTGATATTAAACGAGACATTTTTCAGGACGTACTGCTCGTCATAGCGGAAGCTAATGTTTCGAAACTCGATATCGCCTTTGAACTTGACGCCCGTCACCTCGCCCAGACCCGTGTCTTCCTCCTTGTCCAGAAATTCAAAGACCCGCGAAGCGGAAACGAGCGAGTCCTCGAGCGAATTGAGATTGCTGAAGATATCGGCGATCGGGTTCATTAATTTTCCCAAATACTCGACGAAAACGAATATCGTCGTTCCGACAACGATTATCTCGGCGGAAAAATACCGCATCCCGAAATAAACGAGCACAAGCACGACTACCATCCGGTAAATAAAGTTTAAAAGCCGGTAACCGAATAACGTGTTGATCCGCAGATGCTTAAGTTTCGTATCGTAGTTTTCCAACAATAGCGCATCATACTCGTCGGTCATTTCCCGCTCCTTATTGAAGGCCTGGATAATGCCAACGCCGTTAACGAATTCCGCCATTTTCCCGTTGATCCGCGAGTTCATTTCCCTAATGCTGTGATTATAGGCGTTAACGATCCGCCGGTACACGCTCATCCATAGATAAATCAAGGGAAAAGCCGCGATTGTAAAGAGCGCGAGTCTCCAGTCAAGGTAAAAGAACCCGGCATAGATCATAACTAATGAAACGCAAGAGCTCGTGATAGAAAAAATCACTTCGTAAAGGCCGCGAACGCCTTCGGTGTCGTAGACCATTTTGGAAACGATCTTTCCCGACGGCTCGGTCGAAAAATACGCGACCGGAAGCCGGTTGGCTTTTTCAAACATGTTCTCGCGCATATCAAGCGAAAGCCTGAGCGACGATGTCGTGAAGGCGATTCGCTGGAAATATCGCGAAAGCAGGATAATAATCGAGACAACGGCGTAAAGCGCGATCATCAGGGTGATCGGTTTAACCGAGGGTTCGAAAAACTGTCGCGTCTCCGCTTTCGTGAGAATCCGGTATTCAACCTCGTAGGTCGTTTCATCGCTTCTTTCGATTATCGCCTTCTCCCCGATCGCGACGACATTGTCTTTTTCGGGGATTTCTCCGGCAATCCAAAGATAGCCGTCCCGGTAATAGCGGATCGTATATTTTTCGCCGGCGGCGGAACCTTTCATATATAATTTGCCGTCAAAGCGGACAGTTTTCTCGCTTTCGTCCTCGACCTCGGTCCAAACGGTCGCGACGCCCGCGAGCTCGTTGTCAATAACGCGCTTGATAATCAGCGGCTGCGCGATTTCCAAAGCGGAAAAAACGAGCAGGAAGAACAAGGCCGTCAATAACAAATACTTGCTTTTGAGGGCGTAACCGAAAACGCGGATTAAAATCCGTCCCGTGGACAGGTATGCCGGCTTCTTACGTTTCATCGCCGGCCTCCATCTGCTGGGTCAGGTATTGCTCGTAATACCAACCGCGTTTTGCCATTAATTCTTCGTGCGTTCCCCGTTCGGCAATCCGCCCCTCGTCCAATACGATAATCTGGTCGGCTTCCTCGACGACCGAAAGGCGGTGGGTGCAGATAATATTGATCCGCCCTCGACGGTTTTCCTTAAGGCTTTCCACAATGTTTTTCTCGGTAACGCCGTCGACTGCGGAGAGCGAATCGTCCATAATCAGGACGTCGGCGTTTTTCAGGAAAGCGCGGGCGATCGATAGCCGCTGCTTCTGGCCGCCCGACAGGGTGACGCCGGCCTCGCCGACTATCGTTTCAAGCCCGTTATCGAGAAAAGCCAAGTCCTTTTCGAAATCAGCAAGTCGGATGGCGTCCTCGATCGATAAATCGGTGTTATCGCTTTTTCCAAGTTTAAGGTTTTCAAGAACGGTCCGGGAAAACAAGGCGTGTTCCTGCGGCACGTAAGCGATCTGACGGCGGATGCTTTCCTTCTTGTAATCGCAGATAATCCTGTTGTTGATATAAATGCTTCCCGAAGTAATCGGGAACGCGCGCAGAAGTTGCCGGACAAGCGTCGTTTTACCGCTCCCGGTTTTTCCGACGACTCCCAACGTTTCCCCGCGGCTAAGATATAGGCTAATATTCTCGATCGTGTATTTATTATCCCCGGGATAACGGAAAGAAAGATCCCGGAATTCGATGGAATCGACTTTCTCGAGTTCGGCGGCGTCCGGCTTATCGATTATCGCCGGCGTCGCCTCCATTATCTCGTTCAGGCGGTCGAAAGACACCCCGCTTTGCGCGAAACGGGTGATCTGATTGCCTAAACGAAAGAACGGGCTCGCAAACATATTAAGATAAAGGTTAAAGGTAATCAGTTTTCCGACGGTAAAATCCAACTGGTTAATAATCAGGTAGGCGCCGAAACCGAGAGCGATGCCCTGGCTGATCAAAGTGATCATCCGAAACGACGGCATAAACAACGCCTGCATCAGGACGGCCCGGCGCTCGGTCGCGAAAACATCGGCGGCGTTCGCGTTCAAAATTTTCTCGTCTTCTTTTTCCCGCACGAACCCGCGCACCAGTTTCACGTGGTTAACCCTTTCCATCGCCAGGTTGTTAAGCCGCGACACCTTGATCCGGACTTGTTTCCAGTTATCGATGATTTTCGGCCGTAAATACATTACCAGGGCGGTAATCAACGGCAGGGGGATAATCGAGTAAAAGGTCAGCGGGATATTGAGCCTAATCATTAAAACGAACGAGATTACGAGCATCACGACCGCGTCAACAAAATGGAAAAACAAATGCGTCGATACGTGCGAGATCATGTGAATATCGCCAGTCGCCCGGTTCATTAAGTCGCCGGGATGATAGGTCTCGAAAAAATCCCCGTCCTGTTTGAAAATTTTAACGAGAAATTGCTTTTTCAGGCGGTAATACAACTCGTGAAACAACTTCCCCGCTATCCTGTCCTTAATGACCGCGGCGCCGTAAATAACGACGCCGGCGACCGCCATCGAGACGCATAACACGATCGCGTCGCGTTTAGTCAGGCTTTTTTGCACGATGCGGTCGATAATGTCGCCGATATATTTCGGCGGCAGCGTCAGAGCGTAGGTCAGGGCGAAGGTAAACGCCATTACCAGCAAAAACTTAAACCACTCTTTTTTAAAGAACCAACCGAGTTCTCTGAAGACCCGGATCATATCTCTCACTCCGTTTGCTTAATATACTGTGTCCAATATAAGCTGCTTTTCTTTCGTTTTAACTTTCGTTATGACAAAAGCGTTTTGCGTCGCTTCCGCGACTTCCCTAAAATCGTCGTCGTTGGCATATATGACGGCGAGGGGCGTTCCCTTCTCGACCTTTCGCCCGGTCTTGGCCTTAACGGTAATCCCGACCGAAAGGTCAATTTTATCGTCTTTGGTCTTCCGCCCGGCGCCGAGGCGCATTGCCGCGCGGCCGATTTCGAGGGCGTTGACAAGCGCGACGTAGCCGCTTTCGGGACTGGTCACGACGTGACGATACCGGGCTTTCGGGAGAAGCGAGTAATCGTCGGTTACGGCCGGGTTCCCGCCCTGATAGATGATCATTTCCCGGAATTTCTTTAACGCGGCGCCGCTCGCGACGACTTTGTCGATCGTCTCAAGCGCGCCGGCGCGGTCGGCTTCCTTCCCGGTCATAACGAGAAGCTCCGCCGCGAGATGCCGACAGAGATTACGGAAATCTTCCGGCCCCCTGCCTTTGAGCGTCTCCACGGCCTCGATTACCTCAAGGGCGTTGCCGACGGCCTCGCCCAGGGGCTCGCTCATATCCGTTATGACGGCGGCTGTCTTTTTCCCGAAACGGCGGCCGATATCGACCATCGCGGCCGCGAGATCGCGCGCCGAAGCCAAATCTTTCATAAATGCCCCGGCGCCGACCTTGACGTCAAGCAAAATATAATCGGCGCCGCTCGCGATTTTCTTCGACATAATCGAAGACGAGATAAGACCGATCGAGTCGATCGTCCCGGTGACGTCGCGCAAGGCGTATAACTTTTTATCGGCGACGGCGACCTCCGCCGTCTGACCGGCGACCGCCAGGGAAATATCCCGCACCTGCCGTAAAAACTCTTCCTGGGAAAGATCGATTCTGAAGCCGGGGATCGATTCCAATTTGTCGAGCGTCCCGCCGGTGTGACCGAGCCCGCGCCCGCTCATTTTCGCAACTTTCAATCCGCAGGCGGCAAGAATCGGCGCCAGCGTCAGCGTCGTTTTATCGCCGACGCCGCCCGTCGAGTGCTTGTCGACAAGAAAACCGCCGAGACCGGACAAATCTATCCGCGCGCCGCTCTCAAGCATCGCTTCCGTTAGGTAAAAACGTTCCGCGGGACTTAAATCGCGGAAACATATCGCCATTAAAAGACTGCTCATTTGATAATCCGGAATATCCCCTTTGACGTAACCGTCGATCAAATAACGAATCTCGGCGGCCGTCAGTTCTTCTCCGTTTTTTTTCTTAACAATTAAATCAACCGTACGCAAGCGTTATCACCTCATTGTCGTGAAGTTTATTATAGCACAAAACGGTGAATTATGCTATAATAATTTTGCGCGTTCGGCTAATTTCCGGTGTTTGCATGGATATAATCATTCGTCGCGAGCCTTTTTAGCGTCTTCTTGCCCGCCCCGAGAGCGATGATGACGGATGACGCGGCAAGGGCGAAAAACGCCAAGCCGGATATCAAAAGCGCCGCGTTCCCGCCGGCAAAATAATACCTTAAAAAGACGACACCGGCAAGCGCGTAAGCCGGAAACCCGATGATGAGAACTAATAAACTCAAAACCAAACGTTTGATTAACGCGCGTTTGGTATCGGACCCTTCCGCTCTCCTCAGCAACAAAACTCTCATGTTTCACCTCCAAATCATTTGTTGAAAAACAAAAAACGCATAACAAAAAGTTATACGCTTGGTGAACTCCTATGAGGTTAGCTGACGGGTTAGGGTACCCAAGTTACCCCTTTTGACAATCAAAATTCACCCCGGTTGCCGGGCCCCCCACTCTGTTACGATTCGGAGATTTCTATTAATATTGTACCAAAACACATGAATAAAGTCAATTAGTTTAAACATAAATAAAACGCCGGTTAAAGGAGGAAATATGAGCATCGGAGCGTTTTCGGTAAGTTTGGCAGCAAAAGACATTTACAAAACAAAGAATTTTTACGAAAAACTGGGTTTTAAGGGATTCGCCGGGAAGATCGCGGGAAAATGGTCAATTATCCTCTTCGGCCAGCATCGATGATCGTCTGCCTCGTAAGACACGGCGAGACCTCCTGGAACAAAGCCCGCTTGGTCCAGGGATTGACCGATAACCCGCTAAACGACGCCGGACGCCGCCAAGCCGAGAGCGTCGGCGCCTACCTTAAAACGCATGACCGCGAATGGGACCTGATCGTCACAAGTCCGCTTAAACGGGCCCGGGAAACCGCGGAAATCATCGCCCGGGCGATCGGGTACGATAAGCCGTTGCTCGTCGACGGGAACTTCCGCGAGCGCAGTTTCGGCGCGCTCGAGGGCAGGATTTTGGACGACGAGACTTACCGGGTAATCTTCGCGGAGGAAGCGGCCGGTTTGGAAAAACTTCGCGACCTGCGGGAAAGGGCGATTAGCGCGCTACTTGCTTTGGAAGGCAAAGCCGATAAGGTTTTGATTTGCGCTCACGCCCAGGTGATAAAGGGAATTATCACGGCGATTGACCCCGAATTTGATTTCCGTTTCCCCTTGAAAAATTCCTCCATGAATTATTTCGAAGTCCTAAACGGCAAAATAAAAATCATTGATTATAATATCACTCCGGAAAAGTAAAAATCCCGCGATAATCGCGGGATTTTATTATTGTTCAACATTGCCTTGCTATTTCAACCACGAATAACGGGCGCGAGCGTCGGCCAGGTTGTCCTCGATCGTTTTGTATACCCGGTCGCCGATTTCGTTCGTGTGCATGTCCTTGACGTCCTCATAACGCAAGACCTCGCAAACACGGATCAATACTTTGGTCCGACGGAAAGGGAATCTCTTTCGGACTTTATAGAAGTTATCGATGGCGAGAACGACGGCGTCGCATTTCGCTTTCTCGATAATCCGAAAAATCCCGTTCCGAAATTGGTTTAATTCCGGGCTCTTGCTCCGGGTTCCTTCCGGGTATACCGCGAGGGTAAAGCCTTGTTTCAGCCGGTCGATTCCCTGAATGATTACTTCCATCGCCTTGCGGTTATTGCGTCGGTCGAGGGGGAGAAACCCGGAAACGTAAAGCCAGGTGCCGACTATCGGAACCTTCATAATATTGTTTTTCATAATAAACGTCACGGGTTTTCCCTTAAAGGCGCTGATAATCATCAGAGGGTCGAGATTCGACTGGTGATTGGACACGATCAAGATATTGTTTTTCTCGGGGATAAGTTCTTTTCCCTCGACGATTACTTTCATATTGAAAAAACCGCGCAAGAAAATCGTCATGTGATAAATAAACCAATTGTAAAAAGGCTTTGGGGCCTTTATCTTTTGCTTTTTGCTTTGCAAAGACGTGCAAATCCCAAAAAATATCACGAGAAGCAAAAAGCCCGCGATCCAGGAAACAACCAGGATAATCGGGATGCTCCACCAAATAATCACGCCGGGAACGATTTGCGTGAAGTAAAAATAAATCGTAGCGATTATTAGAGCGGCAACAGACACGATCAAGGCAATCATGATCTCATCCTTTCATAAACGCGGAATGACAACTCGCCGATATCTTCGCGGGATATCAAGCGGAAATCCCCGGCCCGGTACGCGGGGAAAAAGATATCGCCGGGATAAGTTTTATTAATATGCGTCAAATACAGCCGGTCCGCGTAAGGCAAGGCCGCTTTGTATATTTCATGACCGCCGATAACGAACACCTCGTCCGCATGCTCTTCTTGTAAGAACCCCTCGAGATCTCGGATAATCGTAACGCCGGGGTATCTAAAACCGGGGTCGCGGCTCGCCACAAGATTATCGCGGCCCGGAAGCGGCTTGCCGAGGCGAGCCAATATCGACATGAACGTCTTTCTTCCCATCAGGACCCGGTGATTCATCGTCACCCGGCGAAAATATTTCAAATCCTCCGGGTAATGCCAGGGCAAGGCGTCGCCCTTGCCGATACAGCCGTTCGCGGCGACCGCGGCGATCAGGGATATCATACCGACACCTTGGCGCGAATCGCCGGATGGGGATTATAATCTATAAGACGAAAATCCTCGTAGCGGAAATCGTCAATCGACTCTACCTTTCTCGCAATCTCCATCTTCGGAAGCGGCCGGGGTTCGCGCGCAAGCTGCAGCGCGACCTGCTCGCGGTGGTCGTTATAAATATGCGCGTCGCCGAAGGTATGAACAAAATCACCCGGTTCCAGCCCCGCGACATGGGCGACCATCATCGTTAAGAGACTGTAGGACGCGATATTAAAGGGGACGCCCAAAAACGCGTCGGCCGAACGCTGATAAAGCTGACAGGAGAGCGTGTTATCGCGGACATAAAACTGATAAAGCAAGTGACACGGCGGCAAGGCCATCTCGTCGACATACGCCGCGTGCCAACTCGAGACGATTAGACGGCGGGAATCGGGACGCGTCTTTATTTCCCCGATCACCCGCGCGAGTTGGTCGACGGTTCGCTCGCGGCCCGCGAAAGCCCGCCATTGGCGGCCGTAAACAGGCCCCAGGTCTCCCCAGCGACGGGCGAAATCATCGTCTTCTTTGATCTTATTCGCAAACTCATCAAGCGTCTCGCCCCGGTATTCGGCCGAGGCCCGGTATTTTTCATACGGCCACTCGTTCCAAATCCGGACGCCGTTATCCACCAGATATTTAATGTTGGTTTCGCCCTTAATAAACCAAAGCAACTCGTGAATAATGGATTTTAAATGCACTTTCTTGGTCGTAAGCAAAGGAAAACCTTCTTTAAGGTTGTGCCGGAACTGGTAACCGAAAACGGAGATCGTCCCCGTTCCGGTGCGGTCGCTTTTTTCTTGTCCGTTTTCGAGAATGTGTCGTAAAAAATCCAAATATTGCTTCATTATATCCCTCGTTTTTACTAATTATATCATATCCCGATACCGAATGTTAAGAAAGCGTTATAAAAAAAATAAACAGTTCATAAAGAACTGTTTATAATATAGAATGTCGTTACTGCCAATTACGGGGTTTTGCGGCGTGATCGCCCGCGTTATCGGTATTTTGATCGCCCGCCAAGGCCTGATCCGTGTTTTGATTATTTTGCGGCGCCGCTTCGCCCTGTCCTTGGTTCTGCCGGTTTAACCGCTCGTAATCGCGATTAAACATTTCTTCAGAAAATTCGTTCTCGTATTGGTTATAATAATTAGGCTCGAATTGGTTGTCGTTGTAATGACGGCCGAAATTATTAAAGAGCGAGAACTTTTTTCTTTTGCGCATTTATCATGTCCTCCATTCTACAATCATATTATAAACCGATTAATATCGATTATAATTTATTCACGGAGGTAATTACTGCCTTTGAAACAAGCCGGTTCGCGCCGGGAAAGGTTGGGATAACCCTGTTGTCTCAACGCCTCGAACAAGACGATCGCGACGGTGTTGCTTAAATTTAAAGCCCGGACTTTATCGGACATCGGCAGGCGGATGCAACGGTCAAGACGCGGTTTTAGGATTTCTTTGGGAATTCCCGTCGATTCCTTTCCGAAAATAAAATAATAATTTTTCTCAAGATTGGCCAGCTCGCCATCGGTAAAAGCGCGCTCGCCGTAACGCGTCAGGAAATAATACTCCCCGGCGTTCTCCCGGAAAAACTCGTCAAGATTAGGATAGAGACGGTATTCAACTTTGTCGATATAATCGACGCCGCTGCGACGGAGATAGCGGCTCGCGAGACTGAATCCCAATGGCTCGATCAAGTGCAGGAAGGCGTCGCCTGCGAGGACGGTGCGCATGATATTACCGACGTTTTGAGGGATTTCCGGCTGGTAGAGAACGATATTATTGCGCGCCATTTTTCAACCTCTTTTTTAAATATTCCATATGTCGGTAAAACCACGGCGCGTCGGCGTGCAGTTTTTGAAAATATTCGATTTTTTTAATATTAATATTATTATTATTTGCTTCCAAAACAATTATATTTCTTAACATTTTTAAGTAACCAATCCAGGCGAAATTTTTATTTTTAAATTTTTCTTGGAATGTTTTTCTATTTAACGACTCCATTTCCGCAAGAGTCAACACGGAATCGTCGGAAAATTCAAATTCTCGCAAATACTCGTCTTTACCGCGGTTATGGGGGCAGACTTCCTGGCAGATGTCGCAGCCGTAATAGGCGTCTTTTAAAAGATCGTAACGGGGAAAATCTTCCGAAGCGACCTGCGTCAGAAAAGATAGACAGGACTCGCGGTTAAAGCCGCCCGCCAAGGCTGATGACGGACATTTTTTGACGCATAGATCGCACTCCCCGCACGAGGCTTCAAGGGGGCGGGAGTATTCCGGAAAAACATGATCGGTAAGAATCGTCCCAATCACGACGTAGGAGCCGAATTCCGGGGTAATAAGAAGAGTGTTCCTGCCGAGAAACCCGAGCCCGGCAAGCCACGCCAATAGTTTCTCGTCAAACGCGCTCCGATCGACTAAAATCTCGTAGCGGGATAATCCGCGCGTCCGGGCGACTTCTTCTAATTTGGCGGATAGAACCGCGTGATAATCGCTCCCGTAACCGAACCGGGCCGGCAAATACCGGCCTTGAGCTTTCGCCTGACGGTAGGGGAAAGCGCAGACAATGATGCTTTTCACCCAGTCATAACCGGGCGCTTTCCGGCGCTCGCGGTAAGCATCCGCGGGGACGATGCCGAGACGAAACGGTTCTTTTTTCATGCTATTTGCTCCTTATGAATCTTCGGTCGGAACCGGCACAAACGATAAAGGATTATCCCCAAATAAAGGGCCGCGAAGTTGCTTACCGCCATCGCGTACCAGATGCTTGAGGCCGGCAAATGCAAAACGTTTTTAAAAAAGAGAACGAGCGGGATGCGAAGCAGCCACAGCCGGAAGGTCGCCAAAATCAGGCTGAAATGCGTCTCGCCGCTTCCCTGGTATGCGCCCATATATACTTGATATATGCCCATCAGAGGCAGGGAAGTAAAAACAAAAAACATATATTCGACGCTTAATTCCAAAGCCTCGGGAACGCGGTTTAAAAACAGTTTAGCCAGTTCCTTGCGGAACGGCATCAAAAGCAAGCAGCCGATAACGCTGATAATGATGACCAAAACCATCGCCTTTCGGACCGCTTCCCGAGCGCGGTTTTCATTCCCGGCGCCGACGTTCTGGCCGACGAAAGT
>FZPS01000102.1_pt558 | contig 13315 bp, 12 predicted proteins | sample 1817821 | NCBI WGS metagenome assembly FZPS01 (sample SAMEA104158645, study PRJEB21678) | metagenome | place: Germany | collected 2015-04-21 | reverse complement strand
GTATTATATATCCTGGGTGATAAAAATGCTTAAACTACAAGTACCAACAATGGCAGCAGACGATCCAAGGCAGTATATGTTGAACGAGAACTTGGAAATATACGAGAAAGTGGGAGTCCCCAGTGGAGCATTGGAGATGCACTTTCACAACTTTTATGAAATAATGTATATTATTGAGGGTGAATTCACTATACTTGTTAATAACACAAATTACGTCTTGAACTCAGGCGACTTTATTCTCATCAATATAAATAATCTCCATCATTATACCTATACTGACAGCAAGCACGAAAATAACAAACGGATTCTCATGTGGGTTTCCAAGAAATATTTGAACCAACTGTCCGCTCCCAGTTATGAATTAGACAGTTGTTTTGCAAACGGATTTACTCCTGCGTGGCGTTTCCCACCCCATCACAGGGAACAACTCTATGAGTACATGCTGCAACTCCTGTACATAAGTGCGGACGACAACAGGAACAAAACAGAGAACAAGCTTCTACAGAATGCATACACTACGCTATTCTTTGTCCATCTGAACAAGCTCTGCCAGAGAAAAGAGTTTTCCTTCTCCCCGGAGAACACTTACAACGACCCAATGATACGCACAGTGTCCGAGTACATAAACCAGCATATCGACGAACCGATAACATTGGATACATTGGCAGCTCAAGTGCACCTGAGCAAATATCACTTTGCTCGGCTGTTCAAAGAGACCACGCGCATGACCGTCAGGGATTTCATAATTCAAAAAAGGCTGATTCTTGCCTGTGAGAAGATTTGGGCAGGAGAACCACTTAAGAACATTTACAGTGCGTGCGGCTTTACAGACTATTCTTCCTTCTACAGAAACTTCAAGTCCTTTTATGGACTTTCCCCTAGTGAATACAAGGAGTTCTACGACAAGGGGCCTGCCAATGATTAAGGAAAAAGAGTTCGCAGACCAAACCTTCACGAACTCTTTCCTCTTTATGATAGAATTCTCTTCAAGTTCTCCGCTGCAAAATTAAATGCTTCCTTGTTGGACTTAAAACTCACCTCTCGCTTAAACTCGCCTTCTGTAAGACGGTCAAGACCAACAAAACTCATAAGGTGCGGCTCAAGAGTCACATGAACAACCTCTTTTTTTGCAGCAAAGTCCTTTACAATCTCCTTTATCCTTGCCTGTCCGTACCCTGGTACTGTGATTCTGCCATCCTTCGTTCCATCTTTTATATGGAAGTACTCGATGTAACCGCAGAGCATCTTGTACGCTTGTAGCGGATCGTATCCTGCTAATATAAAGTTGCCCATGTCAAATACACATCTCAACCTGCCTTCAAAGCTTTCAAAAAGTTCGAGACAATCCTCAGGAGACTCGCCGTAGATTCCTTCCTCGTTTTCATGACAAAGAGTTACACCATACCTGTCCGCCAATTCAAGAAGTTTCTCCACCCTTTCAAATGCAGTCTTTCTAAATTCTTCTATCGGATGTCTATTTCTATTGTAAAAACTGAACATACGAATGTATTTACTTCCAAAAATATTTGCACTTTCACATATCCTTTCAAGTTTTACCAAATGTTCGTTGAAATCATCCGTAATATCAATCTTCCCGATAGGTGAGCCTATGGAAAAAACACTGATACCGTTTTCCTTTAAAGTCTCATTCAACCTTTTTACAGTTTCAAGGTCGATATCTGCAATGTTTTTTCCATCAACAAACCTTATCTCTAAGTAATCAATTTTATTTTGAATAAGCCCTTCAATCTGCTCCTCAAGGCTCACTGCATATTCATCTGCAAACGCTCCATAAACAATATTCATTCTTTCCCTCCTATAAGAATTTTGAATATTCAACCACTTCTCCCTGATGAATAACACCTTTAATATTAACATCATCTTCAAATATTACAATATCGGCATAACAACCAATTTTTATCTCACCCTTGTAGGAAAGACCCATTATTCGAGCAGGATTCCTGGTAATCAACTTTACTGCGCTGCATTTGGGTATAACAGCGTCTTTCACACATACCCTTACCAGTCTGTCACGGTTGGCGATGCTGCCTGCAAACACAGTACGATCAGGAAGTTATGTACAATAATACACAGTGCGCCTCCCACGCTTGCTGTTTTCTCACTAGTTCCTGCACAGCTTAATGAATTTGATACCAAACATATAATCATCAGTTTTTATCTTGTAAATCAGTTTAATTAGCTCTGGCGAAAATGCCTGCCGTTTGCAATTATCTCTACATCAATATCATCGATAAGATACGCCGTTTCTATTAGTCCTAGCTTTCTGAATCCCTTCTCCCTGGTTATGGTTGACATGCATTAATAAAGATACGTGGCCAGCTTGTTTCCATTACAATATGCCTGAATCATCTCATCATATGTGCAGTTTGTATGCACTGATGACAAAAAATGTTGTTCTCACCCATTCTTTTTGAGATAATCGGAACCAAGTAATTCCTGTGCATAGCTTATTCTTGCCAATATGTCTCCAAACTGGTTTACCAGATAATCAATCTCTTTCCTGTTCGAATTCTGTTGGACGGAGCCGCTGTAAAGATCATGTTTATGTACTATTTCTCAACTAAAAGCTTTTCTATTTTGTATTATACTTTTATACTCCTGGGAGAGGATAGATCCAATTGTGTATGAGTCTTTTTCTCATTATTGTCAATTTTTCTTCTCCCCTGTTTCAATAGCTTTTCACAAGGCATAAAATAAAGCATGACAGTATAAAATGACAGGAGTGTAAAAGATTGATTTATCTTCTCCTCTTTACATGGTGTCTTCCCCAGACGCTATTGGCATTTATTATAAGGGCCTTCGTTAAACCTGTTGTGTCAGAGAAACGGGGTAATGTGAATGTATACAAGGTTGATTGGGATACAGGTTCTCTGTCAATGAGCAACAAGGTATTTCTGTGCAAAACCCACTGGGAGAACGAGAAGGTTTTAATGCACGAAATTGGCCACTTCAAGCAGAGCCTTATTCTGGGATGGTTCTTTCTCCCGATTATTGGTTTGCCAAGTTTAATGTGGGCTTGGTGGGGACATGATTTGGCAAACAAGTACCGGGAGAAAAAAGGCCTCCACAAAGTCGACTACTACTCCTTCTACACTGAGAAATGGGCAAACAAACTCGGAGGAGTGGATTAAATCAAGCAATGGTCTGAGCTGGCAGACTTGTATTCCATTTTCCACATCGGTCCCCAAAGCATCCTATTGCCTTTTCATTCTCATAGATTCTGACAACCTCACAACAATTGGGACAACCTGCGCACTCAAAGCTTTTAGACACAAATGTACTGTCAGCAAGACCAAACCCCTTGAAGTTTGTTCTTCCTGTCTTTCTCACTGCATTCCTTGCTATTATTGCAGCGCCGATTGCTCCCATCATATCATAGTAATCAGGTACAATTACTTCAAAACCTAAAGCATCCTCAAAAGCTTTCTTTATACCCTTGTTTGCTGCAACACCGCCTTGAAAAAACACCTTGGGTAAAATCTCCTTCCCCTTGCCTATATTGTTTAAATAATTTCTGACAAGAGCCTCGCAAAGCCCGCCAATAATGTCTGCTTCATAGTATCCAAGCTGTTGCTTGTGTATCATGTCAGACTCTGCAAATACCGCACACCTGCCAGCTATTCTCACCGGTGTTGTTGCTTTTAACGCATAATCTCCAAACTCTTCTATGGGTATATCCAGTCTTTCTGCTTGTCTGTCTAGAAATGAACCCGTTCCTGCAGCACAAACCGTATTCATGGCAAAATCCACTACAATTCCATCCCTTAGGACAATTATTTTCGAATCCTGTCCTCCAATTTCAATTATTGTCTGGACGTCCCTGTCCATTTCCAATGCAGCAGTACTGTGAGCCGTTATTTCATTCTTTACCGCATCAGCACCTATCAGTGTAGCTGCAATACTGCGCCCGCTTCCTGTTGTCCCACATGCATGGATTTCCTCATCCATATACTTCTCCCTGAGCAATTTAAAACCCTCCTGGATAACCTGGATAGGTCTTCCCCTTGTTCTTAAGTATATTTTATCCTTCACATTCAACCTCCCATCCAGCACAATTAGGTCGGTGCTAACCGAACCCACATCAACTCCCAGATAATACATGCTCCTTCCTCCTTTCAAGCAAATCTAGGAATGCTTCTATTCGGGTAACGTAACCTGCCTCTCCAGTCATCTCATCAACAACTAGTGTCATTATAGGAAAATTCTTATCCTTCGATATACGGGGCAGTATAGCTTTTGATACAATTTCAGGCATGCAGCCCATGGGAAAGATTTGAATTGCACCATCAAGCCCGTCCTCATACGCCTTTACTGCTTCACCTATGCACTCTCTTGCATGTCCGCCTATTTCAAGCCTTAGGTACTCCTTGGAATGCCTTTTCAAGTCCAGCGAGTTTAGTCTTGTCGGCGACATGACCATGTTTTTCACCCACCAACTGGGAGTAAGTTCTCTCCTGGTAGAAACACCATACGACATAAGCTTGTCTTCGATATAAAGGTTCGAGAAGGGCTCAATGACAGTGTAAATCTCTCCAATAATCGCTATCTTGACAGGATCTTTATCCAAGTCCAACTCCACATTGTCAAACTTCTTCTCGTAGTCCTTAAGTAACTTTATCATCTCTTTAGGGTTTGAGCATCTTGCTGCATCCCGCTTGCTTGCATGCAATAGTTTTTTACACTCTTCCCGTTTCCTTTCGTAACCTGCCAGCCAATGGGCTTTGGCATCCAGTTTGTCAGTTAGATTAATAACATCGAGAGCATATTTTACACATTGTAACTTTTTGTGCTTTGACATCCTGCTTTTCGTTGATATTTCCGCAATTCTATTAAAAAGCTCAGATACTCCAATATCTCCCGGTGCATCTATAACTATGAATTTAAAATCGTGTCCCAGTTTGTTTAACAGATTCATTTGCATTTCGCAGTATTCTCCAAACCTGCAGGGACCACAGCTCCCAGTTAATAAAACTGTATCCGCTCCCATTTCAGCAGCTTGCACATAATTCCCAATCATTATTTTATACGGAAGACATATTTCCTCAGGAGAATGTAGGGAACCTATTTCCAGAGTCTTTTTGCTGTTCTTGGGCGGAATTACATACTCAATGCCCAGACCATCAAAAAGAGCCTTGACTGCAAGGTACACATTGCCCATATGAGGGAACGTTATCTTCATACGTCTTTCTCCTTTCCAGCATGTCAACAAAAGCTTCAATTCTTGTATTAACTCCCGACTCTCCTGTGTGTTCATCGATTTTTAGTACCATAAATGGAAAATCCCCTATGCGTTCTTTAACGAGCTCTATCAACACGGAATCGATACCACATGCAAAGGAGGAGATATAAATTACTCCATCACATAGTTTCTTCTCATAGGCAGTAGCCAGAAATCCGTAAGTGTTTCTGGCAAAAGTCCAGAAAGGCCTTTTGAATAATTTCCCCACCTCTGAATCCACTTCCTCCTCATCCACAAATTCTTCCGTTATTATCCCGATTCCCAGTGCGTTTAATTTTCTTACTATGTTCATGTTGCTGTAACTGTCATATATGTTGTACGGATGTCCTGCCAGTGCTACTTTCATTTCATAACTTAACGTGTTGATTCCAATATCGTATTCGTTCTGAACACTAACCGCCTTCTCAAAAGCCCTGCGGATTGTATTTCTATCCCTGGTCACCAGTCGCCCTGCTTCTTTGGCCCACTCGTAAAGCCTTTTATCATCCGTTGCATAGATGGGCTCTGAGATTACAGCAGGCAAATCTGGTATGTTGTAAACAACCATCTCGGGAAGCCCGCAGAACTTGGGACATATATACTCCCTTTTTCTAATCTGCATTATCCTCGGAATTAATATTGCATCACACTTGTCTCTCAAAGAAGCAACATGGCCATGAAACACTTTAACCGGCATGCAAGCCTCGTCAACGCAATGTTTTACTCCCAGATCCAAAATACTCTTGTTGGTGTCTTCCGAGACAATTGTTTCTGCTCCAAGCTCCGTAAAGAAAGTCATAAAAAAAGGATGGTATTTATAATACAAAAGACCTTTTGGTATCCCTATTTTCATAAAACCCTCATTTCAACCTACTTAATATATTCACATATCAACCTTTTCATTATTTCCCCAATTCCTCAAATTATTCCATGCATCTGAAAAAGTCATGGAAACTGGTCGCAATTGAATGTGGAAAACAGAGAAAAATGATGTATAATAGTTAGGATTATTATTAAAAGGTGATATGAATGCATGATAAGTTCTTATCAAAAGCCAGTGAACTGATGCCTGAATTGAATGAAACAATCCACAGGCCTGTCGAACTAGTGGAAGCTTTGCCCGATAAAAACGCTCTTCATGGGGTGAAAATGATTAATGGCAAATATGTTGAGAATTTATACTCCCAGGAGCTACAGAACGGTGATATTTTTACTGTGGATTTTGGAACCCATATTGTTGGATACCTTACACTTAAAATAAAGCCTGTGGGACATCAGCAGGATTCTCCTTTAAGGCTAAGACTAGTCTTTGGTGAAATGCCCTGCGAGATTCCGGATTTTGAATACGCTGGCACTCTCAGCAGTACCTGGATACAGGAGGAAATTGTAAATATTGATGTTTTGGCAGAACCTTTTACTCTTCCCAGAAGATACGCTTTCAGATACTTAAAGGTTGAAATATTGGGACGGTGTACTGCGTACAGGGTTAAGTTCGAAGACATATACTGTACTGCGGTTACTTCCAGCGATTGCTCAAGTATTGAAAAGTTGAACGATGATATGGATACAATGCTTGCAAAAATAGACGAAGTGTCTATAAGGACTCTTAAAAACTGCAGCCAGGAAGTCTATGAAGATGGTCCCAAGCGCGACAGAAGGCTCTGGCTAGGAGACCTGAGATTGCAGGCGATTGCCGACTATGTAACCTTTAAAAACTACAATCTGGTAAAAAGATGCCTATATTTGTTTGCTGGTCTTCCACATCCGGACGGACAGATAAGCAGCTGTATTTTTCACGAACCAACTTTGTCAAACGACAGCTGGATATTAAACGACTATTCACTGTTTTTCATAAGCGTACTATACGACTACTTCAATGAAACAAATGATTTGAATTTGCTTAAAGAGCTTTGGGATACTGCTTTCCGGCAAGCAGAAATTGTCTCAGAGCAAATTGATGAATATGGACTGGTCAAGCACGGTCAGACAAAGTACTTTGTAGACTGGTGCGAAGGACTTGATAAAAACACATCCGCTCAAGCTATCGCAATATACACCTTCAAGCAGTGCCATGCTCTTGCAACAGCATTGAATGATGAAAAACGCATGAGCTTCCTTGAAGAAAATATAAATGTCTTAACCAAAGGTGCGGTCAAACATTTATACAATAACGAGATTGGCTTCTTTGAAAGCGGTGAAAGAAATCAATTGTCCTGGCACTCTCAAATATGGATGATTCTAGCAGGAGTTTTTGAAAAGGATGCAAACGCAAACCTTTTAAAAAGACTAATAAACTCAGACATTGAGATTCGCCCTCGCACTCCATACATGTATCATCATTTCATACAGGCTCTCTTTGACTGCGATATGAAGGAAGATGCTATAAAATATATCAAGGCATACTGGGGTAAAATGGTTGAGCTGTGCGCCGACTGTTTTTGGGAAGTGTTTGACCCGGACAACCTGTTGCTCTCCCCGTATAACTCAATCCAGATAAACAGTTACTGCCACGCCTGGAGCTGCACTCCCAGTTATTTCATACGAAAATACTTAAGCTAATAATTACTGCGGGATTTTCCGCAGTTTTTTCATGTTTTTGTCCTTGTCCCTTGTTGCCATTAACACCCGCCAGTCCAATTAACACCAAGAAAAAGATTCTGCATATTCAAAAAGGAGCAGTCCCACAAATGAGACTGCTCCATAATTTATCTATTTGGTAATATTTACTCTTCCTTATTAGGCTCATAGAAATCCTTCAGCCTCTGGATAAGTTCATATTTGTCAGCTGCTGCTTCCTCAGCCTTTCCAAAGAGCTCGTCTGCTCTCTCAGGGAAGGTCTGATTGAGTCTTGTGTAACGGGTTTCACTCATTATAAAGTCTCTGTAACTCTTCTTTGGAGCCTGGCTATCCAAAGTAAATGGATTCTTGCCCTCTGCAATAGCCATTGGATTGTATCTGAAGAGTGTCCAGTAGCCAGATTCAACTGCTTCCTTCATGCGAATCTGTGAGTTGCCCATGCCGCCCTTGATACCGTGCATCTCACATGGTGAGTATGCAATGATAATGGATGGTCCTGGGTATGCTTCAGCTTCCTGGAGAGCTTTCAAAGTCTGATTCAGGTTTGCTCCCATAGCAATCTGAGCTACGTAGACATAACCGTAGGTCATTGCAATACGTGCAAGATCTTTCTTGCCGATATCCTTACCAGCTGCAGCAAACTGTGCAACCTGACCCAGCTGTGAAGCCTTGGATGCCTGTCCGCCGGTATTGGAGTAAACTTCTGTATCAAATACGAAAATGTTTACATCTTCACCAGAAGCAATTACATGGTCAAGACCGCCGTATCCGATATCGTAAGCCCATCCGTCACCACCGAAGATCCATACTGACTTCTTAGCCAGATAGTTTTTATTTTCAAGAATCTCCTTGGAAAGGTCATCTGTATTTTTCTCGAGAACCTTGACAAGCTTTTCGGTAGCCTTGAAGTTAGCCTGACCATCATTCTTTGTATCAAGGTATTCCTTGATAACAGCTCTATCGGCTTCGTCAGTTGTCTTCTCAAGGAGTTCCTCAACGTAACCAACGAGTCTTTCTCTTAAGGTCCTCTGACCAAGGTAGATACCGTAGCCGAACTCAGCATTGTCTTCGAACAAGCTGTTTGCCCATGCAGGACCTCTTCCAGTCTCACGGTTTACAGTGTAAGGTGTGGCAGGTGCAGAGCCGCCCCAGATGGATGAACATCCGGTTGCGTTTGCTATGTACATTCTCTCACCAAACAGCTGGGTGATAAGACGTGCATAGGAGGTTTCCGCACAACCTGCACAGGAGCCTGAGAACTCAAGCAATGGCTGGTTGAACTGGCTTCCCTTGACTGTAAAGTCTGCAAAGGATGTTTCCTTCTTAGTAACGTTTGCAACCATGTAGTCGAATACCTTCTGCTCTTCAAGCTGACTTTCCTGTGGAACCATTACAAGCGCCTTTTCCTTCGCCGGGCACTGCTTTGCGCAAACCGAGCAACCCATGCAGTCCATAGGACTTATGGAAATTGTGTACTGGTACTGTTCCACGCCCTTGCCCTTCATCTGAACCATCTTTGTATTCTCTGGGGCATTCTTTGCTTCATTCTCATTCAGAACAAACGGCCTTATAGTAGCATGTGGGCAGACATATGCGCACTGGTTACACTGTATGCAGTTCTCTGGAATCCACATTGGTACATCAACAGCAACTCCACGCTTCTCGTAAGCTGCAGAACCCTGCGGGAATGTACCGTCTGCATGATCCATAAACACGGATACAGGCAATGAATCTCCATCCATCAGTGCAGCAGGCTTGAGGATGTTCTTAACGAACTTAACAAGCTCTGGACGATCTCCTGTAATCTGTTCTTCTGCTTGTGTTGTATCAAGATTCTTCCATGATTCAGGTACGTCAACCTTAACTATTGCATTAACACCTGCGTCAATGGCTTTCCAGTTCATTTCAACTATCGCTTCGCCCTTGGAGATGTAGGAATCTCTTGCAGCTTTCTTCATGTACTCAACAGCCTTGTCAATTGGCAGGATATTCGCAATTGCAAAGAATGCAGACTGCAGAACTGTATTGGTACGCTTGCCCATTCCTATCTCACGAGCAATATCTATTGCATTGATTATATAAAAGTTAATGTTATTGTCAGCAATATATTTCTTAACCTTGTTTGGCAGATGTGTATCCAGCTCTTCAGGAGTCCACTGGCAGTTAAGCAGGAAGGATCCTCCTGGCTTGACATCACGAACAATTTCAAATCCTTTTACTATGTATGATGGGTTGTGGCAGGCAACAAAGTCCGCCTTCTTTACATAGTATGATGACTTGATAGGCTGGTCACCAAATCTCAGGTGGGAAATGGTTACTCCGCCTGTCTTCTTTGAGTCGTATTGGAAGTAAGCCTGGATGTATTTATCTGTGTGGTCACCAATAATCTTGATGGAGTTCTTGTTGGCACCAACAGTACCGTCACCGCCAAGACCCCAGAACTTGCAGCTGATGGTTCCTTTTGGCTGGGTGTCAGGTGAAGGCTTCTCTTCAAGAGACAGATGTGTAACGTCGTCAACTATTCCGATTGTAAAGCCGTTCTTTGGCTCATCCTTTTCAAGATTCTCATAAACTGCAAATATGCTTGATGGTGGTGTATCCTTTGAACCCAGTCCGTAACGACCACCTACAACCTTGATATTAATACCGTTTGTAGCAAGAGCGGTAACAACATCAAGATACAAAGGTTCACCCAGTGCACCAGGCTCTTTAGTTCTATCAAGAACCGCTATCTTCTTCACTGTCTTTGGCAATGCTTCGATAAGCCTGTCCGCTCTGAAAGGACGATACAATCTAACCTTGATCAATCCTACCTTTTCGCCCTTATCAATCAGGTAATCTATAACTTCTTCAATTACGTCGTTTACCGAACCCATAGCAATGATAACTCTCTCAGCCTCAGGGTGTCCGTAGTAGTTGAACAATTTATAGTTTGTGCCAATCTTCTTGTTAACCATTTCCATATATTCTTCAACGATGGCAGGAAGAGCGTCATAATACTTGTTACATGCTTCCCTGTGCTGGAAGAATATATCTCCGTTTTCTGCACTTCCGCGTAGTACTGGGTTTTCAGGATTCAAAGCTTTGTTTCTGAATTCAGCAAGAGCTTCCTTGTCTATCATTTCATCCAGATCATTGTAGTCCCAAACTGCGACCTTCTGGATTTCATGGCTTGTCCTGAATCCGTCAAAGAAATTAATGAATGGTATGCGACCCTTAATTGCAGCTAGATGTGCAATTGCTCCAAGGTCCATGACCTCCTGTGCATTTGTGCAGCATAGCATTGCGCAACCTGTCTGACGGCATGCATAGACGTCCGAATGGTCGCCAAAAATATTCAGTGCATGCGATGCAACAGTTCTTGCTGAAACATGAACCACTCCTGGCAATAACTCTCCTGCAATTTTATACAAGTTGGGAATCATTAGAAGTAAACCTTGAGAAGCAGTATATGTAGTAGTTAATGCGCCTGAAGCAAGACTTCCGTGTACTGCTCCAGCTGCTCCCGCCTCCGATTGCATTTCTACGACCTTTACATTGTCGCCAAAAATATTCTTGAGTCCATTCGCAGACCAAGAGTCGGTAAGCTCGGCCATAACACTGGAAGGTGTTATTGGATAAATTGCTGCTACTTCAGTAAAAGCATAACTGACATGCGCCGCAGCGGTGTTACCGTCCATTGATTTAAACTTTCTTGTCATGTAAAATGCCTCCTATATTAATGAGCTATATTTGAAAAACGGCGATTGTGTTTTATCAAACAACAACGTTAATATCTTAACATATTTTAATGGTAAAGTAAAGAAATTATATGTTAACAACTATTCAACCCAATGCCTTCCATCAATAAAAATTTCACCTCTCATACATAACGAGAGGTGAAACTGGATTATTGTTTTTTATTGCTTTTTTCTAAGTACAATTATCGCCACAACTACTGCCACAACCACCGCTGTAGCCACCACAACAGCAATTATAATACCAAGATTACCGCCGTCTTTTTCAGACTCGTCTGTGGGTTCCTTCGTTTCCTTCTGCGATTGTGTTGGTGCTGGTGTTTCATCTTCCAGTACCGTGACCTCGAAGGTATAGGTCTTTTCTTCATATGTAACGGTTATTGTTTTGGCACCTGGGGTTTCACTATCGAACCCAGAAATCATGTCTTCTGTAAGCATACCGTCTACTTCCATTCCGTTCGAGTAGACAATGGTATAGAATCCTCCATTTGGCGAGAACTCTTCTCCAACCTTGTACTCTGTTTTACTTACCTGTCTCTTCTCCTTGAAATCGGTTACCTCAAGGTTCACAAGCATTGGAGAGCCCCAAGTTGATGTGTCATAGTCCACACCGTCAATTCCTGCGTTAACCTCCAGTTTCAGTTCCTTCGTCCCCTCAGGAATTTTGGCAACACATGCAACAGGCAAGTCTCCCACTGCAACTGTCTCACTTTCATAAATCTTCTCACCGTCCGCCCAAACCACAAAGACAACATGTGCGCCTCGTGCTTCCAACACTGCGTTTTTGCCCAAATATGCAGCAAAATGTGTGTAGTTGTATTCAGAAATATCGTATACAATTTCACTGGGTTCTGAAACGCTTATTGGATGGGCCTCAATGGAATGGGGATACTTGAAATCTTCATTATCATGCCTGATAGTACCCTCAATGTCAAAGATGGGAGTTACGTACCCTGTTGCACTTACGTACTCAATCTTGGTTAAATACAAGCCATCTTCGTTTTCAGTCTCCTCAGCGAGGACGGAAAGCAATGATGCTGCAAGAAATAATGTGATAACAATAAATATCACTTTTTTCATAACGCAAGCCTCCTTTATCAATTCTCAAAAACTTTGTATTTTCCACTCCTTAGCTGCTCTATGTAGTCCTTTGTCATCTTCCAGTACATGGTTGTACTAATCTCGCCATTTTCATCTATCCACTTCTCGATCTCATTGGTCATTTTACTTGTGTCCGCCGGAAAAATCGCAGTATTCTCCGCATACTCGTTGAAAGAATTTATAACTACGATTTCGGGCTTCTTTTCAGCCATCAACAACTTCTCCCACTGTTCCCTATACCATTTGCCCTGATTGCGCATTACCGGTGGTGCACCTTTTCTATTATTCCACCCAGGCATGACCACAACCACTTCCTCATGCAGCTGTGTGCCCTTGTCAAACGCCCACCCGTAACGTCCAGGATTACTACCATTGTCTGCATATCTGATGGTGAACATCTCTCCATATGTCTTCTTCCCATCGTAGTTGTTCCACAACTCTTCTCCCCCATCTCCATAAACAATAAGCAGGGGTTTGTCATCCAGATAGTAGTGATAGTCGGATGTTCCAAACTCCTGCATGCAGTATCTATCCCAAAGTATTTTTGCCTCTTGTTCAATACTTGCAGCATTGTTAGACCATTGTATTGCGCCAATAGCCGAGCAGTATTTGATAGGCCTGTTCTCAGGAATGTCATTCCATTCCTTTATGCATTGTGCAA
>FZPS01000059.1_pt695 | contig 13321 bp, 9 predicted proteins | sample 1817821 | NCBI WGS metagenome assembly FZPS01 (sample SAMEA104158645, study PRJEB21678) | metagenome | place: Germany | collected 2015-04-21 | reverse complement strand
GAGTAGGAGAGATAATGGCCTATGAAATTAGTAAGACTTTTGTCTACAGTCCTAAAAATACGCAGACTCCACTGGGAGTAGCGTCTGTTCATACTCCTGATAATCAAGTGGTAATCAGCACTATACTTCGGGCGGGGCTTCCTTATCATCAAGGTTTTGTTCGTTATTTAGATCAAGCCGACAATGCTTTTGTCTCTGCCTACAGAAAATATAAAGATGCTTTAAAATTTGATATTTATATAGAATATATCGCTTCTCCTCGTATTGATAATAAAACGTTGATTATCACTGATCCTATGTTGGCTACAGGAGGGAGTATGGAGTTAAGTTATAAAGCTATGATGACAAAAGGGAATCCTTATGAAGTCCATATTGCTGCTGTTATAGCCAGTCAACAGGCTATAGATCATCTGAAATCTAATTTAGATCATGAAAATATAACTATTTGGTGTGCAGCCATCGATCCTGAGATCAATGAGCATTTTTATATTGTTCCCGGATTAGGCGATGCCGGTGATTTGGCCTTTGGAAACAGGGAATAAGAGTTTATAGTCACCCGAAGCATATAACAAAGAAGCAAGGATCGTACGATCCTTGCTTCTTTTGTCTGAATTATTTTTTCTTACTGCTTTTGGTGGTCTTGGTCGCAGTTTTTCTTTTCGTTGTCTTTTTACTTTTCCCCTTATTCTCTTGCTGCTCTTTAATGATTGCCAAGCACTCATCAAGCGATAGTTCAGCAGGAACTTTATCTTTGGGAATCTTATAATTTTTCTTCTTATAAGAAATATAGGGGCCGTATCTGCCATTCAGGATTTGCATCTCCGAATCTTCTGCAAAACTTTTGATGTGTTTTTTTGCATCAGCTTCACGCTTGGCAAGTATAATTTCTATCGCCTCTTCAAGCGTAACCTCTAATGGGTCTAATGTTTTAGGTAGAGAGGCATATTTTGAATTGTGATAAACGTAAGGGCCAAATCGTCCAACTCCAATTTTCACCTCTTTATCTTCAAAATCACCTAAGGAACGGGGGAGCTTAAATAATTCTACGGCTTCTTCAAGTGTCAGGGTTTCCATGGACATCCCTTTTCTCATTTGTGCAAAACGAGGTTTTTCCTCATCTTCCGAGCTACCCATTTGTACAACCGGGCCATAGCGCCCAATCTTAACGGAGATGGGTTTTCCTGTCTTGGGGTGATTTCCCAGCATACGTTCTCCTACGCGATGTTCGGTTTGTGTTTCAAGGGCATCGTCAACTAAAGGATGGAAACGATCATAAAAAGAGGAGAGGGTTTTATCCCACTCTTTTTTGCCTTCTGCAATATCGTCGAATTCTTTTTCAACGGTTGCAGTAAAGTTATAATCCATGATCTGAGGAAAGTATTCTATCAGGAAGTCGTTCACTACAATACCTACATCCGTGGGATATAGTTTTGCCCGTTCCCTTCCGGCCATTTCTGTTTTTATGGTATCGCTGATTTGCTCTCCCCCCAGTTCAATAACATTATATTTTCTTTCAACACCTTCTATATCTCCTTTCTCGACATAGTCTCTGTTTTGTATGGTAGAGATGGTTGGAGCATAAGTAGATGGACGGCCTATTCCTAGTTCTTCTAATTTGCGGACTAAGCTGGCTTCGGTGAATCGGTACGGACCCTGAGTAAAGCGTTCGGTAGCAGTGATTGACTTTCTGTCTAAATTCTGTCCCACACTTAGAGGGGGTAATATGCGATTATCGTCTTCCTGAGAATCTTCATCATCGTATGACTCTCTGTACACACGTAAGAAACCATCAAATTTAATTACCTCTCCGGAAGCTACCAGCTTTTCTTTACTGTTGCTGATGTCTATTGTAGCTGTTGTCTTCTCAAGCAGGGCTTCTGCCATTTGTGAAGCTAAAGTACGCTTCCATATCAATTCATACAAGCGTTGTTCCTGAGAGGAGCCTTCTATGGCTTCGTGTTGCATATGGGTGGGGCGTATTGCCTCGTGTGCTTCCTGAGCTCCTTTTGAATGAGTTTGGAACTGACGTGTCTTTACGTAATTCTTTCCCATTGTTTTAGTGATTTCTTCCTTGCATTCATTGATTGCAAAAGTAGACAAGTTAACCGAGTCAGTACGCATATAAGTAATGTGCCCTGCTTCATAAAGTCGCTGAGCAATCATCATAGTCTGTGCTACAGAAAATCCTAGCTTTCGGGAAGCTTCCTGTTGTAGTGTAGAAGTTGTGAAAGGAGGTGCAGGATGTTTTTTGCTGGGACGTGTGGTTATATCTTCAATTGTGAAAATTGAGGTTGTACATGCCTCTAAGAAACGAGTGGTTTCTTCTTTCGTTTTAAAACGCTTATTTAGTTCAGCCCTGATTTCCTGTGAATCCCCATTCTTGTCTTTTGTTTCAAAAATTGCTGTAACCCGATAGGAGGCCTTGCTCTTGAATTCTCTTATTTCTCGTTCTCGCTCCACGATTAAACGTACAGCTACGGATTGTACCCGTCCGGCAGAGAGGGCCGGTTTTATTTTTCTCCAGAGAACGGGAGAAAGCTCAAAGCCCACAATGCGGTCAAGTATCCTTCTTGCTTGTTGTGCGTTAACTAAATTGAGATCTATTTCTCTGGGGTTTTGAATGGCATTTTGAATGGCATTCTTGGTGATCTCATGAAAAACAATACGTTTTGTGTTTTCTGGTTTTAAGCCTAAAACATCATATAGGTGCCATGATATGGCTTCTCCTTCACGGTCCTCATCCGAGGCCAACCAAACGGTTTCTGCTTTTTTAGCTTCTGCTTTAAGTTCGCTGACTACCTTCTTCTTGTCAGCAGGGATTTCATATTGTGGTTCAAAGTTGTTTTCTATGTCTACTCCAAGATCTTTTTTCTTTAAATCCCGGATGTGCCCATAACTGGATAGAACTTTATAGTCATCTCCTAAAAATTTCTCAATAGTCTTTGCTTTCGCCGGAGACTCGACTATCACTAGGTTTTTATGCATAGTTATATACGACTAATTTATAGCTTAATTCACACAAAGGTATTAATAAATGCTTATTACACATATCTTTGCTATGAAAAAAGGTGTTTTTTTATGTAAAAAACACCTTTTTGTTTTATTTTAATTTTTTAAAAGAGAAACTTAACTCCTCCTACGAAATTGATTCCCTCCGTAGGATAACTATAGAAATATTGGTAATCCTGGTTAAGTATATTATCTGCTTTAACGTAGATAGATGCTCCTTTATAGAGTCTATAGGTAACCTCGGCATGTAAGTTGCTTACGGGGTCGAAACGTTTCATCAGATTGCTTTCCGTTCTGTGGATATAGCGATAGCCTAATTCAATGTCAAGAGGAGATATGGGGCGGAAAACCGTTCTGAAGTCTAAATCAAACAGAGGCTTCATTAGTAAGGCTAAATCATTATCCACACTCCAGTTCCTGTAGATTCCCGATAGGGTAAGATCAACCAGATTTTTATAGCTGTATGAAAAGGTGGCTCCGGCAAAGACATTATTGCTATTGGTTTGATCTAGATCTTCCCATAGATAGAGTGAGTTGACATCTGTAACAGGCACTAGGCTTTCATTGTGTTGGAATACATCCTTTTTAAGATTTTGATATCCCCCAAAAAGGTTAATCCAAAGTCCTGCGGTTGGAGAGGCTTTAAATCCGATAGAAGCATTTACCTGTTCGTATGTATCTTCCAGTCGACGCGATAAAAGAGCATAAGGATTTAATGTTTCCATCCGTCGGAAGTCATTGACTTGTCTGCCTCCCGTAGCGGTGACGTATAGCATATAACTGTCAGAGAATAGATAGGCTATATATACATCGGGAGCTACATTTACCGATTTTCCAAAGTTGAAAGCTAAATCCACATGGGCTCCAAGCCTCATCTTCCAATGATCGTCTTGATATTCGTAGTAGGGATTAAAGTCGGTTGTTGTATAGTTTTCTATGGAGTCACTACTATAAAAGAAGTTATTCATCGTAAAGAAAACACCTATTCTACTCTCATCATTGATAGGCGCAAAAACATCAGCAGCGGTTTGTAGTTTACTTTCCTTGTTTGCCTCGATATTCTCTTTCGTTGCTGTTTTGTCTAGCCAATCATTTTGTCTGGAGTAGTGATTGAAACTCATATTCACATCAGCTTGAAGTGGCAAATCTGAATTTGTGGTTTCCACTCCTACTAAAAAGGAAGCATCGGTGAATTTTTGCTTATCAATACTGGTTTTCGGATCTATTATGGGAGGCTCTGTAGGATCGTAATGTATTCCCATTAAAATTTCATTGTGATAATTGAAATTACTCAACCCGAAGTTTCCCCCTAAATTTAGGTTAGCCCCTGAAAATTGATGCTGGTAGTTAATTCCTGCATTGGTTTTATAGTATCGGGCATCCCATTTGTTTCCGTTGAATAACTCTAATTCTCCGTTCATTCCCATTAAACTGAAGTCTACGTTTAACTGGTCTCGTGGAGAAATACTGAACAGGTAATTTAAGCGGCTGTCGATGTTGCCATAGTTCCCATAACCAAAGCGAATATATCCGGGATTTGCCTTTTTTAATGTTTCTGTGCCCATAAAGGGTTCTATGCTTGTTTTAGGAAACATATAACTGGGCGAGAATTTGGTGTCATAAACCACCTCTTTCTTAGTTACTTTAGGTTCTTCTACCGGTGGTAAGACGTTAACTTTTGACGCATCCATCAGGGTAGGGTTATACTCTTGTTCAACAACTACGGTTCGGATATGTGTAGTGTCTTTCGATTGTTCCTGAGCTTTTATGGAAGTAGTAAAAAAGAAAGCTCCTGCCAATATATAATAATTGAATTTCATGTTTATGCTGTTTATTCTTCAGTTAGTTTATTTAATCTACTTTGAATCATTTCCTCAATATGTTGGTCTCCTTTATAATTTTGTTGTAAGCTCAACAAATATTGACGGGCTTCAATTTTCTTACCTAAGGCTACATTTACATCGGATAGTAATATGAATCCTCGCGCTAGCCAATAAGCATGAGGGGTGCTCTGCTCAATGAAATCTATTAATTCATTTTCAGCAGTCTGATATTGTTCTTGATTGTAAAGCATTTCAGCTACTCTGAACTTAGCTTCGGCCCCATAAATGATTCGGGTATCTTTTGCCAATATCTTATAGTCTTCGAAAGCTTTATTATCCGCATTCTGTCTTTCATAAGCTTTAGCTCGCTCATAAAGAGCCTCGTTCTTTAGCTCAGGTTCTATTTTTTCTTGAGCTAAGACTTCAGTCACAGCTTGTATGATTTCTATATCATCCTTTAGAGCAACTGCTGACTTCAAGATGCCTTGGTAAGCCGTTTTCTTGTGAGTAGGCGTTGTTGCTATCTCTTTTAGGTGTTTATAGCTAGCCAACGCTTCACTGAATTGATTTAATTTTATTTGTACAGCACCACGCATTACTAGAACCTCTTCTAAGTATGGGTTATTGGGATATTTCAATAATTCGTCAGAATGATGTAAAATTTTCTCATAATTACCTTGTTGGTTAGCTATGGTACATAAGTAGTAATGTGCTCCTAGTTGGAAAGCCCCCTGTGGAAAACTTTGAAGATAACTATTGAAGCTTTTTTTGGCTTGCTCTATACTACCCTTCATAAATGCACGTTCGGCAGCTACGTAGGTCAAGGAGTCTTGCTCACTGGCATCAAATTGGATGTTTCCCGGAATTTGAGAAACTAATGAAGCAAATTCATCCACTCTGTTTTGGTCGACATAGAGGGATTTTAAATCGCGCATGGCTGTACGAGCTTCTTCACTACCCGGATAGCTCATTGCTACCTCTTTATACGCACTGATAGCTTGATCGTATTTGCCATCTTGATAATATAACAGACCAATTTCTGTGGCCGCTTTCCTTGCCAAAGGACTTTGTGGATATTTTCCCATAAGTTCCTTAAAGGAAGATATGGCCTGTGCATTATTGTTCAGTTGCACATAAGAACGTCCTTTCTCGTAAATGGCATTCACTACATAGGGAGAGGAAGGGTATTTACCGACCAATCTATTTAATAATGTGATTTTGCCACTATAGTCTTTTTGTATTCCGGAAACTAAGGCTAATTGGTAGAAAGAATAATCTCCTGCTTTAGAGCCTAAACTCTCAGCTTCAGCATAATGGTGTTTGGCTTCATTGAACTGGCGACTCTGGAAGTAGGTGTCACCCACTCTATTATGTGCATCAGCAATGGCAAACGATTCGTTTACATCTTTATTTAGTTGTATGTATTTTAAGAACCACTGGCGTGCATTGCTGTATTGTTTGTTGTGAAAATGAATGTATCCCAGATTATAATGCGCCAATGCATACATTAAAGAACTCTTATCGGTTGTAGTTTGTAGGTAACTATTGAAGTCACGCATGGCCTCATTGTATTTATTCAGGCGATAATATGATTCACCTCTCCAATAATAAGCTTCTGCTTTTGTTTTTTGATTGTATTGGGCTAAGTCTAAAGAAAGATTGAAATAATTCAAAGCCTCCAAAAAAGATGCATTGGCAAAAGTTTGAGTTCCCAGTTGGAATAATATTTTTTGTTTAGCTTCTAATATCTTTGCACTTGGACGGGTTATGCGGTTGATTGACTCTAAAGCCGGAGCATAACTGCGTGTTGTCATATAAACATCAACTAAATAACTGCTTATTTCTTCGGCATGAAGAGAGTGTGGGTAATCATTCAGGAATTTTTCAAATACCGTAACCGATTCCCCAAATGCAGAGTAGGAGGTCTCGTGAATGGTTAATGCGTGGTTATATGCCGCTTGTTCTGCTATAAGAACATCTGCTTTAGAGGATGCAGCCTGTTCAAAAGCCATACGTGCATTATTTTTATCAGCCAATTTGAGGTAAGATAATCCCATATGCAAAAAGGCATTTTGAGAGAGAGCATCATCCAGGGTCGTTGTCTTACCTAAATTTTCTGCCGCTTTTGAATATACCTGTGTTTGGTAGTAAGCCATACCCAACATATACAAAGCGTTGCGTTGGGGTGTTTTTGTGTTTTGTAGATATTGTTCAAATTCCGTAATAGCTTTAGGGTAACGTTGATAAATATAGTTTACCTGTCCTAGAATGCGATGGAACTCACTGTTTTTAGGATGATTGGGATAAGCGCTCAGCGCATTTTGTGCCACAATCTCAGCTTTGTCCGCTTGATTCTTCAATAAATATATATCGGCGATATAGAAGTTGGATAGTGCACCATATTTGTCGTGGAGCTGCAAAGATAGAAAGCCTTTGAAGGCTTCATCGTAACGTTCTTGTGTATATCGAATATATGAGATATAATAAGTGCAATCATCTGCATAACGATTACTGCTTAATCGTAATGTTTCAAACCAAATGGCAGCCTCCTTGCTATTTCCCACCTTTAAATGAGAAAGAGCTAAACGATAGGTCATATCATCCCGTTCGTCACGATCCAGAAGATCTAATCGGGAGGAATTAAAGAAAGCCAATGCTTGGTGGAAGTCCTCATCAAAGAAGTGGGCGGAAGCCATCAAAGCATAAATTCTATTGGCATAGGGTGAGTCTGGGTATCTTTCCAGATGTTGCTCTAGTAAAAGTAGCTTGTTTTGATCTCCCATTTCATACTTAGATGTAGAAAGCATATAATCTATATCTAGTAGATGAGAAGGGTTTGGTTTTTGTAAATAGTCCTCTAGCAGGGTAATGACTGTGGCATAACTCTTCTGCTCATATAAGGTTTTCGCTTCTTTATATAGCGTTTCGTTGGCTGTTATATTATAGCTTTTTTGTGCCTTTGTGGAGAGTGTTAACGTGAAAAATAAAACACTCAATAAGCTAATTAGAATTTTTCTCATGGTTTCCTTAGTTTATACTGAATGCAAATATACTGCTTTTACTAATTTGTACATAAATCGTTAAGAGTTTATAACTAATAATTTAATCCATTCATCAGTAAAGATGGAAAAGCTTCTTTTTCTGCAAGGCTCTATCTTTTAGTATTTTTATTCCTTGTTGAATGGAGTGTAGACCAAAATCTTCCACTTTTAACTCCTTAAAAGGGATAAAATGGAGAGATTCTACATCATCCAGCGCCTTTAGTGTACTATAATCTTCCACTTCGCAATAGTAAAACAAATCTAATGTGTGGACTAAAAAGTTGGAATACTCATAGGTGTTAGGAATGGAAAACTGGTAGAAGGCCCGGGATACAATTAATTGAGATTCTTCTTTTATCTCGCGTAGAATTGCTTCCTCTCCGGTTTCATTAAGATCTACAAAGCCCCCGGGCAAATCAAAGGTTCCTTTGGCGGGTTCTTTAGCCCGACGTGCTACTAATAACTCCTCTTTCTCATTGATGATGATTCCCACTGTGGAGGCAGATGAGTTAAAATAGTAGACAAAACCACAATCGATACATTTCTTTGACTTTTCGTTATTGATTATGAAATGCGAGGAGCCACATTTAGGGCAAAAGGTAAACTTATCTAATGGATGAGGCATACTTATTTACTGTTTTTTTAACCTTCGTAAAAAAACAAAAATACAATAATTAAAAAGAATAAGTGCTTAATAGTGAGCGAATTTTATTAGAGAATAGAGAGTTTATACAGAAGCATAAAATCGTTGGATAATGAGGTCGGTTCATCTTTTTTGTCGGTCTGGGAGCGAAGGGGCAAAGAACCCAGACCGAAGCCCGTTGGGTCTGGGAGAGAGTAGCCCTCGGTCTGGGTTCTTTTTTACTCACTCATACTACAATCATTTTCATTAATTTGTATCTTTGTTTTTAGTCAATGATTAATACGAATGATTATGTTAAATCTTGAAACCCTTACACAAGAGGTTGTTTTAATAGCCAAAGAGATCGGCGGTTTCCTAAGAGAGGAACGAGTTGGTTTTCAACACTCAGAAGTGGAAAAGAAAAGCGAGAGCAATTACGTTTCCTATGTAGATAAGACGGCGGAAAAAAAGTTAGTAAAGTTACTTTCGGATTTACTGCCAGATGCCGGTTTCATAGCAGAAGAGGGAACCGCCACTTATAATGGTGAAAGCTTGTGTTGGGTGATTGATCCTTTAGATGGAACCACAAATTACATTCATGATGAGGCTCCTTATGGTGTTAGTATTGCTTTGAAACAAGAGGGTGAGGTAGTTCTAGGTGTAGTGTATGAGGTCTGCCGTGATGAATGTTTTGTGGCTTGGAAAGGAGGAGGTGCTTATTTGAATGATCACCCGATTCGTGTTTCTGAATTAACGGTTTTGCAAGATGCTTTTTTGATCCTTGAGCTCCCCTATAATGCAGAGAAATATAAAAAGACCGGACTTTATTTAATTGATGAATTATATGGTAATGTAGGTGGTATACGTATGAATGGATCAGCTGCCGTTGGTATTTGTTATGTGGCTCTTGGGCGTATAGATGGTTGGCTGGAGGCTTTTATTGAGGAATGGGATTTCTCTGCAGCCGCTTTGATTGTAAAAGAAGCCGGTGGAACGGTTACTGATTTTTATGGTAATTCCTTTTATCAAGAGGGACATCATCTGGTGGTTACTAACGGAAATTTACATCATGCTTTGATTTCCTTGATACAAGAGTGTTTGCCTGAAGGAATGTAATGGGTGTCATGACTTTATTTCGTAAGTGGCTTTTTGCCTTACTTTCTTTATTCTTTCCCCGTTATTGTTTGGTCTGTGGAACTGTTTTGCTAGAGAAAGAACGATTTCTATGTCTGGATTGCATGACAACCTTACCCAGAACCCAATTCCATCTACAGCTAAATAATCCCATGGAACAACTCTTTTGGGGTAAAGTGGCAATAAATAAAGCTTCCGCTTTTTTTTATTATCGTAAGGGGAGTGATTTTAGTAAAATCTTGTATCATCTAAAATATAAAGGAGATAAGGGGCTGGGAGAGTTATTAGCTTGTATTATGGCTAATGAAATCCTTCAAACGTCTGATTTCTTTCAATGTATTGATGTCTTGATTCCTGTGCCTTTACATCCGGATAAATTGAAAGAAAGAGGTTATAATCAAAGTGAATGGATTGCTAAAGGAATATCAAAAGCCACACATATACCTATTGATACTCAAAGTTTAGTTCGTCGGCGATTTACTGAAACACAGACGAGGAAGTCTGTTTGGGAGCGACAAGAAAACATACAAGGTGCATTCGATTTGATAAAGGTGGATTCTCTTTTAAATAAACGTGTTTTATTAATTGATGATGTTGTAACAACAGGTGCTACTTTGACTTCTTGTGCTGTGGCTCTCTCTTCTATTCCCGGAGTTGAAATAAACTTCTTGGCGTTAGCTTTGGTGGAATATTAAAAAAAGCACCCTATTGCTGTAAAATACAATGGAGTGCTTTTTATATATAGATGATGGAAAATAATTTGCTATTTAATTTCCCAAGTGTTGCCGGCTAAGAGTAGCTCTTTAAGCTGTCTTCCTTTTTTCTTCTGTTTTACCTCTTCGATTTGTTGATATATACAGTCGTCGTAAGTCGGTGCTGTAACATCTCGAATCACTCCCAAGGCAATAGGGAATTCCGGGCCTTCCATCAATGCGAGCTTTATGTGCAATGTGTTATCGCTGCATCGTGCATCATGAACTAACAGGTCTTTTTCCGTAATTCCATTTTCTCCTAATCTAACCACTTTCAGATTAAATCCATCTTGCATGATACCCAATTCATTTTCTTCTCCAAAAATCATCGGTTTTCCATGTTCCAGATAGATGGCATTCTTGGCGCGGTCAGCACGCGTAGCTAAAAGACTTTGTGATCCTTTGTTGAAAATAATACAGTTTTGTAATACTTCAACTACCGCAGCCCCCTTATGTTTTGCAGCAGCAGCAAGCGCTTCTACTGATGCAGGCATATCCACATCCACACAACGGGCAAAGAAGTTTCCTCTGGATCCGAAAATGAGTTCAGCCGGACGGAAAGGGTCCTCAACTGTACCATAAGGAGAAGAAACCGTGACCATACCTCTGGGTGAAGTCGGAGAATATTGCCCTTTTGTCAAACCATAGATTTGATTGTTCAACAGTACAATGTTGATGTCAATATTTCTACGTAGAGCATGGATGAAATGATTTCCACCAATTGCTAAACCGTCTCCATCTCCTGAGATTTGCCATACACAGAGATTTGGGTTTGCAATTTTCACTCCGGTTGCAATGGCTGCAGCACGCCCATGAATGGTGTGGAAACCATAAGTCGCCATGTAATAGGGTAAGCGAGAAGAACAGCCTATACCCGAAATAACTGCAGTATCGTGCGGAGCTACTCCAACCTCAGCCATAGCCCTATGTAGTGAGTTTAGTAGTGCGTGATCTCCACAACCGGGACACCATCTTACATCTAATTTATTCTTAAAGTCTTGATTTGTATATTCTTGGCTCATAATTATTCCTCCTCCAAAATTTTAGTGAACTCTTCAACCATACGAGCAACGTTAAATGGTTGTCCCTTAATGCGGTTGAATTGGTAAATGTGATCTAAGCCTCCAATTTTTCCTTTGAGGATAAGGGCAAATTGTCCTTTGTTTTGTTCTGCCACAATGATTTTTTTATATTTTTTCAAAACCTCTCCAGTATTTTTTGGTAACGGGTTGATGTATTGAAAATGGGCAAGCGCAACTTTCTTGTTTTGCTTTAACATTTCTTGCATGGCAGAATATAGATGTCCATAAGTTCCTCCCCAACCTACTATAAGCAGGTCAGCATCAGCATCTCCTTGAACTTCTAATTCAGGAATACAGTTTGCGATGTAATCTATCTTAGCTTGTCGTGTATCTACCATTTTTTGATGGTTGTTTGGTTCAGTAGAGATTACTCCTGTATTATAATCCTTCTCAAGACCTCCTAAGCGATGTTCAAAACCCTCTTTCCCTGGTGTTGCCCAGTAACGAACCTTGGTTTCTTCATTTCTTTGATAGGGAGACCAAGTTTCTTTCATCTCCTCTTTAACATATGGAGGATTTATAGGAGGATAAGTCTCTAAATCCGGAATCTTCCATGCTGCTGAACCATTGGCAATGTATCCGTCAGTCAATAAAATGACCGGTGTCATGTGTTCCAATGCAATTTTACAAGCCATGTACGCTGAATCGAAGCAGTTTACAGGTGAGGTAGCAGCCATGACTACTAATGGGCTTTCTCCATTACGTCCATATACTGCTTGTAAAAGATCGCCTTGTTCACTTTTAGTAGGCAGTCCTGTAGATGGCCCTCCCCTTTGGACATTGACAATAACTAAAGGAAGTTCTGCCATAACAGCTAAGTTGATGGCTTCACTCTTTAAACATACACCAGGTCCTGATGTAGTAGTCACCGCGAGAGCTCCGGCAAATGATGCTCCTACTGCACTGGCACATCCTGCAATTTCGTCTTCACATTGTACTGTTATAACACCTAATTCCTTGAATTTAGAAAGGTTATGTAGTATGTCGGTAGCAGGAGTAATAGGATAAGAGCCAAGGAAGAGAGGAAGTTCAGTTTTTTCTGATGCGGCAATTAACCCGTAAGCGGTTGCCATATTCCCGTTAATATCAGTATAGATACCTTTCTCTTTCTTTGCTGTTGATTCTATTCTATAAGTAGAAACACTTGCATGAATATTATGTCCATAATTATATCCATCATTCAGAACCTTGATGTTTGCTTCAGCAATCGCAGCTTTCTTTGCAAATTTATTTCTAAGCATCTGTTCAGGATGCTCTAATGGATAGTTGAATAACCAACAAATAAATCCTAAAGCCAACATGTTTTTGCTTCTTAGGATGGAGCGATTATCCATTCCACTATCTTTTAGGCTCTCTTTACAAAGAGTAGTTATTGGAACAGCAACAACTTGGTTAGTGATACCTAATTCGCTTATAGCATCATCTGTTTTATAAAGTGCTTTTTCAAGATCCTTTTTTCCAAATGAGTCTACGTCTATGATAATGATGGAATTAGGCGTTGTGAACTTAATATCTGTCTTTAGTGCAGCCGGGTTCATTGCTACCAATACATCGCATTTGTCACCTGATGTATACACCTTGTCTGCACCCACATGTACTTGAAATCCAGATACTCCACTTAATGTGCCTTGAGGAGCTCTAATTTCCGCAGGATAATCCGGAAAAGTAGCAATGTCATTTCCTAAAATTGCGGATACATTAGAAAAAATAGTTCCAGCTAATTGCATTCCATCACCAGAATCACCAGCAAAGCGAACTACTACCTGATTTAAATCTTTTATGGTCATTTCATCTGCCATATTTTATATATTTTTAATAAATTGAAAATCCAAATTATACCTGGTGGTTATAACAAAGA
>FZPS01000055.1_pt21 | contig 13321 bp, 6 predicted proteins | sample 1817821 | NCBI WGS metagenome assembly FZPS01 (sample SAMEA104158645, study PRJEB21678) | metagenome | place: Germany | collected 2015-04-21 | reverse complement strand
CATCACCAACACTTATCACAATTACAATTTTAAACATATTAGGAACATGGAGTGCCTTTATTTGGCCAAGATTAATTACGAGTGTTGAACCACAGTTTGGGAAAAACTATTGGTTGATTTCTGTTGCTTTAAGAGAAGAGTCATTCGTTTTAGAAAGCGGAACAGACCCACTACCAATGTTTAACTTGCAAATTGCAGCATCAGCGATTGTAACAGTGCCACTAGTCATAGTATTCCTACTATTAAGAAAATATATTATGAGAGGTGTTGGAAGAAGCGGAACAAAAGGTTAAAAAATATATTTATAAGATTGAGAAAGAAGATAGGTTTTTCTAAATAAGGAGGGAAAATGAAAAATTTACGTAAATTATTAATTTTAGCGGTAGTTATTTTTGCAGGAGTTTTCATTGTTGCATGTAATGGAAACACTGAAGAAGCTGATAAAGAAGAATTAGCATATGCATTAGAACTACTAGCTGTTAGGTTTGAAGAAGAGGGCGACACGCTTCGCAGTGTCACAGGCGATTTAATATTAGATACAACATTTGGTAAAGCTACTATTACTTGGAGCTCAAACAAAGAAGATGTTGTAGCGAATGATGGTAAAGTTACGCGTGGTGAAGATAACGCTACGGTTACTTTAACAGCAACAATTAAAGTAAACAAACAAGAAGACTCAAAAACTTTTGAGCTAACTGTTTTAGGCCTAGTATTTGAAAATTATATTGTTTCCTTTAATGCAAACGGCGGTGCGCCAAACCCAGAAGCACAAACAATTAGAGAAGGAAAAACAGCAGAACTTCCAGAAGCGCCAATAAGAGATAGATATGAACTTATTGGTTGGTTTTTAGAAGATGAAGCATTTGATTTTGAAACACCAATCACAGAAGCAACATCTCTAACGGCTAAATGGAAACTGGTTGAACCTATTGTTTCATTTAACTTAGGTTATACTGGAGCAACACCAATTGAACCAGAAAGACTTGACTTAGGTGATAAAGTATCAGAACCAGCTGTGCCAACAAGAGATAGATTTGAATTTGTTGAATGGACACTAGATGGAGAAGCATTTGATTTTGATACAGAAATAACAGAAGACACAGTCTTAACAGCAAGTTGGGCGCAGTTAGAAGCTCTAGTTACTTTTGATTTAGGTTATGGAGAAGAAAATCCAGAAGATAAACTGGTTGAAGTTGGCGCGGTTGTAGCCGAACCGACAATAGCAGAAAGAGACAGATTTGAGTTTGTTGCATGGACATTAGATGGAGAGACATTTGATTTTGCCACACCAATTACTGGTGATATCGAATTAGTTGCTGTATGGAACCAACTTGAAGCAATAGTTTCATTCGATGCAAACGGTGGCTCACCAACTCCAGAAACTGTAACAATAGAAATTGGTGAAACTCTAGCAGAACCAGCAGAGCCAACAAAAGGCGGTTATGACTTTATTGGTTGGTTAGACGGAAGCAACATATATAACTTCGAAAATCCAGTTGAAAAAGATTTAGAATTAGTTGCAAGCTGGGTAGAATCAGGAATAGAAATTAGTGCTTCGATTGTTGGTCCAAACGCAATCACACACTACGTTGGAACAAGAACATTTGATCCGTTATCTGAATATACAGCAATCGACAACGAAACAGGCGATGAATACGAATTAATGGTTTCATCAGGTGTTTTCCATCCAAACTTCCCAAATACATATTATTATACTGTTGCATTACTTCTTGATCCAAGCATTGAAAAAGAAGTTAAACTAACAGTTAAACCAGCAGTTGTTATTCCAAATGAGTTAACTAGAAATCAAGTAACTATTACATTCTGGCATTCAAACGGAACAACTATTGAAAATAAACTAATCCAATATGCTGCCGAATTTGAAGCAAAAATGTTAGCTGATGGATTTAATGTTAAAGTAAACATTGTTAAAAACGGTGCTAACTATGATGAATTAAGAAATAACGTTATTAACGCAATTAAAGGTGCAGAATTACCTAACTTAGTTCAAAACTATCCAGACCATGTTGTAGAATATGACAATAATGGAGTTATAGAATCATTAACACCATATATTTATCATCCTGTTCATGGTCTAGATCCAGACAATCCAAATGAAACATTAGATGATATCGTAAGAGCATACCGTGAAGAAAACAGAAGCAATAACTTAATTGGCGATTATTTATCATTCCCGTTTAACAAATCAACGGAAGTTGTAGCCTATAATAAAACATTCTTTGATGCTGTATTAGGTGGAAGAGCATTCCCTGAAACATGGCAAGGATTATTCGAATTGACCGATGATATTTTAGAAATTAAAGATGAACAAATTGATGCAATAGCAGCAAATTGGGCAGCATCAGGTCAACCGATGACACCTCAAGATATTCAAAAAGCAAAAGATGAATTTGTTCCATTTACATATGATAGTGTTTCAAATGCGTTCATTTCATTAACAAGACAATTTGGTGGTCAATATACTTCAAGAGATCCTTTAACAGGAAAAGGAAAGGTTGAATTTATTAACCCTAACACAATAAGAATGTTAAAGTTCTTTGCGGAAGATAGAGGAAGAACATTTACAGTCCCACAAAATTGGGGTGTTGATTATGCAAATAACGTTAGTTTCCAAGGAACAACAATCTTTAGTGTAGGTTCAACAGGTGGTTTAAGATATAACAATGCTGTAAATAATGGATTTAAATTATATGATGTTGGTGTAGCACCAGTTCCATATGATTCACAAAACCCTTCAAGTAGAGCAGTTATCCAACAAGGAACAAACATCTCATTAACAAATAGAGGTACAGCAGATCAAAAATTAGCATCGTGGTTATTCTTAAAATATCTAACAAGTACAGATGTACAAGCAGACTTTGGTATAACAACAGGTTATACACCAGTAAGATTAAGTTCTATTCAAACAGCTGCTTATCAAACATTCTTAGAAGCAGCAGATATAGAGTTAGGCGATAGCGCATCAGCAATGGGCTTAAGTAATGAAGACTACAGAGCTTTAGCTGAACAAAAATTAGTAGCCATGGGCGCAAGAGCCTCAGCAATGCAAACACAATATATGTTTTATGATGATGCATTTATTGGTTCTTCAAAAGCAAGAGAAGAAGTAGGGAATGCTTTTGAAAGAGTTATGTTATCAACATCATCAGATATTCAAACAGTTATAAATAATGCTTTACAAGCAGCTAAAGAAGAAACAGAAAGAGTTATACCATAATTTAATTAATAAAGAGCTTCTCTCTCTTTTTTGAGGGAGAAGCATCTTATACTAATAATAAGGAAAAAGGTTTTAAAACATTTAAGGAGGAATTATGAAAAAAAGATTATTTGGTTTATTTAGTGTTATTTTTGCACTAGTTTTATTAGTTGCCTGTGGCGGCAAAACATTTGAAGTCAGTTTTGACTTAAATGGTGGCACATCAGCTGAAACAATTGAAGTGCAAAAAATTAAAGAAGGAAACCTGGTAACAAAACCAGCAGACCCAACAAGAGACGGTTATACATTCGCTCATTGGTCTTTAGAAGGTGAAGAGTGGAACTTTGCGACAGATAAAGTTACAAAAAAGATGACTTTAACTGCTACATGGGATTTAAGTGAATATGTAGTTAGCTTTGATACTTTAGGTGGCGCACCAATTCCAGAAGAACAAAGTGTTGTACACGGACAAAAAGCAGTAGAGCCTGAAGTTGTACCAACATTAGAAGGCAATAAATTTTTAGGTTGGTATTTAGGTGATGATCTTTTTGATTTTGATACTGTAATAACAGAAGCTATTACATTAAAAGCAAAATGGAGTTTAATATTTACTGTTACATTTGATGCTGATGGAGGAATACCAGTTCCAGCAGATGTGGTAGTAGAAAAAGGTGCTAAAATCGAAGAACCAACTGCACCAACAAGAGAGCATGCAACATTCTTAGGTTGGTTTGTTGATGGAGAAGAGTTTGATTTTGAAACCGCTATTGAAGAAAATCTAGAACTACAAGCAAGATGGGAATTTGACTATGTTGCTGTTATTGATGCATTGGAAGCATATTACGAAGAAACGCTAGGAAACATGAATTGGAACCCAACAGAAGATGTTGAGTTAATTAAAGAGATTAGCGGACTGCCAATTACTTGGAGCTCAAGCGACACTGACTTCTTTACTAATGACGGGAAAGTTACTATTCCATCATTTAGCGAAGGAAACAAAACAATAATGTTGACTGCAACATTAACACCAGTTCAATCAACTATTTTCTTCTTTGTTATTGAAAGTGCAGAACAAACAACAGAAGAGTTATTAGATGAAATTTTAAGACTTGTAACAATCGTTCCTTCAAGCCCAAGTGGATACCAAGAACAAAACTTTGAAGTAACAACTGTTTACGATATAAACGGTGTAGAAGTTACAATTACTTGGGAAACATCAGATGAAACGGTAATGAAAGCCAATGGTGAATTAGTTCCATTTGAAGATGCTGCAGAAAAAGAAGTTACTTTAACAGCAAGTATTACATATGATGGCGTAACAAGAGAAAAAGAAATCCACTTTTTAGTTAAAGGTGTAACTTCATATAATGGTTTCCTTGATGCATTAACCGATGAAAATAAAGGACAAAAAGTAAGAGTTGAAGGCGTAAGCTTCTTTTCACCAATAAGAACTGGCACAGATACACCTAATGGTTATTATGTTGCTTCAGCTGATAATCAAATTGCGTTTGTTTATGGAAATCCACCAGCAAATATGAAAGAAGATAAATTATACGATGTTTTATTTGAAGTGGATATTTATTATGGAAGTTATCAATTAAGATCGCCAGCATTTGTCAATGAGCGAGACGGAGACTTACCAGAAATTACTCCAACAGAGATGACATTAGAAGAAGTTGTAAATTTACCTAAACCACTTGATCAAACGTTTAATCATCAATATATTAAATTAGTAAATGTTAAAGTTCATGTCGAAGATCCAAACGACAACTACAAAACATTCTTAATTCCTCAAGATCTTAACCCAGAAGAAACAATATTAACTGATATGAACAGTTTAATGATTTATTATGTTTCAAACCTGAGTGTAATTCAAAACTTAGACGGTAAGAGAATTGATGAGATATTACTTATTAATAATGGTTATAGAACAAATAATATTGTTTGGTATGTTAACTATATAGGTGACGGTTCTGATATCGTTATGTCTGCTTTAACTGATGAAGAAGCAGTTGTCGCTGCTAAAGAACAGTTTGAAGGCTCAATACCGTTTAGAGTAATTAATGAAAATGCTCTTGCTTTAGCAAACGAAGTATTTGGAGCAACAGTAACATGGACATCAAGTGATGAGGCAATTATCGCAACTGATGGAACAGTAGCTCTACCAGAAGAAGGTACAAACGTTACATTAACTGCTTCAATAGTTTCAGGCACTGAAGAATTAACATTCCAAAGAGAAGTTTGGGTTGTAAAACCTGAAGATTTAGAAGTCGATGGAATCGCAGACCTTATAGCCTATGATGGAGTTTATTCATTAATGCCATTTAAACTTAATGGTGTTGTAACAGGAGCTACAGGAGACCGTAGTTTCACGTTATACGATGGCACAGATGCTGTAGCGGTAAGAACGTTATCTGGAGTTGCTCTTGATTTTGGTTATGAATATACAGTTATTGGTACTAAGAGTGTATTTAACGGCTTAATTCAAATTAACCAAATTACAGCAACTAAAGGTATTGAAGCAGAGTTAGAAGATCCAATTGTATTAACAGAAACAGAATTAAAAGATAATGCATATTTAGAAACTACTCAAGCTCATTTAGTAAGTATTAATGGAGCTGAGGTTACAAAAATAAATGTAGATAATTATGGTAACACAGAGATTACATTAAAAATTGGAACAGTTGAACTATTAATTAGATGGGACAGCAGAGTTCAAATATCACAAGAAGCAGAAGACAAATTAACTGAATTTGTTGTTGGAGACGTTGTTAATATCGTTGGCGCGCCAATGGGATGGCACAATGGTCCACAACTAGGTTATAATGATGCTTCACAAATAGTAGTAAGTGAACCTGAAACAAACGAAGACATAGTGGCTGCAGCTATTGCAGCCCTAGATATTCCAAATGTTACGAAAGTTGATTTAGAATTACCAACAGTGGGTAGATTTGAAGCAGTTATTTCTTGGGCATCAAGCCACCCTGCAATTATTGCAGCAGATGGGACATTAGTAATGCCAGAAGAAAATACGGAAGTTACATTAACTGCAACAGTAACTTTTGGTGATTTTACAGACACAGTTGACTTTGTAGTATTAGTTCATGTTGATGAAGACATTTTAAATGTTAAATTAACTAGAGCTTTAGCAGCAGATAGTCCTGCAAAATTTACAGGAGTTATTTCAGGAATGGATCCTTCTAGATATGTTTATGTAAGTGATGTAGATGGATCTACAATAGTCTTATTCAACCCAGACAGACCAGAAGGACTTGCTTTAGGTGATAAAGTATTAGTTGAAGGTACGTTAGCTCATTATAATGGTTTAATTCAAATAGCAGCAGGAGGCACAATCGAAATTTTAGAATCAGGCCTAACAATTCCTGATGCTATAGAAGTTGATAAAATTCCTGAATTAACCGTAGATGATCAAGGAAAACGTTACAGTATTGAGAATTTAGTAGTTGTATCGTTATCGTCAAACGGAAGATCATTAACAGTTACAGACGGTATAAAAGACATTATAGTTTATGTTGATCCTGATAATGAAGACATAAGAAATCATATTGCTGGAGCTGTAGGGAAAAAAGTTAATTTAGTTGAAGTTCATGTTGGTTGGTTTAATAATGGGCAGTTCTTAATTGGTAATGAAGAAGAAGTTGTTATAGTTGAACTAACAGATAACGAAAAAGCTTTGGCTGATTTAAATGAAATTGATTTACCTACAACAATTGCTACAGATGATAAATTAACATTACCAACACTTGGTGGATTACATGAATCAGTTATTACATGGACATCAAGCGACGATACAATTATCGCTACTGACGGAACAGTAGTACTGCCAACTGAAGAAACAACAATTACACTAACTGCAACAGCAAACCTTAATGATGCAGAAGAAGTATTAAATTTTGTTATAGTAGTTAAACCTGAAGGATCTGCTGTTGAACAAACTGTTACTTTGAAGTATCCTGGTGGTGGAACTTCAATAAATATGACTGGAGCAAATGATGCAGAATTGCTTGGTTTAGATCCATTAATATTTGATGTAAGAAGCGATAAACAAACAGGGAACAACCATATTGGGTTAAATCAAAACGCTCGTTTACAAATTTATCAAACTGGCGGAGGAGCTATTTTAATTGTTGAAATAGCAAGCGGCAATATAATTACAGGAATAGAAATTAAATTTTTAAAGCATAAAGATGATGGCGCTGATGCAAAAATACTTTTAGATAATGTAGAAGCTCAAAACACAACAGCGGCTGATATTACTAATAAAACTGTAACATTTAATGATTTGGAAATAACTAAGTTTTCAATTCAAAACGTCCATGCCGAAAACGTTCAATTATGGATTGATTCAATCGTTATTACATACTTAGGTGAAGGCAGCGAAACACCAGTCGATCCAGACCCAGATCCAGAACCAGTTGAAGTAACAACAATTGCTGATTTTCTAGCATTAGAAGATGCTGAAACTGCAACAATTAAAGGAATTATTACAAATGTTGGACCTCATAACTCATTTTCAATGGAAGATGAAACAGGAGCAGTTGCATTTAGAATCGGCGGCAAAAACTCAACAAACATTGATTTTGTAGTAGGTGATGAAATTGAAGCGGAAGTGAAAAAAGCAGATTTCAACGGCTTAATCCAAGCAGAATTAACTGGTGAGTATGAAGTAGTAAGTTCTAACAATACATTACCAGCGTTAGTGGATTTAAATGAAGCATCTTTAGACGCGGCTGATCTACTACAATATCAATCAAGAATAGTTAAATTAGACAACATGGAAGTAACAGTGGCAAACGTTGATGGATATGGAACTGTTGATTTAACATTAAAAAGAGCAGACGGCGCTACTATCGCATTAAGATGGGACAATAGAGTTGTATTTGAAGGAAACACTACAATGAAAGACTTCAAAGTAGGAGATATTGTTAATATTGCTGGGGCTACATTAGGATGGTATAATAATCCACAATTAGCTGTTGATAATATTAACCAAATTCAATTAGTTGATTAAGTTTTAAATTGAAGATTTAAATATAGGTGAGTTAAGGGCTTGCAAAGGAAAATATGCAAGCCCTTTTCATCTCTTAATATGTAATTAACATTATTGTTAATTAAACCGATGTATGGTATAATATTATTAGATAATTTAGATTAAAAGCGAGGTATAAAAGATGCGTAAAAAAATAATGTCATTAGTAACAATATTGGTATTAATATTTTCATTTTCTATAATAACTATAAAGGCTCAAGATGCAATTTTAGGTGAGACTTTGGTTTATAAATACACACATATTGAAGACCTTCCGGTTCAATTTGTAAAAGGAAGCGAGATAAAAACATATGAATATGAAGATGAAGTAATACCTGATTTTAGACACTATTTTGAAGTTTATGATAACGCTCAAACTATTTTAAACATGCACAGTATTGCAGGAGAGGTTGACTTAGGCGGATATACTTGGGATATGGATTTTGATATTAACACAATCGGCATTTATGAGATAAGCTTATCCTATAGCGGCGTTACAGGCTTTAAAAGTGAGACAATAGAACTTGAAGTAATAGAAGAAGATATAGAAGGTCCAGAAGTCTTTATTTCGGGTGGCAACTTTAATAAAACAAGAATAGAAAACCCTGCTGAGTTTTTATCTGAGTTTAACAATTACCTACGCAGATCAAGAGTATATGATAAAGTCGACGGTGTAATCCAAATAACAATTGATGATTTTAATGAAGAAGATATTGAAACATTAAAAACCGCAGATTTAAGAGAAGCTGTTCTTTTAACTTTAAATGTTGAGGATAGCGCTGGTAATATAACAGAAGAAACTGTAACTTTAAATATTGTCGATTTAAAAGCACCAAATATTCATAACGCAACAACAGTAACAACAAGAAAAGGCCAAAGAATTAATTTCACAAGCCATCTAAGTTTCTCAGATAACTATAGTGATCCTTCTGATATTCAAAAAAACTATGAAGTATATTCCACTTTAGTTGTTAAAAATATTTGGGAAGCAGGAGTAAGAAGAAATAATCCTAGTGAAGGAAATGAAATTAAAAACTATTTAAGACTTAAAACAACAGGAATAAATGGTTTTATTGAGTATTTAGAAGCAAGCTATCCAACAGTTTATGTTGTTGGTGATTATTATGAGATTAATGATAATAACAACGAAACAAGTTATGTATATATTTCTAAAAAAGAAAATATAGAAGGCTCTGAGTTGCCAATCAATGTTTGGGAAACTACAACCGATAAAACAAAAGCAACAGGCAGAAGATTAGAAAGATTTGAAACCTTCGATATGTCCCAACAAGAGCTATTAGATTATGCAAAAGTTGAACACGAAGAAGGCTTTAGAGTAAACGACTATTACCAAGTTTTAGATTTAACAACAGAAAATAGATACTTTGTTTATATTAGAGAAACTGAAAACATCTATAGAGATAAACATGATCAACCAATTATAGATTTTGATGATGTCGGCGTTTATTATGTTAGAGTTGAAGCTACAGATGAATATGGTAATATTGCTAGTGCAGTTTACCGCGTAGTTGTAGCAGATGGATTATCTTTAATGCAAGGAGTATTAATCGCAAACGCAGTTGTTTTAGGAATCGGTATAATTGGAGTAGGATTTTTTATTATCTTTAGACGTCGTCAATAAAAGGGGGCAAGAAAATATGAAAAAAACAATAAAATTATTTACAGCACTGTTTGTTATACTTATTTTAGCTGCCTGTAATGGAAAAACTGAAAAAAGTGTTCTCCCTGAGTTAACAAATAAAACAAAATCTGAGATTGAACTAATATTTAATGATTTTAAAGAAGATATTACACTTACTTTTGAGTTTGAATACTCTAATGAGATTCCAGAAAATGTATTTATTAAATATAAAGAACCAAACAAAGTTGGAGATACCATTAATAATGATGACGAAATCATCATTATTTTAGCAAGCGAAAAAGTGTATTTACCTGATTTAACAGGTAAAAACAAAACAGAAATTATAGATATTTTTACAAATATAAATACATCACTAAGTCCTGCAGTAATAACTCTTGAATTCCAATATGCATATCCACTTAATAACGATGAAGATTTGTTTATTAGTTATTTAAATAATAATATTGGTGATGTTATTTTAAAAGATTCCACAATTGAGATTTTAGTTAATAGTAATTATGTAACATATCCAGAAATTAAAAACAAAACACAACAAGAAGTTATAGATATTTTCAGTACTCTTTTTTCACCATATAATGATATTTCATATGAAATAGTTTACAAAGATTACTATAATCCAGAACTAGAAGAAAATACAATTATCTCGTATGCTAACCAAATAGAGGCAGGAGATAAAATAAAAGACTTAAAGATTACTATTTTAAAATCGTCAAATACATTTACTCTTCCTGATTTAAGAGGATTAACTGTTGATGAGATAAAAGAGTTATTTACAGATATGGGCATTTCTTTATCAAGACTAGATTTAAGAATAGACTATGATCAATATGTTAATGCTGGTGAATTTATTAAATATGGAGATGACTTAAAAAGAGGAGACATATTTGATATTGAAAATAAAAGGCTAGTTATTTATTATGACCTAAGACCTATTTTACCTATTTTAGAAGGTTATAATAAACAACAAATAGATGCTATATTCTCAAACAGCTTAGCAAACATCACTTATGAATATATACTTAATAACGATATGGAATACGACACTTTTGCAAGTTATAAAAACTATGATGCAGGCGATGAGATTACCTCAGGAATGGATGTAGTTATTAACTTATATAAAAATGATGATGTTAATGTTGATGATTTAATTAATGTAACTGAACAATTAATGTTTTCTAAATATATTAGTGGAATGGGAAATAACTTAGGTATAGAACTTTATAACCCAACAGATATGGATATTATCTTAGATGATTACTATATCGCAATTATTCCTAGTGGCCAAGTTATACCAAACATAACCATTCAGCTTTCAGGAACAATATTAGCTAAATCTACATATGTAATAGTTAATAATAAAGCAGATGTAGAACTAATAAATAAATCAAATATGCAAACAAGCCTAATGGATTTTGGAGCTAATTCAACTATTCAATTAAGAAGAGTTTCTAATAATACATATATCGATACAATTTATGATCTTAATAATACAGACACAGAGTTTGACAGAGAAATAATGGTTAGAAAAAACCATCTAACTCATGGAAGAAGAAACACTATTTATTTAGAATGGCAAGGATTTATTCCAAGTTATTACGACATTATTGGTGTTCATCCATATTATGGACCGGAAGACCCAGAGTTTGAATTAATAGAAGATAAAACTTTCCAACAATATGGAATGACAAAAGTTAAATATTTAAGTGCAGCAGACGGAGATACAGTTTATCTTGAATCACTTGATCCACGAGATGAAACAAGTTACTCCGGCGACTCAAGAGTTAGATTTTTATTAGTTGATACACCTGAGACACAAAAACCAGGTGTTATAGGTGAGCCTTATGCACAAGTAGCAAGCAACTTTACAAAAAACATGTTATCTACAGCAACAGAAATCTATCTTCAAGCAAGTTATGAAGGTGGACTCATTGATACATATGGTAGACATTTAGGTTTAATTTGGGCTAATGTGGGCTCAATAGAAAATCCAGATTGGAAACTTTTAAATTACGAACTATTAAAAGCAGGTTTAGGTCAAATCCAAATAGCTAAAACAGGTAATTATCAAAACCATCCAATTTTTAGTAACAGATATTTATATCAGTGGGCACAGGAAGCAGACAACTACGCAAGAGAAAACAAGCTAGGCCTTTATAGCGGAATTCATAAAGACTAATGAAAAAGCTATTACAAATTAATTATTTAATTCTTGTTTTTGCGGTCTTTATTGTTGTATATCGACAAGCCTTTATGCAAAGGTATGATAAGTTTTACTTTGAAGAAGGAAAAGCAATTTTAGCTGGCGAAAACGAAGAGTATGAAAATAACAAACACTTGTTTTTCTATGAAGCAAAAGGCTTTCACCAAAAACAGTCAATATTTCAATTTGAAAATGAAGATAAGACAATTAAAATTGACATTTATGAAATAAGCTATCCTGATCATTCAAAAACTGATATCCATAATGTCGTAACCTATTTAATGCCAATAATAACAGCAGACGAAAGCATTTTTAAAGATAAAGAAATGACATATGGCATTTATTTTGCTGGTAAAGACGATGGAGAAATTGTATTTAGTGAAGATAATCCAGAAGAAGAATCACATGTGTTATGGTTTGAGGTTATTAACTTTGTTAATCTTGACATTTATATGGCCGATACAGGATATGGAGAAATAATTCCAACTATAACTGACCAAGAAGATGATTTAATAAATATTGAACCAGTAAAAATAGAAATATTTTCTGCAAAATCTATTTCTGAAGATGGTGTTAATAAAATTCTAATTGAAAGATACTTACAAACAGACTTTACAATAACCGAAAACAGTTTTCCAGTTAGAAATAGCCTAATTGATTTATTTCATGAAAAACAAGCAAAGGGTGAATCATTAAATATAACAGATGAAGACTTAGAATTTCTAAAAATAGAAAAAGAAGTTTTATTTACAGCATTTCATGATGCATCTAAATATAATAGTGTTTTATATCTTTGGTTTGGTATTTATTTTTTAATTGTAATAATTACAGGATACTTTGTTTTCTTCTTTAAAAAGACAAATAAACTAGGAAGAGTAAAACCACCAAAAGGCCTAGAAGAAAGTATCAAAAAAAGTGAACAAGAAAAAGTTAATAATAAAGAATAAACAAATAAACCCTTCTTAAAGTACAAACAGTAGCTAAGAAGGGTTTTAATTTAAATTAAAAGAGCTTTAATTCAAACTATGAACTAAGGCTCTTTTTTAGGTTAAAATGCTTTAAAACTTATTTGCGAGGGTTTTTAATGTTTGCTTGAGCTGCAGCTAATCTTGCGATAGGAACTCTAAATGGTGAGCATGAAACATAATCTAAACCGATTTTGTGGCAGAACTCAACACTCATTGGATCTCC
>FZPS01000015.1_pt46 | contig 13325 bp, 15 predicted proteins | sample 1817821 | NCBI WGS metagenome assembly FZPS01 (sample SAMEA104158645, study PRJEB21678) | metagenome | place: Germany | collected 2015-04-21 | reverse complement strand
GGTATATGTTCTTATAAAAAAAAATCAAGATTATGCATCTTGATTTCAAAAAAGAATCTTAAATTGATTCTTTTTTTATATTATGCCCGCAATCATCATTAGGAAAAGGAGCAAGGAGATAGCCATGCAATAAAATGCAAAATAGATCAGATTCTTCTTTCTCAGCAATTTAAAGAAAAACCTCACCGCAAAATAAGTTCCCAGGAAACTGGCAACGAATCCCGCAGCATAGCCGAAGTAATTAATGTTTGTTTCCCTGGTTAGTTCAAAAAATCCCAAAACTGCAGCGCCGATGCTGGCGGGTATGTACATCATGAAAGAAAAACGAAACGCGGCTTCGGTTGTTATGCCGTTCGCGATTCCAAAAGATGCCGTGATGCCGGAACGGCTGATTCCGGGAAGCAATCCGATTGCTTGCCCGAAACCCATTAGAACCGCGTCATTCGGTTTGATTTCTTCCCGGGTGAGTTGGTTTTGCTTATGGACATAGAAGAGAAGCAATGCTGTAATAAATAAACAGATGGCAACGCATACTATGTTTGTAAAGTGGCGGTCAAGATCCAATATTTTGATGGCTGCGCCAATGATGGCGGCGGGCACGGAAGCAAGCAAAATCAGAAGAAGATAACGGAAACGATGCGCTTCCTCCTGCCTTTTCTGGAAGAGGTAACGGTAACTTCCGGACAGAATTTCTCTCAAAAAATCTTTATAATAAAAAATAATCGCCACCAAGGATGCCGTGTTCATCAATATCTGAAAATTGTTCATTGCTTCAGCGGGGATAAAGTTCTTGAAGAGCGAATCCAAGATTAACATGTGGCCGCTGGATGAAATCGGCAGCGGTTCCGTTATTCCTTGAATGAGGCCGAGCAAAATGAATTTGAGAATTTCCAGGAATTTATCCATGATCCACCTTTTTCTTTCTCTAACATTATAACAGAAAAACTTTTGTTTAGAATGATGATTTTTATTTTTTGAATTTTCTGCACAAAAAAAGTGAAACTTATGGTATAATATTACAAAAAAGATAAAGGAGATACTATGCTGATCTTACTTGCCAAAGATGACATTGCTTTAATCATTCTTGCTGTTTGCATATTGCCAATCATCATTTTGATGGTTTATGCCATAATCGTCGCCATTAGGAAAAACCTCGTCAGAAGCAAAGAGAGGGAAGAGGCGATCCGCGCAAGCGAAGACGATTCGCAAAGACAATTATTTATTGATTTGTTCGGAGGAGAGGACAATATTGAAGACGTGTCCCTCCAAATGAGCAGAGTTTCCGTGACCGTGAAAGCCATGGATAAAGTCAAAACCGAAGAACTTAAAGAAATGGGAGCGACAGGAGTTTTGCTCGTCGGGAATGTCGTGAAGTGCTCATTCGGGGATCGAGCCCCTTATATATATAAATTGCTTGAAAAAAAACGGTGGGGCGAAAGATGAATAAAGACAAACTTGCCATTGAAACTCTGCGCGTTCTCTCCGTTGAACAAAGCACAAAAGCCACATCCGGACACCCAGGGATGCCCTTAGGGGCGGCCCCAATCGTTCACACCCTGTATTCACGTTTTCTCAGGGCGCTCCCCGAGAAGCCTAATTGGTTCAACCGTGACCGCTTTATTTTGGCTGCCGGCCACGCTTCCGCTCTCCTTTACTCGCAATTGCATTTGGCGGGTTATTCCGTTTCGAAGAAGGATTTGGAAAATTTCCGCCAATACGGAAGCATCACCCCCGGTCATCCGGAATGTGGCATCACTCCCGGAGTCGACGTGACCAGCGGTCCTCTCGGGCAGGGGATTCCGGAAGGAGCGGGCATGGCGATTGCGGAGGCATTTCTTGCGGAAAAGTTCAATAGGGACAGTTTAAAACTTGTTGACCACTATACCTATGTCCTCTGCAGCGACGGCGATTTGCAGGAAGGCGTGACCCAGGAAGCGATGAGCCTTGCGGGGCACTTGCGGCTGAATAAATTAATCGTCCTGTATGATTCCAACGACATCCAGCTTGACGGTCCCGTAAACAACGCGAATTCAGAATCCGTCCGCGAAAAATACGAGGCGATGAATTGGAATTACATTCATGTAAAGGACGGGGAGGATGCCGCTTCCGTCGAAGAGGCAATCAAAAAAGCCCAAAAAAGCGACAAACCCACAATCATCGAAATCAAAACCATCATCGGTCGCGGTTCAGAGAACGCCGGCACCTCAAAGGTCCACGGCAGCCCGCTTCCGAAGGATGAAGTCGAGAAAATGCGCTCCAAAATTGGGGGCGACGCCTTCGAAGCTGATCCCGCTGTTTTTGAGTTCTATCGCGAGACTTTCGGAAAAAGAAGCGAAGAAGCCCATCGGGCTTGGCAAAAGGCATGCGAAGAATACAAAGAAAAGTATCCGGAAGCCTATCGTGAATTCGAAAAGATGCTTGCGGATGATTTTCCGATTGATTTTGAAAAAATCGTTGAATTTCCCGCGGAATACAATAAAGCCACGCGCACTTCGGGCGGTGACGTGCTGAACGCCATCAGCAAGATTCACCCCGGGTTTCTGGGGGGATCCGCCGACCTCACCGCTTCCACAAGAGCCAAGGGCGCTGACGGAGATTTTTCCGCGGGAAACCGCCTCGGGAGAAACATTAATTTCGGAGTTCGCGAACACGCGATGGCAGCGATTACCAACGGCATCGCCTTGCATGGGGGATTGAAACCTTTCTGCTCGACATTCTTTGTGTTCTCGGATTACATGAAACCTGCGATCAGGCTTGCAGCGCTGATGAAGCTTCCGGTCATTTATGTTTTCACCCATGATTCAATCGCCGTCGGGGAAGACGGGCCGACGCATCAACCCATAGAACAGATGACGATGCTGAGGAGCATTCCCGGGCTGCACGTGATCCGCCCCGCTGACGAAAGCGAAGTCAAGGGTGCTTGGGAGGTCGCCTATCTTTCCAAACACCATCCGACTGCGATCGTGCTCACGCGTCAGAATGTTAAGTCGCTTGCAAAAACTGATTATTCAAAGGTGAAATTCGGTGCTTACATTCTCTCAGTCGAAAAGGAAAGGCTTGACGGCATTTTGATCGCGAGCGGTTCGGAACTTGCCCTCGCCTTCGAAGCCCAGAGCTTGCTCCGCGAAGAGGGTTTCGACGTCCGCATCGTGAGCATGCCGAGCACCACGCTCTTCGAGCGGCAGAGCGAGGAATACCGTAACTCCGTCATTCCCAAGGATGTGAAGAACATCGTTGCGGTGGAAATGAGCGAAGCTGCGCACCTCCATAAATATGTCGGGAGGAACGGCAAACTCCTGAACATCAGAAGTTTTGGCTTGAGCGGGCCCTTTCCTGCTCTCTTGAAGCATTTCGGATTTACCGCAGAAAAAGTCGCATCCGCGTTTAAAGAAGTATACGAAAAGAATAAATGAGATTCCTGCGGGAATCTCATTTTTACTGTTTCATGTTATTTGCTATGCTCATGGCGATGCGGTTCTTTTCTTCATCGCTCGCAGTCTGCCAGTACACTTCAAACAGCACTCCCAATCCTGGAAGAACCTTTTCTTCCGAGACGGTCATCGCATCGTTGATGGTATTTAGGATATCTATGTTGCTGGCATTCACCAAATTCCTTTTGACCGCTTGCCTGATATCGAGATTCATCAAATACCTCCTTTATTAATATCTGTTTTAATTTTACCCAGTTAATGGTATAATATACATTAAGAACAAAACTAAATGAAGGGTGAAGTTATGGAAATCCTTGAAATTGTAAAAAAGAATAAAAAAGAGATGCTGGAAGACATGCAGGGGTTGCTGCGGATAGACAGCACGCTTGTGGAAACGGATGATCCGGAAGCGCCCTTCGGGCGGGGCATCAGGGAAAGCCTGGATTATGTGCTTGCCCTGGGGGAGAAAATGGGTTTCCGGGTAAAAAACGTGAACAATGTCGCGGGTCACGTTGAATACGGGAACGGCGAGGAAATCATCGGCATTCTCTGCCATGTCGACGTCGTTCCCGCGCAGGGGAATTGGAAATACCCGCCTTTTTCCGGAACCATTTCCGAAGGTAGGATCTATTCCCGCGGAGCCAGCGATGACAAAGGACCCACAATTGCTGCTTTGTATGCTTTGAAAGCACTGAAAGATTTGGGTTTCGAACCCCAAAAAAGAGTGAGATTGATCATCGGGACCGATGAGGAAAGCCATTGGCGCGGCATCAAAACTTATTTTCAGGAATGCGAGATGCCCGATTTCGGTTTCTCTCCCGACGCGGATTTTCCCGTCATTTACGGCGAAAAAGGCATCATGTCGATTGACGTCACCGGACCGGCTTCCGAGCTCTTTTTCCATGCGGGAGATCGCTACAATGTCGTTCCCGACGAAGCCAGGGCGAAACCAGCAAAAGATTTGAAAGCGGAATTCCTTGCTTATTTGGAAGAGGCAGGACTCAAGGGCGAATGCGGCGAGGAAATGATAATATACGGGAAAGCGGCGCATGCCATGGAACCTGAAAACGGGGTCAACGCGCTTGTAAAAATGTGTGAATTTTTAAACAGGCATCTTGAAGACTCATTTGTTGCTTTTGTTGCGGAGTGCCTGACTGATTCCCGTTTCCGGAAAATCAAGCTTGATTTCTCCGATCCGGAAATGAAGGATTTGACGGTCAACGTCGCATTCCTGGAAATCAAGGACGGAAAAGGCAGACTCGGTCTCAATCTCCGCTATCCCATCAATTGGGATAAGGAAAGTTTCTTCAAGGAATTCGGCGCCATTTCCGAAAAATACGGCCTTGAAACCAATGTGGTTCAGAATCAGCCCCCGCACTATGTGGACAAAAACGACCTACTTGTAAAAACGCTCCATCGCGCATATGTCCATTACACGGGCGATGAGAAAACGCCGCTCTTGACCATCGGCGGCGGAACCTATGCCCGGGCTTTGAAGAAAGGTGTTGCTTTCGGTCCGACATTCCCGGGACGCGAGGAGGTTGCGCATCAGGTGGACGAATACATCGAAATTGAGGACATCGTCCTCGCAACGGCGATAATGGCAAGGGCGGTGCGCGAGCTCGCAAGATGAGACTGAGAAAAATTAAGGATGCCCGGGAAAAATTAGAAGAATACCGCGACATCGTTCTTAAGGATTCCTTTGCCCAGCGCGGAAACTGGCATAAACATTTCCGGAACGAAAATCCCATTCACTTTGAAATCGGTACGGGGAAGGGCAAATTCATTTTGGAAAGCGCGCTGAAGAATCCGGGAATCAATTATGTTGGCTTGGAAGTTTCGGAAAGCGTGACGCTGCGCGCGGCGCGAAAGATCCGCTCCGAAAATCCGAAAAATTTGTGTTTGCTGAATGCCGATGCCAGAACTTTGGGCGAAATCTTTGGAAAAGGGGAAGTTTCAAAAATCTATCTCAATTTCAGCGATCCCTGGCCGAAAAACAGACATGAAAAGCGCCGCCTGACCTCCGAATATTTTTTAAAACTGTACCGCGAGATCCTTTCCGATAGCGGCGAGATTGAATTAAAAACCGACAACAGGGGATTCTTTGAATACAGCCTGATTTCCCTAAACAATCACCACTTCAGGTTTCTGGAAGTGAGCCTCGACTTGCATCGGGATGAGGAGCGGCAAATCATTACGACGGAATATGAGGAAAAATTCATCAACCTCGGCCAAAACATTTATTATTTGAAGGTGGTAAAATGAAAACGAGAGAAAGAATGAAGATTTATGAAGACCTGGTAAATCTCCATGCCGTTTCCGGCTTTGAAAGACAGGTTAGGAAATACATGAGAAAAGAGCTTGAAAAATACGCTGACGAAATCGTCCAAGATAGGCTCGGAAGCATTTTTGGTATCAAAAAAGGCGAGGGGCCGGTGATTATGATTGCCGGCCACATGGACGAAGTCGGAGCGATGGTGACGGGAATCCAGGAAAACGGATTTATCAAAATGGTGCCAATCGGCTCCGTGAGCCCCGAAGTCATGGTTTCCCAAAACGTCCAGATCGCGATTTCCGAAGAAAAAGCCATCCGCGGCATCGTTGGCGCCATCCCCCCGCACATGAACAGGGGAAGCAAGGAGGCAAAGAAACTCGAATTTGACGACCTCCTCCTCGATGTCGGCGCGGATAGCAAGGAGCACGCGGAAGCGATGGGAATCAGGATCGGGCAGCAGATTACCTTCGTGAACCAATATTATTTTACTGAAGACGGCAAAAAAGTCGTTTCGAAGGCCTGGGATAACAGATTCGGATGCGGAATGGCGCTGGAAGTTCTCCGCGCTCTCAAGGAAGAAGGGATAGCGCACCCGAACACGGTCGTGGCCGGAGGAACCGTTCAAGAAGAAGTTGGCCTCAGGGGTGCGACGACGGCCTCGAACATGATCAAACCGGATTTGTTCATTGCCGTGGACGTCTCTCCCGTCGGGGACTTCCTGCCCCAAAGCCATCCCCGCGCTTTCGGAAAACTCGGAGAGGGTTTTTTGCTACGCTTCTACGATCCGCGCAACATCATGAATCCGCGTCTCAAGGCATATTTTGAAAACCTTGCCCAGGAAAACGGAATCAAATTCCAGCAATTCCTTTCGATGGGTTCGACCGATGCCGCTGCCGCCCAATATGCTGGCGCGGGCGCACTCAGCGCGACAATCGGCCTTCCGGGACGCTACATTCATTCCACGGCCGCGATGATCCATGTTGATGATGTAGAAGCGGTGAGGGAGATGCTCCTGGCGATTGTAAAAGACTTTGGCAGGGAGAGGCTTGCGGAAATAGGCGATGACTAAATGCTATCTTGGTTCTTTGAACAGAGCGAAACTTGCTGCCGTGAAGGAAGTATTCAAAGGTTTTGAAGTGATTCCGCTGGCTGCGGAAAGCGGTGTCAAAGCCCAGCCCCTTTCGGATGCGGAAACAATTTTGGGGGCGAAAAACAGGGCCCGGTCGCTGCCAGCCGACGGCATCAGAATCGGTCTTGAGGCCGGGGTAGCCCTTGAAGGAGAGCTGCTCTTTCTCGTGAATTGGGGGGTTTTGATTGATTTCGAAGGGAACCATTATTATGCCGGCGGTACCAGGGTGCCGCTCCCGGATTTCATTAAGGAAAGAATCCTTGCCGGGGAAGAGCTTGCGGAAGTGATGGAAGACTGCCTCGACAGAAAAGATGTCCGCTCCCAGGAAGGGGCGATTGGGTATCTCACCGCCGGGGTGGTGGAACGAAAGGACATTTTTATGCATATTGCGAAACTACTGTACGGACAGTTTAAGAGAAAGGAGGGGAGTAAATGAAGGGATTGGTGATTATTGCTGATGGTTTTGAAGACACCGAAGCAATCGCGACCATCGACGTGCTGAAAAGAAGCAAGCTCGAGATCACGACGGCCAGTTTCGATTCTTTGGAGGTCACGTCCGCATTCAACCTGAAAGTAAAAGCCGACAAGCTCATGAAGGATGTCAGGGAAGAAGAATATGATTTCTTGGTCATTCCGGGAGGAAGAGCGGTCTTCAACGTCCTTGACAAGAAAAAAGAAGTCTCGGATTTAATCGTAAAATTTGCGGAAAGCGGGAGATTGGTGGCCGCGATTTGCGCTGCGCCGATGCTGATTGGCAAACTCGGGCTTCTTAAGGAAAGAAAATACACTTGCTTTCCGACTTGCGAAGAAGGAATTGAAGGCATCCTCCAACAAAAGAAAGGTGTCGTGAGGGACGGAAACATCATCACTGCCAAGGCGATGGCATATTCCCTTGATTTCGCTTTAGAAATCGTGGAATATTTACAAGGAGACAAACAGAGAGAAGCCGTAAACAAAAACATTCGCGGCGAAAAATGAGGGACGCAAGTCCCTTTTTTAGATTCTTTTTGCGGATTTGCTTTTCGTTCATATATTAATATGGGTGATGAGATGAAAATAAACGCCATTTTTGAAGGAGGGGGCATCAAGGGTCTGGCTTATGTGGGCGTCTTGCGCTTTCTAGAGAAGAGGGGATTCCAATTCAATAAAGTTGGCGGCACTTCCGTGGGGGCGGTGTTCGCTGCCCTGATAGCCGCGGGTTATAATTCTTATGAAATCGAAGAACTTGTTAATGATTTTAACCCGAAAATCCTCACGTCGATGCGGGGGCGCAGATCTGAAAAAATAATCAACGGAATCAAGAAGAAGGGTTTGTATTCGATCGTCAATTTTGAAAAATATCTCTATTCGGTATTGAAGGATAAAAAAAAAATCTATTTTGGGAGCGTGAAAAGAGGGGACGAATATTTACTGAAAATGGTGGCAACTGACATCAAAAAAAGAAAAGAAGTGATTCTGCCGGAGGGCTTAATCGCTTACGGAATCGACCCCGATAGTTTTGGAATAGCTAAGGGCGTGGCCATGTCCTGTTCGATTCCGCTATTCTTCCAGCCCTACCGTCTGGGAGAGCATGTTTTTTGCGATGGCGGCGTGGTCAATAATTTCCCGATAACTTTATTTTCCGATGACGAAATCCCGACCCTGGGTTTCAGACTGAGCGAAAGCCCCCTGCAAAAAGCCAAGGGCATCTTTTCCAAACTGAAGAAAAAACCCCTCTATGATTTCGACAAGTACAACATCATCAGAATCAACACCTTCGGAATCAAAGCCACCGATTTTGAAAAAGGCATGGAAAAAAGGCTCGACTTATATATTTCGGGTTATAATAGCATCAGACAGTATTTCTATCAGCGATTTGATTTTTGGCTATAAATATAACTTGAAGAATGCGGAATTATGTGGTAGAATTAGCATATAGTCACGGGAAATGTGGTGGAATAATGGAACATTTGAAAAAGAATGAAAACACTGAAAAGAAACAAACATTGGATTCTGAACCAAAAAAAGAAGAAAACAAATCAAAAAACATAAAAAACAAAACCGCTGATGATCCTGGAAAAGACATTTTGGAAGCTTTGAAAAAGAAAAAAGTCATCAACCTCGCAGCCGAGGAAGAAGCAGAAACGGAAGAAGCAGTCGAAGAAGAGCAAAAGAAGAAGGGAAAACAAGCGGAGGAAGAAATAAAATATCCCCGTTATTATGATACCGACTTATTTGTCGGGCTCACTTCTGAAATCGTTGAACAACGCAAAGAAGACAATTTGGTCAACAAAGTGAGCGACGGAAAAGGTAAAACGGTCATGGGGATTATTTTCTCCAACTTTTTTACCTTTTTTAATATGCTTTATTTTGTCATTACGATTCTTTTCATCGTTTTGAAAAGCTATGACAACCTCATGTTTCTGACGACGATCATTCCCAACTTGATCATCGGTATCATCCAAGAAATCAAAGCAAAGAGAATGATGGACAAACTTTCCCTGATGTCGGCGCCGACGACGACGGTCATCAGGGACGGGGAAAAACTGGAAATCCCGGTTTCCGAGATTGTGCTGGATGACATTATTTTCTATACCGCAGGCAAACAAATCTGCGCCGACAGCATCGTTTTGGAGGGATTCATCGAAGTCAATGAGTCGCTTTTGACGGGCGAAGCTGATGCCATATTGAAACAACCCGGGGACCTGCTGTTATCCGGAAGTTTTGTGGTTTCCGGAATGGCGGTTGCGCGGGTTGACAAAGTCGGCAAAGACAATTACATTGAAAAACTTTCCAAGGACGCGAAAATGTATTTGAAACCGCGTTCGGAAATTTTGCGTTCTTTGAACGGCATCATTAAATTTGTGTCCCTCATCATCATTCCGCTGGCGGTGATGACATATCTCACGTCTTCGCGCGATGCGCCCAGGGATTATTTGGGCTTTCTGAATAAACAAGGCATCATCAAGGCGGCGAGTTCGATGCTGGCAATGATTCCGGCAGGTTTGTTCCTGCTGACGAGCATGGCTCTCTTCGTAAGCGTCATCCGCCTTGCCCGCGTCAAGACGCTTGTTCAGGAACTCTACTGCATTGAGATGTTGGCGCGTGTTAATATGCTCTGCCTTGACAAGACCGGAACAATCACGGACGGCACGATGCGCGTGACCGACTGCATCGAAATCAAAAACCCGACCGATTATACGATCCGTGAAATCATTGGTTCAATGATGCAGACATTTGAAGAAACCAATCCGACTGCGGATGCGCTGATCAATTATTTTGAGAAAAACACTGTTTTAAAAGCGACGGACAAGATTCCTTTCTCTTCAAAAAGAAAGTTCAGCGCCGTCACTTTTGGCGATATCGGAACCTTTGTTCTGGGGGCCCCGGAATTCGTTCTGACTTCAGGCTTCGATAGAATCGCAGCTAAAGTCGAACGCTACGCAGCCCAGGGCAATCGCGTCCTGCTCTTGGGTCTCACCAAAAGCAAGGTCAAGCCCGACGAAACTCCGAGGGGCGTGACGCCGGTTTGCCTGATCATTCTTGAAGACCACATCCGCGATGATGCAATCGAGACAATCGAATATTTCAAACAGAACGGCGTCGACATCAAAGTCATTTCCGGTGACAACCCGGTCACTGTTTCTAAAATCGCGCTGAGAGCGGGAATCGAGGGTGCCGAAAGATACATCAGTTTGGCGGGGCTCACGGATGATGAAGTCCGCGATTCCGTCTTTGAATACAATGTTTTCGGGCGCGTCTCTCCCGAACAGAAACGAATACTGATAAAAACATTGAAGGAGCATAAGAAGACTGTCGCGATGACCGGCGACGGCGTTAATGACATCCTTGCCCTGAAGGAAGCGGATTGCAGCATCGCTATGGCATCCGGAAGCGAAGCGGCGCGCTATGTTTCGCACCTTGTCCTGATGGATTCCAATTTCTCATCGATGCCGAGAGTTGTTCAGGAAGGCCGGCGCGTCATCAACAACATCCAAAAAACATCGACGCTCTATCTCGTTAAGACGCTCTTCTCCATTTTGCTCACGATCATGTACATCATTCTCGGTACGCAAACGGGAGCAATCAGGATGCCCTATCCCTTCAGCGCGAAAAACCTTTACTTGATTGAGTGGTTCGCGATCGGGATTCCCTCCTTCTTCCTGGCGCTCCAACCCAACCGGGAACTTGTACAAGGGAAGTTTTTGCCGAATGTTGTGAAATCTGTGCTGCCTGGGGCGCTTACGGTCGTCATTCTGCATTTGTTGCTTAATTTCATCCGCATCCTGCCCGGTTTTGAAGGCCTCCATGCCAACAATGCCGTCTTCACGACGATTCTCACAATCGTTACCACTGCCGTGATGCTCTTTGTCCTCATGCAATCCTCACAGCCCTTGAATTGGTGGCGGAAGACCATCTTTGTGCTGATGATTATTTGCTGTTTCTTGGTCGGCACGAATACCGTTCCAGTCACAAACATGGAACTTACTTTCCGCAGAGGTATCGAGGAATATGATTATACCCTAACGGTCGGAGCCTGGGAAGAATGGTATCTTAACGGCATGCCCACCGAAGTTAAGGCCATCCTTCGCCCGGAAATTGAATTCGAAAACCAGAACACCTATCTCCGGCCGGTAATCAGCACCGATGAAAACAATGTCTGGTGCCTGGACGGCATTCCCACAGGCATTAAGGTCAGGGATGTCGAAAAACTCGCGCTCAAAGTCGAGGGCGGATACTGGGTCTTAAATGGCACTGTCACCAAGACCAGGGCCTACAATCAACCGGAAATTGAATATTCCGGAGCGGATGGATACATATGCCCCGAACTCACCATTTACAGAGGTTATTGGCGCCTGGACGGGATATCCTCGGGCATCAAGGTTACCGGCGTTGAGAAGAACATGATTCTGAGCGTGAAAGACGGAAACTGGCACATCAACGGCGAAGACACCGATATCAAAGCGAAAGAAATCATCAACGAAAATGAATATGTTCTTCCCGAAATTACGAAAGTTAAATTCGAGGGCGCCATATACTATGCTTTGGATGGCGTCCGCACCAATGTTTTGGTCGATGACGAAGGCGTCCGGCAACTTCAGGTCAGCGAAAACGGTTATTGGATAATCAACGGAATCGAAACGAACGTGAAAGCGGAAAAGAACGGCGAGAAGGTTGTCGATGATGATTACTTGCTTCCAATCGTCGACATCGACGGCTCAGGTAATTACACGATCAACAACATTAGGACCAGCATTAAAGCTGAAAACAATCTCTACATCACCGAAATCTTCATCACGCTCTTCCTTGTGCAACTGATTTATCCGTTGATGAAACTGATTTCCCTGATCATGAAAAAATTACGGCTTTCTAATTGATAAATCAAAAATATGATGAATACAGGTTTACTTTTTTCAACAAATAATGTATAATATGCAAAGTGAGATGAATTATCATCCTTGCTTCGAAAGAAGCCAATAGTCCATAAGGAGGTGCGAAGATGAGACAGTATACTGCAATGTTCATTATCCGCCCCACTTTGACCGAAGAAGGTTTCAAAGCGGTCATTGAGGAAATCACCAAGATTTTTACCGATCGTGAAGGCAAAGTCTTGGGAGTCAATGAGTGGGGCATGAGGGACATGGCCTATGAAATCGAAGATTTCAAAAAGGGCTACTACGTGGTAATGAAAGTCGAAGCCAATGCAGACACAGTGGCTGAATATAACCGCGTATGCAACATCCGCGAGGATATCATCAGACATATTATTGTGAAAGACTGAGTGAATTATGAATAGAGTCATTTTAGTGGGTCGCCTGACAAGGGACCCGGAATTGCGATACACAGCAAACGACATTCCCGTTGTGCAATTCACCGTTGCCGTGAACAGACCCTATCAAAGCCGCACCGGCGAAAGGCAGGCTGATTTCATCAACTGCGTCGCATGGCGGAATCAGGCGGAGAATCTGGCGCGGTACATGCGCAAGGGGAGTTTGATCGGGGTAGAAGGAATGATCCAAACCCGCAGTTATGACGATCAGAACGGGGTGCGGAGATTCATTACCGAAGTTGTCTGCGACAACATTCAATTTTTGGAACCCAAATCCGCAAGGCAGGAATACGGTTCTTATCCGAAAGTCAATCAATACGACATTCCTTCCCAAAGGGAAAAGCCCCGCGAAGAACACAAAGACCCGTTTGAAGACATCGAATCGCGTTTTGATGTTTCAAACGACGATTTACCATTTTAAAAGGAGGAATAAGAATGGCTGGTTATCGAGGCCGAAGAAAAAAGAGCTGCTATTTTACAGATAATAAGATTGAAAAAATCGATTGGACCGATTATGAATTGCTTAGAAGATTCATTTCCGACCGCGGGAAGATTCTTCCCCGTCGCGTGACCGGAACCAAAGCGATTTATCAGAGACAGCTCGCGACTGCAATTAAACGCGCGCGGCATATGGCCTTATTACCGTTTGTAAAAGAATAGCTTGAGATAACCATAGGCAAC
>FZPS01000062.1_pt4574 | contig 13332 bp, 14 predicted proteins | sample 1817821 | NCBI WGS metagenome assembly FZPS01 (sample SAMEA104158645, study PRJEB21678) | metagenome | place: Germany | collected 2015-04-21 | reverse complement strand
ATCAGAGGTCTTATATCCTTGGAAATACAGGTTATAAGCAGCTTGTCCACAAGCATGAAATCCGGACTGGGACTAACCACCGAGATGACAATTGCCAGCTGATCAATATTTGCCACGGGAGGCCTTATAAAGCAATTACGTCTTTCTAAAATTTTGTCTATGTGCCCTTCTTTTTTTTTCTCATCCAGTATGTCAAAAGTAACACGATCTCCGGCCAGGGGAGTAACTCCGCCTTCTTTACGGTGAACTCCTCTTACCTTACAGGTATAAATTGAATCGTTGCCTCCGATTTCCTGAACCTCGTAGAAACCTCCGACTCCCTTTAGAATAATCCCTTCGGACAAGCTGTTTATCACACTCCTGATTAAGTAATATTAATATGTTTTATCATATACAAGTATATCATCAATATATGCTCTGACGTTTATTTCGCTGCCAGGGGCAACTGGAATTATCAATGAATACGGGAAATCGGTTACCGGAACACTTGCTATATCCTTGTGCAGGAATTCATCACCCGTTCTTACATTTGTAAGATAAACTCTCAGTCGCACTGATTCATTGAAATCGTACCCTTGTGGCAGGCCAATGGTTATTGTTTTGGCATTTCCACCCGGTATTGGCGTACTGCCACCCGGTTCTTCCACTTCTTCTGCAAAGAAAAGCGCTACAGCCGTATCCTCAACAACAGTCTCTCCTGCTTTGGGCGCCTGATCCTCAACTACTCCCCGATGTCCTTCCCTGTCTTCAGGGAATGTATCACCAAGTTTGAGCTTGTTATCCATAAGTTTCTTTAATGCTACTTCGTAAGTATCTCCTATCAAATTGGGCACTACCACCATTTTCTTCTCAGGGCCCTTGCTCCAATATAATGTAACTTCTGTGCCTTTTTTAACTCGTGTTGTTGCCGGAGGATCAGTCTTAATGCTCATACCACTGGGGACTTCATCGTCAAACTCAGCTATTTCAACAACTTTAAGCCCGTATTCGTCCTCAAGTTTCAGCTTCATAACACTATGATCCTGCCATTCAACATTGGGAATCTCCACCATGTCAATTCCTGAACTTACTACCAGTCTTAAGGTAGTATAGCCCCCCAGCTTCATTGTGGAATCAGCGGTGGGGAATTGATTTATAACTATATTCTCAGGCACAGATTCACTGGGCTCATAAACAACATCTACAGGCCTGATATTCTGACTTTCCAGTTCTAATAATACTTCATCTATATGGCGATTTACATAGTTTCCAAGAATAACCTCTTCTGTACGGTTTGCGTCATCGACAAATTCATTTATTATCATTTTCACAAAATAGCCGATGCTGCCCAGAATGGTGGCTATTAATAAAATATAAATTACGGGCATCAGGAATTTGTTATTACTTCCGCTGCTTCTTTTCTTATCGCTTTTGCCTTTTCTTTTATAATTCTTTTCCATAATAAACTCTTCTTCCAACGGTTCTTCTATCTTTCTTGTATCAAACTTATCTTGTTTAATATTCGGTAATAGAATATCAACAGTGGAACTGGGTTTGGTTTGTATTTTTTCCAGGTCACTGATTAGTTCCGCCACCGTAGCATAGCGATCCCGTTTACTTTTTGCCATTGCAGTAAGTATAATATCATCCAAAGCATGTGGAATATCATGCTTTATGGTAGAAGGAATAGGAGGTGTATCCTGAATATGTTTCAAAGCAACAGCAACCGGGGTTTCTCCTTCAAAGGGCAGGGTCCCGGTAACCATTTCAAACATTGTCACTCCTATTGAGTATATGTCGGATTGCTCATCTGTATACCCTCCCCGCGCTTGTTCAGGTGAAGAATAGTGCACAGATCCGATTGTATCTATCCTCATGGTATCAGTTTCACTGGCTATAGAACGGGCTATACCGAAGTCAGCCACCTTAGGTATGCCTTCTGATGTCATTATTATGTTTGTAGGCTTAATATCCCTGTGGACAATATTTCTGCTGTGAGCCTTTGACAGCGCACTGCATATCTGTAAAGAAATATTAACAGTTTCCTCCCAGCCCAGAGAGCCCTTAAGTTCAATATACTCTTTAAGAGTAATACCATCTACAAATTCCATTACAATATAGTATCGATTATTATCAACACCTATATCATATATCTGGACAATATTAGGATGGGTTAAGCTGGCCGCTGCCTGTGCTTCTGTGTCAAACCTTTTTAAAAACTCACTATCCTCACGAAATTCTTCCTTTAACAGCTTTATAGCAACGACTCTTTGAAGATAGCGGTCCTTGGCTCTGTAAACCTTAGCCATTCCACCGGAGCCTATCTCCGATAAAATCTCGTATCTGTTCCCTAAAACAGTTCCAATCATTTTTACACCCCTTTGACTACATCCAGGTAACAATTACAGTGATGTTGTCTGCTCCGCCAGATTCCTTGGCTTTTTCTATAAGACGCTTTGCAATAGTCTCACGTGGTTCGTTAATAACCGTATCCAGTATATCCTGGTCAGTCATACCTTCGTATAGTCCATCAGTACAAAATATATATATATCATCAGGCTGTATATGTTCCTTATTTATATCAGGAAAGAAATCTTCCTGGAATCCAAGAGCCCGCGTAATGCGGTTTCTGTCAGGATGATTATTTGCCTCATCAGCACTTATAAGGCCTTCCTTAATGAGTTTTGCCACTACCGAATGGTCTTCGGTGAGACGAGTTATTCTGCCTTCCCGTATTCTGTAAACACGGCAATCTCCGACATGAATTATATGTAGATTATCTCCTATTACCATTCCCACTGAAAGAGTTGTGCCGCTTTTCAGTCCACCCAGATTTTCAAGAGAGTAGGTCATAATTCTGTCGTTTATTTTATTTATTTCACTTATTATGATCTCTCTGATAGAATCATCGGAAAGATCTTTAGAGGCACATTCCAGCACCATTAAGGACATATTCTCCACAGCTATCCTGCTGGCTTCTTCTCCGGCAAGATAACCACCCATCCCATCAGCAATGATAAAGCCAATGGGGTTGCCTTCCCTGTCTAAAACTATATTCCAATTATCCTCATTTTTTTCTCTCTTAAGGCCTATGTCACTTAGCGCTGAATACTTCAAGTTTTCACCTTCCCGGATTTTAAGTAATATTGTTCCTTCTCAGCTGTCCGCAGGCTGCCATAATATCTGACCCTAATTCTCTTCTGACAGTAACGGGTATTCCGTACTTTTCCAGAGTATATTTAAAATCTTCTATCCTTTTTCTTGAGCTTTTACTAAAGGCTATTCCCTCTACTCTGTTTACAGGAATAAGGTTAACATGGCAGAGAGTTCCCTTTAATTTTTCAGCTAAAACTCCGGCACACTCTAAAGAATCATTTACATTCTCTATCATTGAGTATTCATAAGTAATACGCCTTGAGGTAATCTTCGTGTATTCCCTGCAGGCTGATAGAAGCTCATCAAGGGACCATCTTCTTGCTACAGGCATTATCCTTTGCCTTATTTCATCATTGGGCGCGTGCAGGGATACTGACAAGCTCACCGGTATTCCCTCCCGGGCAAATTCCAGTATACGAGGTACTATTCCGCAAGTGGATACTGTCATCTTCCTGAAACTGATGTTCAAAGTATCCTCACGGTTTATTCTCCTCATAAACTCCAGCACATTATCATAATTGTCAAAGGGCTCGCCTATGCCCATAAGTACTAAATGGCTGATTCTTTCACCGATATCATGGCCGATGACAAGAATCTGAGCTAATAGTTCACCAACCGTCAAGTTCCTAATCATACCAAGATCGGCCGAGGCACAAAATGCGCAACCCATACGGCAGCCCACCTGGGTGGACAGACACACCGAATAACCATAATGGTATTTCATAAGAACACTTTCAATAATATTTCCGTCTTTTAGTTCAAATAAGTATTTTCTCGTGCCATCAATTTTTGATATCAGTTTTTTGGCTATTTTCAAGCCGCCGGCTATAAACTGGTCAGCAATCCTTTCCCGCATGTCTTTGGGAAGATTAGTCATACTGTTTATATCAAGCTGTCCCGAATACAGCCATTGATGAACCTGTTTTGCTCTGTATGCCGGATACCCCAATGCGATAAGAGCTCCATTCAGCTCTTCAAAGGTCATATCCAGCAGGTCCCTTTTGTTATCCATTACTTCTCCGTGTTTGCATCATGACAACTTTACTAAAGTTACATGATATCCTAAGGTATTATACATTATTTTTTAATATGCCTCAAGCCGCCAGCATACTTTGCAATAACCTGATAAAATTAAGGCCTGCAATGTTCTTTACATCCTCTTCTTTATAGTTTAATCTCAAAAGTATATCAACTATTTTATTCATATCCTGAACCCCTCTTATTCCTTCGGGGAGATTATCTATTCCGTCAAAATCGCATCCAAAACCAACGTATTTTGTGCCCACCAAGGCAGATATATGCTCTATATGCCTGATTATGTCCATTATATCGGCATTTCCCGTATTGTTAAGAAAATCGGGACATAGATTTATGCCTATAACTCCACCGCTTTTAGAAATACAGTTTATTTGCTCATCAGTCAGGTTGCGCCGGTGGGAGCAAACAGAACGGCTATTGCTGTGAGATGCAATAAAGGGCTTGCGGGAAACTTGCGCAACATCGGAAAAAGTTTTGTCGGATGCATGGGACACATCAATTATTATTCCTAAGTCTTCAGCTTTTTTTACAACCTGCCTGCCAAAGGCTGAAAGTCCGTTATGTCTGCTGTTTCCTGCTATGCTGTCGCATACGGCATTATCGTAATTCCAGGACAAAGTAAGAATACGAAGCCCAGCCTCATATAGCCTGTCCAGTTCCGATAAGGAATTTCCAATAATTTCGGCTCCCTCAGCCTCTATGAAACAACCGATCTTACGTGTTTCAAATGAATTTATGCAATTAGATAACTCATCTTTTTTTCTTATTATTTTTATCCTTTCAGGATACTTTTTTTCAGCTAAAAGCACTCGGGCCAGCTGGGTCTCCATTTTATCTTTTATTTCATGCCCGTTATTGCCTTCTGCAAACAGTGAAAGCACCTGAATAAAATTGCCGTTGGAAAGGGCTCTGTCTGCATCCCAGTGTTTATTGTTGGAAAAAATCTCCTCTGGCTCGATGGCTGCTGATAATATGTCGCAGTGAGCATCAAAAAATATCATCTTGTCCTCCGTCTAGCTTAATCTAATCATTAAAATGCATTTTGAATAAGTGTAATGTCTTTAGTATTGCCCTCTCTGTCCATCAAAAGCTCCACAATATCAAACCGGACAGGTACATCGTAATACCGGTTGTTCTGCATATAAAAATGCGCAATCCTTCTTATGGTGGCCTGTTTTTGGCCTGAAACAGCCTGGGCAGGAGAACCAAAGCTGAAACTGCTCCTGGTCTTAACCTCAATGAAGCACAAGGTATCCCCGTCCCTGGCTATAATATCTATTTCTCCCATCCTGCCGACACGGAAATTACGTGTTATTATTCTATAACCTTTCCTGGCAAGATATGCTGCCGCCGTTTCTTCACCTAAATCACCATAGGTGCGGTTATTCATATGTATTTTCTCCTTCATTATTTCTCATGCTTTGTAAACTTATTGTTTATGCCGTAGGATTCATCCAGCCTGCTGATAAATGTAAGTACCTCTGCCACCACCTCATAAAGCTCTTTAGGGATTTCTTCTCCCAAAGAGATATGGGACAGTGCCTCTGCAAGATGTTCATCCTCATAGACGGGAATCTTCGCCTCCCTGGCCTTTTCAATAATCTTTTCAGCTATTACACCCTTACCAGTTGCAATAACTTTGGGAGCACTATCTTCACCGGGAGTATAGCTTAATGCCGAAGCTTTTTTAATTTTTTGTTTCTCTTTTCCTTCTGATGCCATAGATATACCTCCCAAATAAGGGCTTGGTCTTTCTTTCCATCATTTTAAAGGGAAGATCTAACTCACGCAGAAAAATAATTGCCCCGCCGCCGATAGAGGCGGGAACTTCTTAAATTCAGTCATATTTTCAAATCTACCCGGGTTTGGGTTCCAAGTAGCTCTTGAGCTTTTTTCGCAGCATTTACAGGATTGACTCTTTCCTTTTCCAGCACCCTGCATTTCATTTCCACCAGCTTGAACCCTTTTTCTAAAAGGCCATCGTACAATACTCTATAATTATCCTTCACCAGCCTGACCAGGTTCTCATCTTCAACTCTGAAACTTATTGTTATACGTCTATGGCTTGCATTTAAAAAGGTTTCCACAACACCCAGACTTTTGGTCGAAAGGGATAAGAACAGTGTAAAATTCTCAGTGTCAATCTTCTTTCTGCCTTTTTTACGTTTCATAACATAGAGCTCACCGGTGGTATTCTCTTTGTTAATTATAATGGGAAGCTGAAATATAGAGTCATAGGTTGTTATCTGGCTGAAGAATCTGAAGGCGTTATCAATCTCTTTATATGCAAGATTATCTGAAACTCTGGCATATTTATCCGAATTACTTAAAACCTTTTGTGAAAAGTCCATTATTTCCTTTAACGCCTCGTTTTTTTCCTTGATATCAAATTCCTCGGCAACACCATTTTCAACTTTTATTGAAGCCTTATCGAATAATTTATTTAGAATTTGATTAATCTCTTTTGCTATTCCAGAGTTTTTATAGTTCTTTCCAAGACTTTCAGTTTTATTATAAATATTCTCTAAAGCTCTATTTATGGCTTCTAATAACACTTCTGTGTTTTGAGGTGTTAATATAGAGTTGCTATTTATTGTTTTCCCGTTTGAGTCTTGGTTTTCCAAACTAAAAAGAGCGCTTTTAACCAGTGATTCCAGAGCCTCTTTACTTACCTTACCCTGCGCACCAGTATTTTCAGTATGTGCAAATTCATCCATAAGAGTTCTTGTAAGCAGTTCCCGAACATTTTGTTCAATGGCTTGCGTAAGTCTAGAAGATGCCTCCGGAATCAATTCCTTTATGGTGCCAGACAATTCATCAGTTTCCTGTGATATTATCAGTGGCTTTAACAGGTTCAGTGTTATATCCTGCCCGGCTTTATAAAGAGCATCTGAAAGCTCTTCTTTAAGACTTTGGAGGTTTTCGTGAAGGCTAAATTCATGCTCTGAAATTTTTTGCAGCATTTCTGCCATATCAGGATCCTGTGTAAGTCTATTGGCAACCACAAAAGCAGCTTTATCGGAAGAGATTCCCGGCTCCTGCTTTATTAGGCCCAGCACATCTGAAATAAGGTGTTTCGAACTTGCGACCCCAAAAGAATCAAGGCTTGATTTAATTGTATTTATAAGAGCCGCTTCTTCGTCAGCTTTACCGGTAGTATCAGCTCCTATATTAATTATTTTTGCAGTCAGCTGATTGTTGAGGCGTTCACCAATTTCTAAGGTAATAGTTTCACCTATATCAGCTGAAAATCCTTCAGGGATATTTGCAGTAAAAGAAGACCCATCCAGCAGCCTTATTAATAGCAGGCCATTTTCCATGGATTGCACTCTCCCTCTTAATATATCCCCTGCATTCAGGTTTTCCAGAGAGGCCTTTGTAAATATCTGAAAAATCTGCTGAGATACAGCCGGGTTCACATTGATTGTATCCATTTAATCACCTGACTTTGCTTGCTTTATACAAAACTTCGTGTAAAGCTCCTTCTGTGAATGGGACAAAGTCCTTTTTCCTTTATAGCAGCAATATGTTCCCTGGTTCCGTAGCCTTTGTGTTTGGCAAATCCGTAGCCCGGATATTTTTCATCCAGCTTTTCCATAATCCTGTCCCTTGTAACTTTGGCTAAGATGGAGGCTGCAGCAACCGAAATGGAATTCTGATCAGCTTTTGGTACAGCTCTTTGAGGTATGTCTACTTTTATTTCAACCGCATCAGCTATAAGAAAATCCGGCCGGGTTTTCATACAGTTTACAGCCAGTTCCATAGCTTTTTTTGTGGCCTCATAGATATTAATATCATCAATGATGTAATTTTCAACAATACCAATTCCGTACGAAATTGCCTCAGCCTTTATCCGGGTATAAAGCTGATCACGGACTGTCGCTGACAGTTTTTTTGAATCATTCAGCTTATGTAATAAACAACCTTTAGGTAAAATGACACAGGCTGCAACAACCGGCCCTGCCAGCGGTCCTCTGCCGGCTTCATCAATACCACCTATAAAACAGTAGCCTTTATCATAGGCTTCAAGCTCCATTGATGACATTGCCAAAAGCCGTTCTTCTTCCTTTTTTATTAATTCAAGCCGCTTATAATATTTATCGGCAAGTTTCTTTACAGGCTCCCCATATTCTTCCGATAATGAAATCAGCCATCTATAGGCATCATCTATTTCCATTGTATCAGCCTTTTCTTTCAGGCTTTTAAGAGTGGGTCTCTTCATGATTTGCCTCCTCGGGTGGTGTTTCCAGTGTGATTTTTCCTATTTTCCCGCCCCTGAATTCATCAAGTACAATAGCAGCGATTCTGTTAAAGTCGATTTCGCCTCCGGAAATCAGACAGCCGCGTCTTTTACCGGCCTCCTCTAAAAGCTCGAAACCTTTCTTGTCTTCCAGATTTTCCATTAATTTTGCTGCAAGCTCTGTGGTATCCATTATTTCATCTTTAATAGCTCCGGTAAAAGCAAGATTCAGGCCTGTCAGCTTGTCCTCAAATTTAGGCCATAAAATTCCGGGGGTATCCAATAACATGATTTCCGGATTAATCCGAACCCATTGTTGTGTTCTGGTTACACCGGGTTTGTCTCCGGTTTCTGCACTGGCTTTTCCGGCAATTTTATTTATAAAAGCCGACTTTCCCACATTGGGGATACCTACAACCATAGTCTTTATAGGTCTTTGCAAACGCCCTCTGGCTTGAGCTGCTTCCAGTTTCTTTCTAGTAAGCTGTTTCAGCTTTCCCTTAAGCTCACCCAGGCCCATGCCTGATATAGCGTTTGTGTAAATAACACTGATACCCTGCTTAGAAAAATAATTTTTCCATTTATTGTTTAGCTGGGAATCTGACAAATCACTTTTATTGAGAGCTATAATCCTGGGTTTATCCCGCACTATTGAATCAATTTCCGGGTTTCTGCTGGATTGAGGAATCCGGGCATCCAATAGTTCAATAACAACATCAACCAATTTAAGATGCTCCGATATAACTCGTTTTGTTTTAGCCATATGTCCAGGAAACCATTGAATTATCATTTGTTTATCACTCCATATTTCTATTGGGCAAGCATTAACTCTATTGTATCCTAAAATTTAAGAAAACTTAAGCGGAATGAGTGCTGCCTTACGTTTTTTCTGATACAAAAAGAGGACCTTTTAAGTCCTCTCTTGTTCTTGTTATTAATCTTTTGAAGCTCCGATATCTTCTCTGACTCTTGCTCTCTTACCAACCCGATCACGCAGATAATAGAGTTTCGCTCTTCTTATCTTACCTCTTCTGATAATCTCAAATGAGTCAACTTTGGGGGAATGAACCGGGAATACCCTTTCAACGCCTATACCAAAGGAAAGCCTCCTAACGGTAACTGTTCTTCTGATACCGCCGCCATGCATGGCAATGATGGTTCCTTCAAACGCTTGTATTCTCTCACGATTTCCTTCCTTAACCTTAACATTGACTTTTACATAGTCACCAATCTTAAGGTTTGGCAGGTTTTTCTTCATACCTTCCTGTTCAATTGCACGGATGATATCCATTGTGTTTTCCTCCTAATCATAGAGCGTTCTTATCTGTTTCGTATATTATTATAAACACTGCAGACAGCGGACCACTCTTTATTCACGCCGTAATATTATAGCATGGAGTTTTTGAATTGTAAACCACATTCGTAAAAATGTTAATTTGGCTTTAACCAGATTTTTATAAAAAATTATTGACTAACGATAATTTTAAGTTATAATTAAGATGAAATTATCGTTTAACAATAATTTGAAGGAAATATGAAACACAAATCATTTTATATCATTCTCGGCTGTGAGGCAATAATCTGTATAATGCTGCAGCTTGCCAGAGAAGCCTTGCCGCAGTTTTTTTCCACTGTAATAGCATTCCCATTTGAACAGATTGGAATTCTTTTGCGAATACTCTCCCTGTCCGGCAGTACAGGTAATTTCATATCTATTGTTATTTACACTTCTTTATGCCTGATACCGGTATTGGTTTTTTTTCTGCTTAAGAAAAAGCGCAGCCTGTATCCGGAGGATGCGCTATTGGCAGTATTTAGTGCAGTGCTCTTTGCTGTTCTATATTTTATGATTAACCCAGGTTTACTTGGCGAATACTTTGGAACCGGAATAGGTCACAGCGCTGGTAAGGCTTTACTTGGAGGAATAGCCTATTCTGTTTTAACCGGCTATATTTTAATTCGGGTATTAAGGCTGTTTTTTTCTGCTGATACAAATAGCCTTCAAAAATATCTTATGATTTTGCTTTATATCGTAAATATTTTTATTGTACTTTTTGTTTTCGCAGTTCAATTTAGTAATCTTCTGGATTCCTTCGAGCAGCTTCGTGCCGGCAATACAGGAAACGAACACCGGCTTGGAATAAGTTATGTTTTCCTCGTCTTTAAATATATCGTAGATGCTATGCCCAATTTTTTAATTATACCAGTAGTATTCAGCGGGCAAAACCTTCTTCATGAGCTTTCGGCCGACCGCTATTCAGAGCAGACGGTGTTTTGCGCCGAAAAACTATCCCGCAAATGCGGGCTGGCTCTCGTTATAACAGCACTTTCCAATGTCGGATATAACCTTTTGCAGCTTGTGTTCATTAATAAGCTGTCGGTTGCCAACAGTACAGTTCGGATACCTGTCTTTTCAATTGTATTTCTGCTGGCAGCTCTGCTTTTTGCACAGTATATCAAGGAAAACAAGCAGCTTAAGGAAGATAACGATATGATCATCTGAGGAGGACATTATGGCAATTAAAGTTCATCTTGAAGATATACTCAAGGAAAGGGGTATGACTTCCAAAGAGTTATGCGCTCTTATTGGAATTACTGAGGCTAACCTGTCAATCTTAAGAAGCGGCAAAGCAAAAGGAGTCCGTTTCAGTACAATAAATAAAATCTGTTATTACCTTTCTTGCGATGTGGGGGATATTTTAAAATTCGATGGTAATTTGGAGGATAATGATGATTAAGAAAATACTAGCAACATTTCTGGCTGTTTTTATATTATTTTCAATAACGGGCTGTCAGCTGGCCATTGAGGATAAAGGCGAAATAAAAAGCAAAGACAGGCTGATTGGTGTTTTCGTAACAGAAGAGCATCTGGATCTATTTGATATGGAAGAATTTTTTAAAGACAATGCTCACAAGCTGTTCAATGGCAGTTCAACCAACATGGATTATAACAACAAAAAGTATCAAAAGCGCTTATATGCAACACTAGTTACTCAGCTACTTACAAGCCAGGATGGAGATACTTTTGAAACAAAAGAGTACGTTTTTGAAGGTGTTGATGGAATTTCATATTTTGCTGCAACAGTCCCGGCCACAGAAAATGAGATCAGCTATATTACTTCAGGCTCAGATGATGCAATCAGTGATGGACATATTGGCATTATCGAAAGTGATAATGAAGATAAGATTACTCTAGAGGGTACAATTTATGTTTCTGCTGCCAGAGCCGGTAAGATCCATCACTTTAACCCCGTTTACCAGAGCCCGGGCGGCAGTGTTTACGCTCTTTCCGGAAACAGTGCTATGCTTGGCGGGCTTCAGGACGAAGGCTCGATATTCTCTACAACACTTGACGAAACAACAACTGTAACTGAAAACGGAAAAAGCAAGTCTGTAAGTAACTCTGTCAAGATATCGATAGCTACTTTGTTGCCCCCGGAAAAAATAACTGTTTTGCAGATGGATAAGGACAGTAACATTATATCCCGGATGGAATATTCACCGGGGAAGCTGCCTGATACCATCACTCCTGCAGATAATACAGAGTATATTATAGCAGAAAGCCACAGTTTTAATCTGGAGGGCAAAGCTGCTGTTTCACGCTCCATTTATGACAGAAAAGCTGAAACACTGGATACGTTCTATTGCCGGGATGATGGTATCTGTGTAAAACAGTGGACAAACCTTGACTGGAATAAAAATTGATTCTGTAAATGTAAGAGCTTTCAACAATAATACATTTATATCAGCATTGACCCTACTTAATTTATAAAATATACTAATTGAAAACTCATGTGGTTTCATATTATCATTAATCATGGTATGATTTAATTTCAGCAGGTAAATAAGCACTGAAAGGAGCAGTACTATGATAAATAGATTAAAAGTCGGTATCGTTGGTGGTACCGGCATGGTAGGACAAAGGTTTGTAGCCCTCCTTGAAAACCATCCCTGGTTTGAAGTAACTTCTATTGCGGCAAGCGCAAATTCAGCCGGAAAAACATACGAGGAAGCAACCGCTGGCAGATGGAAACTCACAACTTCTATGCCCGATTCCGTTAAAAATATTATTGTAAAAGACGCCTCTCAAGTAGAAGATGTCGCATCAGATGTTGATTTTATTTTCTGTGCGGTAGACATGAAGAAAGATGAGATTAAGGCTTTGGAAGAGGCTTACGCCAAGACAGGAACTCCAGTGGTATCAAATAACTCAGCTCATCGCTGGACTTTGGACGTACCTATGGTTATCCCAGAAATCAATCCAGGACACCTCGAGGTGATTAAATACCAAAGAAAGCGCCTGGGAACATCAACAGGCTTTATTGCCGTAAAACCCAACTGCTCCATACAAAGCTATGTTCCGGCTCTCCATGCCCTTAAGGAATTTGAGCCAACTAATGTTGTTGCTTGTACTTATCAAGCTATTTCCGGTGCAGGTAAATCATTTAATGACTGGCCTGAAATGATAGACAATGTTATCCCCTATATTGGCGGCGAAGAAGAGAAAAGTGAGCAGGAGCCTTTGAGAATCTGGGGTAAGATAGAAAACGGTGCTATTATCAAAGCTGACTCCCCTGTTATAACAACTCAATGCATCCGTGTTCCCGTTACCGATGGACATATGGCTGCTACTTTCGTAAGTTTTAAGAATAAACCAGCCAAAGATGAGATTATTTCACTTTGGAGAAACTTTAGAGGCATTCCTCAGGAGCTTAACCTCCCCTCTGCCCCTAAACAGTTTATTACCTACTTTGAAGAGGATAACAGACCTCAGACAAAACTGGACCGTGACATTGAGAACGGTATGGGTGTAAGCATCGGCAGACTGCGGGAGGATATCCTGTACGATTACAAGTTTGTAAGCCTGTCCCACAATACCATCAGAGGCGCAGCAGGCGGAGCAGTTCTCATTGCAGAGC
>FZPS01000016.1_pt191 | contig 13332 bp, 11 predicted proteins | sample 1817821 | NCBI WGS metagenome assembly FZPS01 (sample SAMEA104158645, study PRJEB21678) | metagenome | place: Germany | collected 2015-04-21 | reverse complement strand
GCACGGAGTCGGTTGAGCACCATTACCTCCAATCCCGAATCGCCAGCCTCGAAGCCGAACTGGCGCAGTTCGATTCCCTGCAAGATGAAGCCGACGCCCTGACGCAGGCCAACGAGCAACTGCGCCGCGACCTGGAACAGGCCCGCGGACAACTGGCGGCCCGCTCCTCCGGCGACCAAGAGGAACTCAAGCGCTTGCAAGCCGAATTGACCGCCAAAGACCAGCGCATACAATCCCTCGAAAACGACCTCGCCTCTCAGGAGCAACTCCGCCAGGCGCTCAACGACATGGAAGCACAGGTTCATGAATTGCGCGCCCAGCAAGAACGGCTGAACACCGAAATCAACGCCCTCGACGCGGAGCTGGACGCCGCCGAAACCCGCGCGGAAGTCGCCGAGAAAAAAGCCGCCGACGCGGAAAAGGAACTTCGCACAGCCTCCGCCCAGGCGCGAATCCTGGAAAAACAATTAGGCCACGCCCATACCGACTTGGCCAAGGCGAAAAAAGCCGCCGCCCCGCGCGAAAAACCCGCCGCGTCGGACAAGCCATCGCAGCCCGCGCCGAAGGCGAAAGCCCCGCCGCCACCAAGCCCAAGCCCCGCGCAACCAACGCCCGCCGCGCCAACTCTTCTGGCGGATAAACCCATTCAAGCCACAACGCCCCCCCGCGCAATTCCCCCCGGAATGTCCGCCGCCGACTACGTGCGTGAACTCTTGCAACAGGGCGAAAACGAAGCCGCTCTGGCAACAATTCAGGAAGCTCGCAAGGTCGTGCCCAACGACGTGAATCTGGCGCTGATTGAAGGCATCGCCCTCATTCGCCTGCAGCATTATCCTCAGGCCGCCGGCATGCTCATCGAGCTGGCCAAACGCAACCCCCGCAACGCTGAAATCAACGCCACGCTGGGCGCGGCCATGATGGGCGCGGGCTTTTATGAAGAATCCCGCGAGGCCCTGATGCTGGCCATCAAACTCGACCGCAACGTCGGCGGAGAATACTATTACAACTTGGCGCTGTTGAATGCCTACACCGATCCCATCAACCTCAAAGCCGCCCGAAAATACTATCAACAGGCGCGCAGCATGGGCGTCTCCGCCGACCCCAAATTGGAAGAAACGTTGAAATAATCGCTTGCCCGCCAGCCTCCTCCTCCTTATCGTGTGCCTCCATTGTTTTGCGAGTTAGCCCCCGACAAACAGCTCTATAGAAAGTGAGTCAACCATGACGATGATGATTTCAAGATTTCACCGACTGATTCAGTCGCGCATCCTCTGGGGTGTGTTCCTGATCGTTATTGTATTTTCCTTTGTCATTTGGGGCATGGTCTGGCCCTCCAGAGAAGATCGTCTGGAAGAAGCGCGCGGAGCCGGCACGCTGGATGGCGAAACCGTTTCGTTTGGCGAATACAATGCGGCCTACCGCAGCGCCTACCTTGCCCGCGCCCTGACTCAGAGCCGCGACATGAACGCCCCCGGCAGCGATGTCATCCTGCGCCGCATGACCTGGCAGCGGCTGGCCACCCTCCGCGAAGCCGCCAAACTGGACCTCACCGCTTCCGATGACGAGCTCCGCTCCGCCATCCGCGCCAATTTTTCGGACACCAACCATGTGTACAGCCCGCAGTATTACCAGATGTTCCTCCAGAATGTCGTACACCCCCTGAATTATTCCACCGCGCAATTTGAACGGCATATCCGCGAGGAAATCGTCCTCCAAAAGCTGGGGCTCCTCATTGGCCGGCAAGCCTTCGTGACCCCGCTGGAAGTCCAGCGCACCATCAACACCCTGCTGGACACCTTCACCGTGGAATATGTGCATCTGACCGCGGAAGAAGCCGCCAAGGAGGTCAAGGTAACCACCGCTGACGCCCGCAAGCTGTTTGACGCCAACCCCGAAGCCTTCATGCTGCCGGAACACCGCCAAGTGACTTACGTCGCATTTCCCATCGCCAATTATCTCGTCACCACCAATGTCCCGGAAGACACCGAAATTCAGGACTACTACGAACTGCACATTGACGATTTCACCAAAACGGAAACCAGCGAAGATGGCGAGTCCCGCGAAATCATCGCCGACTTGGACGATGTCCGCGACGACATCGTGAAGGTTCTCCAGCACGAAGCCGCCGTGTTCCAGGCGGAAGCCGCCGCCTCCGAGCTGGCCCTGCGCAGCATCCCCGACCGCGACGGCGTGGTCCCCGACTTCGCTCAGGAAGCCGAGAAATCCGGCCTGACCGCCACGCCCCTGCCGCCCTTCGCCCTCACCGATAAGCCCGTCGAGGAAGACGGCGCTCTCTTCGCCGCCGCGACCTTTGAGCTGGAACAAAATCCCTACGACCGCCTCAGCCATCCCATCGCGGGCGAAAACAACGTCTATCTGATTTATCTGGATAAAGTCATCGCGCCACGCGTGCCCGACTTCGACGAAGCCAAAGACCAGGCCCGCGAAGCCGCCCGCAAGGCCGCCGTCCGCGACGCGCTCTCCAGCCGCGCCGAAGCCGTGCAGCAAGCCGCCAGCGCCGGCCTCGCCGCCGGGAAAACCTTTGCCCAAGCGCTGGCCGACCAACAGGTCACGGTAGAAACCGTCGAACCCTTCTCCGGCCTCACCGGCGCCTCCTCCACCAATGAAGTTGTGCTCCATCTGGTGCAGGCCGTCACGGGCTACAATGCCGGCGAAGTCACCGAACCCATCCCCTTCGCGGGCGATGTTCTCGTGGCGTATGTTCAGGAACGCGAAGTTGCCGACGACGCCACCGTGGACGCCTATCGCGGCGAAATCGCCTCGGCCGTCCGCGGGCATCGCGCCCAAACACTTTTTGCCGACTGGCAGTCGGCCTTGTTGGCCCCGGAGCGCTTCACGGATTCCATGTCCGCCTCGGACGTGGATGACGACGAAATGGACGACGCCCCGTTCGCCGACGAAGATTACGAAATGTAAAACAACCCAGGAGACCCCCATGATCGTCACAACCAAAGAATTATTTGCTCACGCCTACGGCAAATACGCCATCGGCGCGTACAACATTAACAACCTCGAACAAACCATGGGTTTGTTCAAAGGCAACGTGGACAGCAAGGCCCCGTTCATCGTCCAGCTTTCCAAAGGCGCCCGCAGCTACACCCACAAGCTGATGCTCGAAGCCATGATGAAGACCGCCGACGAGATTTTTCCCGACGCCATCTTCGCCATTCACCTCGACCACGGCGACGAAGCCACCTGCATGGACTGCATCAATTCCGGCGTCTATTCCTCCGTTATGATTGACGCCTCCCACGAGCCCCTCGAAAAGAACATCGAAATCACCAAGCGCGTGGTGGATGCCGCTCACGCCAAGGGCATTGTCGTGGAAGCCGAACTCGGCCAGCTCAAGGGCGTCGAGGAAGACATCGTCGCCGCCGAACACGTCTACACCAAGCCTGAAGAAGCCGAATACTTCGTCAAGCAGACCGGCTGCGACAGCCTCGCCGCCGCCATTGGCACCTCCCACGGCGCGTTCAAGTTCAAGGGCGACCAAAAGCTGCGCTTCGACATTCTGGAGGAAATTCAACGCCGTCTGCCGAACTTCCCGCTCGTCTTGCACGGCTCCTCCTCCGTCCCGCAGGACGAAGTCGCCCGCATCAATGCCGCCGGCGGCAATATCCGGGGCGCGTCCGGCGTGGATGCCAGCCAGTTCCTCGGCGCGGCCAAACTCGGTGTCGCCAAAATTAACATTGATACCGACGGCCGCCTGGTCTGGTGCCGCGTACACCGCGAATTCTTCCGCGACCATCCCGAAAAATTCGACCTGCGCGACCCCGGCAAGGTATTCATGCCCGAATACGCCAAATTCATCGCGGGCAAAAACGTTCTGCTCGGCAGCGCCGGCCAGCTCGATTCCGTGCGCGAGTACATTCTGGCCAACAAGAAATAATCGCGAAGAATCATCCCCCGCGAACATCCCGGCGCCCGGCAACAGGCGCCGGGGTTTTTCTTTCAATTCACATGGACGCACCGCACCAACCGTGACAGAATCACACCCCATGTTCGCCGCCATGAAAAAATCACACACACGGAAAGCAAAAGAATGACCAATCCTTGGATATTGTCGCTATGGGTTGGCGTGGGCGGATTTGCCGGCTCCATCGCCCGCTATGGCTTGACCCTCGCCTCCCAGCGCTTTGCCGTTGGCTGGCCGCTGGGCACTCTGCTGGCCAATTTCCTCAGTTGCCTCATCATCGGCATGCTGGCCGGACTGATAGACCGGGGCGCCATGGTTTCACCCGTGGTGCGGTTGGCCATTGCCACCGGTTTTTGCGGCGGATTCAGCACGCTGGCCGCGCTGGTTTATGAAACCGCCGACATGATGCGCGCCAGCGAATATCTCCACGCGGCCATCTATGTCATCGGAACCTTCCTGCTGACCATGACCGCGTTTTTAATCGGCGCTCTGGCCATCCGCATGTGCATGAAACTTGCGGGCGGCTGATGACCCCCAAAGCCGACCCTTTCCAAAAATTCACTTTTCTGCTGGGTGGATGCGGCCATGATTTGGCATAGTAGCCGGAGTTTCAGCCCGGGTGGCGAAATGGCAGACGCAAGGGACTTAAAATCCCTTGACCGAAAGGTCGTGCGGGTTCGACTCCCGCCCCGGGCACCATAACCAAAAGGTTAAAATGACAACAAACGCGCTATTGTTTTTTATCGGTATTGTCCTGCTCTGGGGAGGAACAGATTTGGTCTTGCGCCGCATTCCCCGGCTGGCGGCATGGCTGCGGGTGTCGCCCCTTGTGGTGACCGTGACGCTGGTGGCGGTGATGACATCGCTGCCGGAGTTTTCGGTTTCGCTGTTTGCGTCGTTGCGCGGCCAACCGTCAGCCGCCGTGGGCAATATCGTGGGCTCCAATTTTGTGACGCTGACGTTCGTGGCCGGCGTGTGCGCCCTATGGCGGCCGATTGTCATTGGCCCCACCCTGCGCGACCGGGAATCCAGTTGGATGATTCTCTCCGCCGCGCTGCTGCTGGTCCTGGCCATGGACGGACGCCTGAGCCGCACGGATGGCGCGATTCTCCTGCTGGCTTATTTCCCCTATTTTCATGCCACATTGACGGATGCCCGCCAACAGCGCAGCGAAACAATCAAGACCATGTCGGCTCACCCGTGGAGCGATTTGTTGTTTTTTGTGGTAGGCGTCGGGCTGGTGATCTTGGGGGCTCGATGGATTGTGGAGCATGGGACAGCTCTGGCTCGCAACTGGGGCATGAGCGACCTGTTAATCGGGGTGACCTTCTACGCGTTCGGAACCTCCCTGCCAGAATTGGCGATTGCTCTGGGCGCGGTGTGGCACCGGCAAGCAGATGTGACGCTCGGCGAAGTATATGCCTCCAACATCTTCACCGGGCTGGCGGTTGCCGGCGCCCTGTGTCTGATACGCCCGCTGGAAGTCGAGCCCTTGATTGTCGGGCGCGACCTGCCCCTTCTGATTGTCGCGGGCGTTTTATTGCAGTTGTTTGTCACCTCCGGCGGACGATTCGTGCGCTCCGAAGCGCTGGCCATGATTGCGCTGTTTGTCGTCTTCCTGTACATGCAATTCACGGGCACAACCCTCTCGTTGCCGTGACCTCCCGCCCGTATTAGACTTGCCTCAAAAGCGCCTCCGGCTTATAACTGCGCGGCTATGGACCCCATTCGCTACATCAGCACCCGAGGCAAACAAACTCCCCTGACGTTCAAGGATGCCGTCATGACGGGCCTGGCCCGTGACGGCGGACTGTTAATCCCCAATCGAATCCCCCGCGTGGCCGACCAACTGGCCGACTGGCGCGAACTGGATTATCCCAACCTGGCGTTTGAAATCATCCGCCTGTTCACCGATGACCTGCCGGAGGCCCGCTTGCGGGAGCTGATTCGCGCCGCCTACGCCACCTTCGCGCATCCCGACGTTGCGCCCGTTCGCGCCGTTGGCCCCGTTCATATTCTGGAGCTGTTCCACGGCCCCACGTTGGCATTCAAGGACGTTGCCCTGCAATGGTTGGGCCGCCTGTTCGAGGAGATTCTTGCCGAACGCGACGGACGCATGAACATTCTGGCGGCGACCAGCGGCGACACCGGCTCCGCGGCCATTGCCGGCGTGCGCGGACAAGAGCGCGTCCGGATTTTTGTCATGCACCCGCACGGACGCGTCAGCGCGTTGCAAGAGCGGCAAATGACAGCCGTGCTGGATGCCAACGTCTTCAACATGGCCGTGCAAGGCAGCTTCGACGACTGCCAACACATCATGAAAACCCTCTTCAACGATTTGCCGTTCAAAGATGCGCACGCGCTGGGCTCCGTCAATTCCGTGAATTGGGCCCGCGTGTTGAGTCAAATTGTCTATTATTTCTACGCCACCTTCCGCGTGCAGGAAACCACCGCCGCGCATCAGGTGCAATTTTCGGTGCCCACCGGAAATTTCGGCGACATCCTCGCCGGCTGGTACGCCAAGCAAATGGGACTGCCCATCAGCCGCCTGATTCTGGCGACCAACGAAAATGACATCCTCGCGCGTTTCTTCAACACCGGCGTATATGCCAAGGGAGACGTCGTCCCCACCCTGAACCCGTCCATGGATATTCAGGTGGCGAGCAATTTTGAGCGCTGGCTGTACTACAAGATGGGGGCACAACCCGATGTTCTGGCCGCGCAAATGGCCCAATTTGCCGCGCACGGACGCATGGAACTGCCCTGCCCGCGCCTCGGCCAGATGGATGCCGAAATCGTGGCCGGCACGGCGGACACCGCCCATACCTTGGCGACCATCAAGCGCTTCCATGAAAAATTCGGCTATCTGCTGGACCCGCACACGGCCGCGGGCGTCTGCGTGGCGGAACAATTCAACGAATTCGATGATCCGATGATTTGCCTGGCAACCGCGCATCCCGCCAAATTCCCGGAAGCGGTTGCCCAAGCCACGGGACGTGATGATTTGGCGAAACATCCCACGCTGGAAGCCCTTCGGAACGCCCCCACCCGCTGCAAAGTCATTGCCAACGACGCCACCGCAGTTCGCGACTTCATTGAAGCTCACGCGGGATAAGGAGAACACACATGCCCTGTAAAGTTATCATTACACGGGATTTTGACCACCTGAGCGAAGTGGCCGCCCGCTTCATCCAGGAACGAATCAAGCAGCATCTGGCGCAACACGGCCAATTTAATCTGGGGCTGGCCACCGGCAGTTCTCCGACGGGTGTATACAAGCATTTGGCCAAGACTTTTAATCGCGGGGAACTGGATGCCACCCAAGTGCGCAGCTTCAACTTGGATGAATACATCGGCTTGCCCGGCGCCAACGCGCAAATGCGCGCGCTGCATCCTGAAAGTTATTGTTTTTTTATGGTTCAGGAGTTGTTCGGACTTCTGCGCCGCAAGTTTTCTTGCACGCAGGTACCGTGCGGCAATCTGGTGGACCCCGCCCGGCTGACCCGCGAATTACAGGCCCATCCCGACGACTGGACCGAACAGGGCGCGGACAAAGGAAAAGCGGTGGTGATTCGCCCCGATGCCCGCTCCGAATACTTGCGCTGGGTGCGAGCGGAAATTCTCGACGCATACGCGCGCGACATCCAGCAGGCCGGCGGCATTGACCTGCATATTATCGGCGTGGGCGGGCGCGGCCATGTGGCCTTCCATGAATGCGGCATTCCATTTGAAAACAATCGGATGCTGCTGGTGCGGCTCGATGACAACACCATCGCGAATGCCGTGACGGATGCCCATTTCAAATGCCAGGAAGACACGCCGCGCCATGCCGTCTCCATGGGCGCGGAACTGGTCTATGAAGCGCGTTGCGTGGTGCTGTTGGCCTCCGGCGCGCGCAAGGCGGAACCCGTAGCCACATCTCTGGCCGAAGACCCGTCACCGGCCGTCCCCTGTTCCTACAGCCAGATATACGCCCAACGCGGAGGAAACATGGTCTATGTGCTCGACCAGGCCGCGGCGGCAGACGTTTTGACCCGCCGGGCGGAAATCGAACAGCGGGGCATTGTCATTGAAGACCGCAGCGATGAATCGGCCTCCTGCCGACTCGCCGACTTGACCTTCTCCCGCGACCCCCAGACGGGCCTGATGGGATAAAAAAAGCCCCCGCGCCAAGGCGGGGGCCTGTCGCCATCCGGCTTACCAGCCGGACACGAAGCGCGTGATGATGGGCTCCCAATTCAGGAGCACGGGCGCAATGACCAGAGCCACGACGCTCATCAGCTTCATCAGAATGTTCAGCGAAGGACCAGCGGTGTCCTTGAAGGGGTCCCCAACGGTATCCCCAACCACAGCCGCCTTGTGAGCGTTGCTGCCCTTGCCGCCGTATGCGCCGCCTTCAATATGCTTCTTGGCATTGTCCCAGGTGCCACCGGCATTCGACATAAACAAAGCCATCAGCACACCGGAAACCGTCACACCCGCCAGCAGGCCGCCAAGCATTTCCTTGCCGAAAATGAATCCGGTGAGAACCGGTGCCAAAATCCCCAACAGGGCGGGCGTCGTCATTTTCTTGATGGCCGCGGCCGTCGAAATGTCCACACAGCGGGCGTAGTCAGCCTTGACGCCCTCCCGGCCTTCCAACAGCCCGGGGATTTCCTTGAACTGACGGCGGACTTCTTCCACCATCGCGAAGGCCGCCTGCCCCACCGCTCGCATTGCGAATGCGGAGAACAGGAACGGCATCATGGCGCCAATCAACAGCCCGGCCATCACCTTGGGATCGGTCACGTCAATCACCTTGAGGTCCACGGTTTCACGGAACGCGGCAAACAGTGCCAGCGCCGTGAGCGCCGCCGAGCCAATGGCAAAGCCCTTGCCGATGGCGGCGGTGGTATTGCCGACAGCATCCAGCTTGTCGGTGCGTTCACGAACGGCCGGCTCCAGATTGGCCATCTGCGCCAAACCGCCGGCGTTGTCAGCAATGGGCCCATACGCATCCACGGCCAACTGAATGCCGGTGGTGGCCAGCATGCCGAGGCCACCCATGGCGATGCCGTAGAGACCGGCGAAGTGGTAGCACGCAACCGTGGCAATCGCGAGAACGCTCACGGGAGCTGCGGTGGAAAGCATTCCCACGCCCAGACCCGCAATGATGTTGGTGGCCGCGCCGGTTTCCGACGCCGCCGCCACGCTGTTCGACGGCCCTCTCCCCTCCGCCGTATAATATTCGGCCAGCATACCGATAAAAGCGCCCGCGGCCAAACCAACCACCGTGGCCAGGAAAACGCCGTTGCTCGAGCGCGTGAGCATCCCCACACCGACTGCCGCCGATTCAATATTGAATTCTGCCGGCAACAGCTTCTTGCAGATAAAATACGTGGCAATTGCCATGATGATGCACGCCCCGAAGGTGCCTTGGTTCAGGGCCGCCTGCGGGTTGCCTCCTTCCTTCGTCTTCACAAAGAATGTGCCCACGATGGACAGCAAAATGCCCGCGCCGGCAATCACCAGCGGCAGCAACACAAAGCGCAAATCATGCAAGCCGCCCACCGTAATCGTGGCGCCCAGCACCATGGCCGCGACAATCGCGCCCACATAGGACTCAAACAGGTCCGCGCCCATGCCGGCCACGTCGCCCACGTTATCGCCCACGTTGTCCGCGATGACCGCCGGATTGCGGGGGTCATCTTCCGGAATGCCGGCTTCCACTTTGCCGACCAAATCCGCGCCAACGTCCGCCGCCTTCGTATAAATGCCGCCGCCCACGCGCGCAAACAGCGCGATGGAGCTGGCACCCATCGAAAAGCCCGTGACAATCGGCATAATGACACTGCGGACAATTTCAATATCCGTGCCGTACTTGGACATGAGAACGCCGGTCGTCAGCGTCAGACCGGCCAGTCCCAGGCCAACCACGCTCATTCCCATGACTGTTCCCCCGGAGAAAGCCACCTGCAGGGCTTCCGGCAATCCCTTGCGCGCGGCATTGGTCGTACGCATGTTGGCGGCCGTGGCCACTTTCATGCCGAAGAACCCGGAGAGAGCCGAGCAAAACGCGCCAAACGCAAAAGCCACCGCAACCAGGCGAATCGCCCCTTGGTTGATGAGCGCCAGCAAAATCGCCACCAGAATGACCACGACGGTCAGAACCCGATATTCCCGGTTCAAGAAAGCCATCGCGCCTTCGCTCACCGCGGCGCCAATTTCCTGCATGCGCTCCGTGCCCGGATCCTGCTGATTCACCCACCGGGTCTTCCACCAGGCAAAAGCCAATGCCGCAATACCCGACCCCAATGCTATCCATAACAGTGTGTTTCCACTCATGAAACGATCCTCCTGTTCAATTCGTCGTTTTGACTAGTGACGGTAAGGATTGTCCCGACCGATGTCAAACCAGAACCGCGCCTTACATTAAATGTCCGATGCTGCCGCCAAAGAGCATTTCCAGCCCCACGCGGATGGATGGGCGCGGTTGATAATCATCCTCGCGGGGAAATTCAAGCTGGGGCGTAATGGTGTAATAAATCCATTTACGGTAAACAGCATCCCGCCACGTCAGATTCACCAGCAAGTTGTCCCAATACCATTCCGAGCTCTTCAAGTGCGGGAAAACGCTGGCCTGAATCAGCCAGCCGCGCCCCACCCCCGAACGCAGCCAGGCAAAGCGCATACTTTGCTCAAACTCCACGCCATCGGTTTGTTCCGTGGATTTTTCCGCGCCGCGAAGCTGAAAAATCTGCCGTTCGGTCAACCGGCGCGTCCACGAAAGGGTGGTCACTTGCCCCCAGCCATCGTCGCTATACCAGAATCCGCGCGGATGCAACCGCACCTCGCCGCCCGCCCACGGTCGCTGCCAATGCCAATCCAAATCAAAATACAACACCGGCTCCAACCCGCTGAAACGCCCCCCGCCGCCCAGCGAGATTTGGCTGTTCCGCACCGTTTTCCAGACGGTTTTCAAGCCGAGGCGGGCGTCATTTTCCTGATCCAGCGGGTCCGTCCCCGGCAAATCATCATGACTGGCGCTTTCAAACAGCAGGTGCAACTTGTTTTCAAGTCCCGGCAGGGCCACGTCGGCGCGCACGCGCGCTTTCAGGTCAAAATCCTTCTTGCTGCTGCGCCCGCCCGCTCGCGTATGCAAAGCCAGCTTGAACGTGGACAGCTCCGCATCGTAGGGCGTGTCCTCCTTCAGCCACCGCGTATCTATGCTGCGAACCGCATTATCCATCCATTTGTACGCCGCCGAATGCCAACGGTCGAGACAGGCTCCGAAACTGCTTTCAGGGCAAATAACGCTGCCAACGGGTTCGCCTTGCGCCATTAGATGCTCGTCTTGCAAAGCGGCAATGCGGGCGCGATCAAGCGCCAAGCGCGAACGGTTCGTTGGCGCGCAAGGAATCTCCGCCTGTTTCGGCAATTCCACCCCATCCGCCGACTGGCTACTTTCAGCGACGGCAGACGGGCTGCTGTCTTGGCGGCGCGCAGAGCGAAAGCCAGCACAGCCCGTTTGAACCAGTAGCAGCGCAATCAAGGCTAAGGCGAAAGCAGAATGAAATCGCCCGGAAGCCATCATGTCTTCATCCGGCGCGCTTCACAATCATAGGTGCCCGTGCGGACAATTTTAACGGGCAAAAACCGCCCGATTTCGCAACGCCCCTTCACCCCCGTCACAATCGTCTCGCCGTCCACTTCCGGCGCCTGCCAAGCCGTCCGCCCCACCCAACCGCGAGGTTCCTGACGCTCCACCAGCATGCGCGCCGCGCCCTTGCGCCCCTTCAACCGGCGGGCGGAAACCGCCGCCTGCGCGCGCATAAGCTGATCCTGTCGTTCTTCGGCCACTTCGGGCGCCACGCGGTCGGCCATGCCCGCCGACACCGTCCCCGGCTCCGGCGACCAGCAGAACACTCCGACATGGTCAAAATGCCCCGCCTCGACAAACTCCAGCAACTCTGCAAAATCAGCTTCTTTCTCGCCCGGATGCCCCACAATGAAAGCCGTGCGCAGCGCGGCATCCGGCAAAAACTTCTCCACTTGTTGCAACAGCTCCTCTATGCGCTTGCGCCCGTGCCCGCGCCCCATCCGTTTCAGCAGCCCGTCACTGACGTGCTGCAAGGGCAAATCCAAATACGGGCAAATCCGCTCATCCGCCGCCATCTCTTCCAGAATATCCGCCGTCAAATTGCGCGGGTGCATATAAAGCAGGCGAAACCACAAATCACCCGGAATCCGGCGCAACTCACGCAGCAACCGGGGTAATTGCGGCTCCCCGCCCCAATCCAGGCCATAGGCAGCAGTGTCTTGTGCAATCACGTTCAATTCAACCGCACCCGCCAACACCAATTCGCGGATTTCCTTCATCACGGCTTTCAGCGGACGGCTCACGCGCCGCCCCCGAATCAGCGGAATGGAGCAATAGGAACAGCAATGCGAGCACCCCTCGCTGATTTTCACATAGGCCGAAGCCAGTGAACCAATCCGCAAGCGCGGACGGCTCAGCCAATCCAGATAAGTTTTAGGCAGTGTTTGGCCGGCGTACCCAGACGTTGGCGTTGAATGGCTCTCGCCAGCCAGCAGCTTGCGGCAAATGTCCGGCAGACGCGGATAGTCCGCAAACCCCACGCGGGCATCCGCCGCCGACAAAAAATCCGCCAACTCTCCCGCCCCGCCCGCGCGTTCCACCAGACAGCCGAGCGCCACCAGTAGCGGCCGTTCCCGTCCCTGCCCCTCCCGTTGCGCGACCAACTCCGCGAACACCTCAGCCGCCTCCTGTCGCGCCGCATCCAAAAACCCGCACGTATTCACAAGGCAAATGTCCGCGTCCAGCGGTTCCGGCGTGAACTCCAATCCGGCCTGCGCCAGACTCCCCAGCATACATTCCGAGTCCACAGTGTTTTTGGGGCAGCCGAGATTGATTAGGCTGAATCGGCTCATGCGTCCTCCGCCTGCTCCCGGATGCCATCCCAACAGGCCACCTCGTGGCCGTCCGGCAATTCGCGCAGCTCCGGCATGCGCGCCCGGCATATCGGCCGCGCCAGCGGACAGCGCGGCGCAAAGCGACACCCCGCCGGCAAATCAATCAGATTGGGCAACTGCCCGGGAATATCCGGCAACCGCCCCTTGCCGCCGCCGTGCAGACGCGGCATGGCCGCCAACAAGGCGCGCGTGTATGGATGGGCCGGGCGTTCAAATAGTTCCTCGCGGCGGCCCCGCTCCACCAAGCGTCCGGCATACATGACTTGCACGCGGTCGCAAACCTCCCAAACCACGCCCATGTCATGCGTAATCAACAAAACGGAGGTATCCCCCCCGCGCAACGGCAGGAGCCACTCAAAAATCTGCGCCTGCAACGTCACATCCAGCGCTGTTGTCGGCTCATCCGCGATAATCAATTCCGG
>FZPS01000156.1_pt52 | contig 13344 bp, 10 predicted proteins | sample 1817821 | NCBI WGS metagenome assembly FZPS01 (sample SAMEA104158645, study PRJEB21678) | metagenome | place: Germany | collected 2015-04-21 | reverse complement strand
TTTCGGCCGAAATTGAACAGGACCTTGGCCCTTGAAGCGCCTGTTTCTGGATCGCGATAATTGTGGGCAAGCTGGACGTATTCGTAACCTCTGCTTTTCACGGTTCTAATGTACATTGTATCTATATGATATCACAGATATCAACATAATACAACCATTTTATGCACATTGGTTGTGCCTACACGATCTCTGGTTTTGAGTTATCCACAATCTCGGAAATGCCGATAAACAAAGCATCTAGGTTTTCGGGTTGTGTCCATTCGGGGCGTTTACTGTACAATCCAAGTTTGCGGTAAAACGGTGTCCGTCGGAGGAGACAAGCCTCGCAAGGGGATCGCCTTTTGTGTTAGCGACTATAGTACTGGCTTATGGGCACTTTTTACCGGCTGCCGCCTGATGCTTGTTGCCTGGGTACGGTAACCTCAGCGCTTGCTGAACACAATTATGTAGGCCAGGAACGTGACAGGGCTGAGACAGCCCAAAGATATAAAGCCGCGCCGACCAAAGCCGCTGTGCCTATCTGTCGCTTAACTCGGTACCGTTTTACTGCGCATCAATAATCCAGTCCATGGCCAAAGGCTCCGTAGTGCCGGCACGCCTTCGCCGCATATGCCGCAGCAGCCTGCAAAGTCGCCCTTGTGGAAAGGCCCTTCAGCCTTCCGGTGAGAAAAGCACTGATAAAGGCATAGCCAGCACCCAGAGTATCCAAGGCCGCCGTGGGCACAGCGGGCTGGTAGTGTTCTACGCCATCGATAACGGCTAACGCTCCCTAGGAGCCGTTGGTGATGACTAGTACCTCCACGAGGTGATCCTTGGCCAGCTCCTTCACTTCCGCAAGCTCAGTCTCTCCACGTCCGCTGGCGGACAAAAACGCATAGGTAACAAAGGGCAACACATGGGCTAAATAAGCCGCCTCCCAGCGGTTAGAGAAGTCAAAGGAGATGGAGCTTAGCGTTTCCGCAAGTCGCGGGAGCTGTTCTTCAACTCCGCTGTAGATGCTTGTGTGAATCACCTTGGCCTTGGACAAATAGGAGAAGTCTTCCTCGTCCAAGGAAAAGGGAAAGTAGGCACCGAAATCGCGGCCTACAAACTTTCTGTCACCCTCAATGAGCTCAACTTCAGCATATCGATTAGGCCCTTCCCGTACCTTCAGTCGGGAAATGTCAACGCCTTCCTGAGCCAGCACCTCCTTAATGTGCTGGCCAAAGCGATCTGTTCCGATTACTCCTACATAACCTGTGGACAACCCCAATCTACGGCAAAAGACAGCCGCATTGAGAGCGTTTCCCCCCGGATATGTTTTGCGCTGGTTGACGTATTTGTCTACGACATTGTCGCCTACTCCATGGAGAACCTCCAAACTAGAAGTCGACAATTCCCATATACCGACGCCTACTCAAGGGATGACCGGTGGCCTCAGACAACTTTTCGGCGTAGATATTGATGGCCGGCCAGAGCAGCAGCGATGAGAACTCCTCCCTCTGCGCAGCTGGAAACGCAGGTAGCTCAATTGTTCTGGTGTCAATGACATGCACCGCAAAAGAATACTTTGCCAGAAACCGTACGACGCGCTCGGCAGTCGGCCGCAAGTTGTCCTCGCTCATCAGGACCAAAAAGGCAAGCTCGCCCTCTGTCACCTCTACAGGCCCGTGGAAGAATTCGGCGGCGTTCAAGGGCACCCCGTGCCGCCACTGCATCTCCATAAGCTTGCATATGCAAAACGCGTAGGCGGCGCCATATGCGCCTCCGGCACCAAGAACGTAGAATAGTCTTTCATCCCTGACGGAGTTCGCATATTCCTGGGCCCTTTCTGCTAGCTGCTCCATGGTCAGCCAAAACGCATCGGGTAAAGCTCTCCATGCGGCCAGCAGCCCCTCATGATCGACCACCTGGTCAGAGGCAGCGAGAACCTGGATGCCAATAAGGTAACCCAGCATTAACTTGGCTTCGCTTAGGGCAGGGCCGTCCTGGTAAGTCAGGCAGAGATCAGCTGCCTCGGCTAAAGCACTGGAGCCATTGCCGGTGATCGCGATGACCTTGGCCCCTTGCTCCCTAGCAGCCCTCACTGCCTCCACCGTTTCCCGGGTTCCACCAGAATGGGAAGAGGCCACCATAAGGCTGTTGGGGCCCAGGTAGGCAGGACGCCTGTTCGCCAATTCCGCTCCATTGTATACTGTTGTCACAAATGATTTTCCGTAACGATCCAACAGGTACTGCAGTGGGTACAGTTGGGCGATGGTCCCACCACAACCGATCAACCCGACATGCCTGAGTTCGACAGGAATGACTGCTTGAATGTCTTTTTGCAGATGCTGGGAATTCTCCACTATGGACTCCAGAGAAGCTTTGAATAGTGCTTGTCTCCCTTTGGTCATCTTGACTGCCTCCTATGCTAAACTTTTCATGCGCTTTGCTGTCCGCTCCTAGACACTGCCGCCCGCACAAATCCATGGGTGAGTCCATGGATACAGCTAGCAAGCGCTGCCTTCTCTTGAGGAACAGCACCTCCAGGGATATGCATCCGGTCCGGCCGCCTCTCTCAGGCCTCAGATGGTAAAGCGGTAGTCCTCAGTACTGATAACCTGCTTGCCTACATAAACAGGCTTGTAATCCGATGTATAGGCCACAGAATCCACCAAAAGTAGCGGCATGCCTACACCGATCTGCAGTAGCTCCGCTTCGGTTTCGTTGGCGCGGCAGACTTGAAACTCGCGCCGGGAGTGGGCGATCTCAATGCCAGTCCGGCGCCTAATGATCTCGAACAAAGAGGTATCGTTTAAATCCTCTTCCAGCAGATACGCGAATGACATGGGGAAATAGTTCGTTTCAATGGAAATCGGTTTATCATCCACTAGGCGCAACCTTTGTACATGTATCACCCTGTTTTCACCTATGCGCTCTAGTTTTTCTGTAACATCCTCCATGCTATCCAAGATTTCCAGTGCCAGCACCCGCGCTCCAGGCTTTGTGTTGTTCAACCTGCACGCCTCGGTGAAGCTGAGCACCTGGCTGAAATTCCTTCGAAAAACCCAGGCATTAACATAAGTGCCTTTACCCTGCTTTTTGGTGACCACATCTTTCTGGGAAAGATTGTCGATGGCTCTGCGCACAGTGACGACACTCACACCGCACTCATTGGCAAGTTCTTCCACGGAAGGAAGCCTGTCTCCGGGCTGGAACTCGCCTGAGGCGATCCTCTCCATTAGCAGATCCTCCATCTGCTTGTACAAAGGAGTGACGGCGTCTGGATTTAGGAGCATATCACCTTACCCCCTTTCCTTCTTGAGTTCGCGGCGTTGGGCACTTGGCGGTCGCAGCCGCAGTTCACGAGTGGATTCAGGCGAAGAAAAGTGGTGCGGGAGCGGATCCCGGAACAGCATTCCGTGGTGACGGAGCTGCCCGGCATCCGCTCTTCTTGGAGCTGTTTTAGAGGCCTTTATCTACCCTTCACCAAAACATGCTCCAGGAACATGCCCGCCTGGTTGCTGAGCGTCCCCGAGAGGAAGTCGAAGTCCTCCACCTGTTCGCTAGTGACAAAGGCCTGTTCGCGCCAGCAAATATAGACGATGGGCGAGAGCTCCAAAGCACGCTCGCGGAAGCGCTGATAAATCTCGTTCCGCTTAGCCTCATCCAGCTCACGGCGACCTTCCTCCAGCAGGCGATCGATCTCTTCATCGTGGAAGTGGGGCGAAAAGTCCATGCGGACATCTCCACTCTTGTAAAAGACGGAGGCCCAGTCCATATCCACAATTTTGCCTAAGGTGCCGGAAACGATGATGTCAAAATCACCCGTCTGCGAACGCTCAATGCGGGTTGCCCAGTCGGGCAGCTCGGGAATGGCTTCGATGCCGATTTCCTTCAGGGCCGCCTGCACCACCAGGGCGGTCTGCTCATGGAAAGAGTAGTCGCTGGTGGCCAGGATGTTGCAGGTGAAGCCTTCAGGATAGCCTGCTTCAGCCAGGAGTTGCTTGGCCTTTTCAATGTCGCGGTAGAAATAGTCGTCCAGCTCGCCGTGGTAGCCCAGCTGTCCAGCAATGGTGGGGAAGCCGTAAAGTGGTTTGCCGCGGCCGCTGAACGCTGTGTCAATCACTGCCTCCCTGTCGATGGCATAGGCAACGGCCTGACGGACGCGCCAGTCGCTGAACGGACTGTGCTCACCGCAGTTAAATTGCAGAAGCATGAAAGGACCCTGTTTGCTGTAAACTTTGACGCCGCCAATCTTCTCGAACTGAATGACGCTGGCTGCGTTCACATAGTCAATAATGTCCACTTCACCTGTGAGCAGTGCATTGTTTCGAGTCGTTTCGTCCAGGTAGAAAATGAAGCTCACGTTCTTAGTTTTCGGCAGACCAGGTCTGTAATAGCCTTCATAGGCCTCAAGATCGATCTGCAAACCCCGGTCCCAACCCACAAACTTGTAAGGACCGGCACCCATGGCACTGGTGGTGATGTCGTTCCCCGCTTCCATCCACTTCTTGCTGATGATGGCGCTTTCCGGCAGGCTCAAGTACTCCATAAACGGTGCGCACGGCTCTTGAAGCACGAACTCTACAGTGTAATCGTCAAGGGCGTTGACGACCGTGCCTACTTCCGCGAAGTAGCTGCGGAAGGTTGCTCCGTTCTCCGGAGCCAGAATGCGCTCAATGCTGTACTTCACGTCTTCGGCCGTAACCGGCGTACCATCGTGAAAGGTCACACCCTCACGGATTTTAAACGTATAGACCAGCCCGTCTTCCGAAACAGTGTGGCTCTCAGCGATTTCGTAACCGAGTTCCCCGTTGGTCTGGTAGCTAACCAGGCTGCGGTAGATGTTCTGCAGGATGTATCGGGTCGATACGTTAGAATGCACATGCGGGTCCAGTGTAGTTGGCTCAACGCTGATGCCAATCCGCACCTCATCGCGATAATTGGCCGAACCTGATCCGGTCAATGCCACCACAAGGACCAGAACGAGGGTGAGCAATAAGGTCAATCTCGATGCCTTCATGTTAATTCCTCCTTAAATATAGCTTGGCAAACGCTTTTCCTCCACCGAGCTCCAGAAACTTCTGCCCGCAATCACTGTAGCGCATGAAGCTGGACGCTCCTTCTCGGAACCCTTCCTCCAAAACCCCCTTTCAGTTCAGATTCTTCCTAACACCTCGCATAGACTCCCGACCCGTCAGCGTACGGGGGAATTCCCGACTTAATGACTCTCCTTCAGCTTTGGGTCGAGGACATCGCGCAGGGCGTCCCCCATGAGGTTTGTGGCCAGGATAGTTAGGCACAGACACAAGCTAGGGAAGAACATGTAATGCTCATGCGTTACAATGTGGTTTTTCGCCTTCCCGATCATCTGCCCCCAAGAAGGATGAGGCGGAGGAACGCCCAGACCCAAGAAGCTCAAGCCACTTTCCAAGAGAATGCCATTGGCAACTGTGATGCTGAATTGGATGATCAGCGGCGACAAAATATTCGGAAACAGAGTCTTCCCTACGATGCGCAGCGTACTCGCACCTAAAATGCGCTGGTTTTCCACGAATTCAGCTTTACGCAGCTTGAGGGTGGTAGAGTAAGCGATGCGACAGAAATGCGGTGTATACAGAATACCGATGACGAGCAGCAGATTGATGATCCCCGTGCCCCACAGACCCACCACTAGCATGGCCAGCAGGATGGGCGGGAAACATAGTACGATATCGATCGCCCGCATAATGACATTGCCTAGTTTCCCCCCAATATAACCTGCCGTGAGTCCCAACGTAGAGCCAGCCATCATGGCCACCGCCGCGCCTCCGAACGCCACAAACAAGGTGGGCCTGATGCCGATGATCATGCGGCACAGAATGCAGCGCCCATACTCATCGGTACCCAAGAGAAAATCTGTGCTGGGCGGCTCCAGCACCCGCTTGGTATTCATTTCCAGAGGGTCATGGCGGATAATCAATGGCCCAAACAGAGCGATGACGATCAGCGGTAGTAGGACCATGACGCTGAAGACAAATTTCTTGTTACCGAAAAACTGCTGTAGCAAATTCATGGCTATCCCCTCTCAGCGCGCCCGCGGGTCAAGCAGGCCATAGAGCAGATCCACCACCATATTGGTGACGATAAAGATTATGGACAGGATCAGCATACATCCTTGAATCAAAGGATAATCGCGGTTGGAGATGGCCTTCACCAGCAGGGTAGCAATTCCTGGCCAGTTGAACACCGCTTCGCAGAGCACTGTGCCGGCAATGAGGGCCCCCAGCTGCAGGCCGATGATGGTCACGACCGGAATGAGCATGTTGCGCACCATGTGTTTCATGTGCACCCTGGCTTTGGACAAGCCCCTGGCGTAAAGGGGACGGACAAACTCGCTGCTCAATGCTTCCAGCATGCTGGAGCGGGTCATGCGCAGCATTGAAGCAGAAAAGCCAAAGGCAATGGTGCAGGCAGGCAGGATCAACCTGCGAAAATGCTCCACGGGATTCCTGTGTATGGGCACGTAGCCGCTAGAAGGAAGTAGCCTCATATTCAAGGCAAAGATAAGGACTAAGATATAACCGAAGACATAGACGGGAACGGACTGCCCCAGCGAAGAGATGCCCGTGAGCAGTAGATCCACCCAACTGCCCCGCTTAACCGCAGCAGCGATGCCCAGGGGGATTCCGATGACCACCGCGATCAAGAGTGAAGCCCCGGCAAGTTCCAGCGTCCGGGGGAGCCGATCTCCGATGGCATCCATTACCGGCCGCCGTTCGGTGTAGGACATGCCTAAATCGCCTGTAAACAACCCCGTAAGCCAGTTGCGGTACTGCCTAAGGATAGGCTTGTCTAGCCCCAGTTGCTTCGCCAACGCCTCATAGGCAGCTGGATCCACCGATGATCCGTCGCGGCTCAGCATCAACAGCACAGGGTCGCCTGGCATCATTTTTAGGGCAAAAAACACAATCGTTGTTACGATCAAAACTTGTATGATCGCAGTCAGCGTGCGCTTGGCAAAGAACCGGGCCATCCAGCCCCACCTCCCATTGATTCCGCGGCATAAAGCGGCTCTACGTTTTTCGACTCGTTGCAGGCAGCTGCAGTGCCCAGAGCTACTTCACCCAGCTAGCTTGTGCAACAAATGGCAGGCTGAAAAGTGTTCTGTTCCGCAGCTGGTCAGGTCCGGCTCTTCGTGGGCACACACCTCCTCTGCATAGGGGCAGCGGGTCCTGAAACGACAGCCCGACGGTGGATCGATCGCATTCGGAGTATCACCCTCCAGGACGATCCTTTCAAAACTGAGCTGGTCTGCCGCGCCTGGGACCGCACTCAACAACGCCCGCGTATAGGGATGTTTCGGTTTTGCATACAGCGCCCGGGCCGGTGCGATTTCCATGATTTTCCCCAGATACATCACAGCGATACGGTCGCATATATACTTCACCACGGCGAGATCATGGGAGATGAATAAATACGTTAGGCCGAATTCTTCCTGGATGTCCTTGAGCAAATTGAGGATCTGCGCCTGGATGGAAACATCCAGGGCCGAAACGGGTTCATCGCAGATAATGAACTCCGGCTCCAGAGCCAAGACCCGGGCAATCGCGATGCGCTGGCGTTGCCCTCCCGACAATTCATGGGGATAGCGACGGGCATGGGCGGGACTGAGTCCCACGAGACCCAACAGGTGGAGCACCTCTTCCTCGATTTGCTGACGGGAGTACCCGCCTGCAATGCGGTATGGTTCGGCGATGGCGCTGAACACCTTTTCCTTCGGATTGAGGGAACCGTAGGGGTTTTGAAAGACCATGCGCAGCTTTGAGCGCTGGGAGCGATCAAGCTCTTCCACGTCGCGGCCCCTGTAGCGGATTTCTCCAGCATCGCGCGGAAAAAGTTGCAGAATTACGCGGGAGAGCGTACTCTTGCCACATCCGCTTTCGCCCACCAGCCCAAGCGTTTCTCCCCTATGCACCTGAAAACTAACCCCATCTACCGCGCGGATCACGCCTTTTCTTCGGTAGAACATCCCCTGCGCGACCGGAAAATACTTTTTCAGTTCCTTGACCTCAAGCAATACTTCCGTCATTGAGCCCACCCTGCTTTCACCTCTGAGACTTCGTCCACTTTTAGGCAGCTCACAAAATGCCCAGGAGCGATTTCTCGTAGCTCCGGCTGGACAATGCAACACTCCTCCTCTGCCCTAGGACAGCGAGTGCAGAAGCGGCAGCCTTCGGGCATGTCTTGAATGTCGGGAACGATGCCTTCTATGTTGTAGAGACGGAAACCCTCGGGCATGTCCAGGGTTGGCACACACTTGAGCAAACCCTGGGTATAAGGGTGTAGCGGATTCGAAAAGACGTCCTGTCGCGTACCCATTTCCATCATTTTCCCAGCATACATCACGATGATTCGATCGGCCATACCCTTCACAATATCCAAATCGTGGGTGATGAGAATTATGCCGATATGCGTTGCGTCCCGTAGTTCCACGAGCAGCTCCAGAATCTGAGCCTGAACAGTCGCGTCCAGGGCAGTAGTGGGCTCATCAGCAATGAGCACCTTGGGGTGGCAACACAGCGCGATGGCGATCATGACCCGCTGGCACATGCCCCCGGAGAGCTCAAAGGGATAGGAGCCGAAAACACGCTCCGGGTTGGGAATTCGTACCTTGTCCAGCATCTCCAAGGAGAGCTCCACGGCGCTACGCTTGTCCATTTTTGTGTGCACCCGGATGGCCTCTACCAACTGACTGCCTACAGTAAAGACCTGATCCAAGGACACCATGGGATCTTGGAAAATCATAGATATTTCCTTGCCCCGAATCCCATACATCTCCTGCTCGCTCAAGCCCAACAGCTCTCTACCTTGGTAGCGAACGGTGCCGGCAGCCACCCGCGCCTGCTCGGGCAGGAGTCCCAACACAGAGAGACCGGTCATAGTCTTGCCGCTGCCACTTTCCCCTACTATGCACAAAATCTCGCCTTGGTCCAGGTGGAAAGTCACCCCGTCCACAGCGGCAAATTCCCCTTTCTTGCCGGGAAAGACCACGCGAATGTCCTTGACTTCAAGCAAATGTTTGCCGCTCATTGAACTAACTCCCTGCTCTCCTATTATCCCGTACACGTCTGGGCCTCGACTTTCACATCCACACCATAGATCTCTTTGGCGCTCTCAGGCGAAACCCGACCTTCAATGACATCAACCAAGACTCTCTCCCGATCTCGTTCCTTAGGCGGGCCGTAGCCGCCAGCGCCTGGAGTGTAAACACTCACCAGATCCCCTTTATTCAAGACCACATTGGTCACTTTAGAAGGAGGATGCTCCGTTGTGCCGTCGGCCCGGATGATCTCATAACGGCCGCCGGAACCGTGCTGCCCGCCGTTGAGCCCCCAGGGCGGGAAGACTTGGCGATCGCCCAATCCTGTGTAAAGGATATTGTCCTGCTTGATCTCAAACCTACGCAAGATCCCCAGCCCGCCGCGGGTTTTCCCTGCTCCGCCGCTATCGGGAATGAGGGAGTATTCCAGTACTTCCAGGTAAGGGTACTCCATTTCCAAGGCTTCAACGGGCAGGTTGGAGGTGTTGGTCATGTGCACCTGTACGCCGCTGAGTCCGTCATTGGCGGCACTAGCTCCCGCACCTCCGGCAATTGTCTCTAGATACACGTAGAATCTGGAGGGATCATGAGGGTCGCTGCCGCTGAAAATGGCGGTAGTGCAGGAACTGTTGCAGCCAGCGATGGCCCGGTCTGGCGCCACCTGGGCGAAAGCCCCGAAGATCACATCAGCCACGCGCATGCAGGTGTCAATGCGGGCACCCACCGGGGCGGGATTGGTGCAGTTGATGATGGACCCCTCTTCTGCTTTGACCTCAATGACCCGATAGATGCCGGCATTGGAAGGAATATCGGGATCCACAAAGGCCTTCAGAGCGTAAAACACTGTGGCTAGAAGACCGTTATAGGTCACGTTGATTGGGCCCTCCACCTGCGGATGCGTTCCGCTGAAGTCAAACAGTATACTATCTCCTTTAATGGTCAGACTTACCGTAATTGTGATCGGATCAGGGCTGGCAACCCCGCCATCATCCATGTAATCAGTGAAGGTATAAGTCCCATCCGGCAATTCCGCGATGCCGGCCCGGAGACGGCGTTCTGCGTAATCCTGTAGGGCGTACATACTGTCCACAAGGTCGTCCCCGAAGCGGGCATAAGCTTCTTTCAGGCGCCTGATGCCAATACGGTTAGCCGCCAACTGAGCTTGGAGGTCTCCGTAGCGCTCGTCAGGCAGGCGACTGTTGGCCATGACGAAGTGCAGGATATCCAGATCGGTTTTGCCTGCTTCCATGACGCGCACCACGGGTATCTTTAGCCCTTCCTGGAAAATGCTGTCCGCATCTCCTGAGGTGGAGCCGGGCACCTTGCCCCCAACGTCGCTATGATGCGCGAGGTTGGCGACCCAGCCTATGAGCTTCCCGTCTTCAAAAACGGGGGCTGCGATGGTAATGTCGGGCAAGTGTGTTCCCCCACCCCCATAGGGATCGTTAGCCATGAACATGTCGCCGGGCTGCAGAGCATCGCCATATCTCTCTAGGACTACTTTGATGATACCTAGCAGGGATCCCAGATGCATGGGAACGTGCTCTGCCTGGGCCACCATATTCCCTTTGGGGTCAAAGACCGCAGTAGAAATGTCGCGCCGTTCCTTGATATTGGTGGAATAAGCGCTGCGAATTAAAGCCACACCCATTTCCTCTGCTATGGACAGAAGGAGGTTCCCCGCGATTTCCAGTGTCACTTCATCCACTTTGCGCATTTCACTCACACCCGCTTCCGATTCGTTCTGATGTTTAAATGAGCATCCACAACTGCTTCCCAACCCGGCGGAACAACAACCGTGGAATCCATTTGCTCAATGATCACGGGCCCTACCAAGACGTGGCCCGGCAGCAGCGCGCTGCGGTCATAGATGGGTGTGGGTAGCCACTCTTTGGCGTGGCAGAAAAGGACATCGCGGACCTCTTTGGTAGACGGCAGCTCTCGGTTTTCGGCTTCCGAGACGACCTCCGTCAGTTCCGGCTTTTCCACCGCTCCGATGGCGCTCACCCGGTAATTGACCATTTGGATGGGCTTTTCTTCATCGCTGTACCCGTAAAGGCTGTTGTGCCTGTCATGGAAATCCGCACACATCTTGCTCAGCACGGACTCGCTGGGCACGGCGCTGATGGGAATGTTGATCTCGTAATTCTGCCTCAAATACCTGCAGTCCACGCTCAAGAGGAAGGTGCGATCAACTTGGGCAATACCCTCGCCGTCCAGGAGCTGGCTACCCTCTGCTATCAGTTCCTGGAAAATGGCCTGCAGCTCAGGAAGACTCTCCGGCACCGCCTCCAAGATCCTGGACCGCACCAGATCAAAACGGGTATCGGCCATCAAGACTCCCAGGGAGCAGAGCGTTCCAGGCGCAGAAGGAAAAATCACGCTGCTGATGCCCATTTCTTCCGCCACCTCGCAGGCATGAAGCGGACCGGCTCCGCCAAACGCCATGAGGGGGAACGTCCGCACATCATAGCCGCGCTCCACGGAAATCAGGCGGATCGCGCGCACCATGTTCGAGTTGACCACGGAGATGATGCCATTGGCCGCCTCATTTATGGTCAGGCTGGAGTTGGCACAGATCTTGTCCCTAATGGCCGCTTCCGCCAGACCGCGGTCCACATCCATCGTCCCCCCCAATATTCTCCTGGGGTTGAGCTTGCCCAGGATGAGGTTGGCATCGGTAACGGTGGGGTCTTCTCCACCCAGCATGTAACAGGCTGGCCCAGGTCGAGCCCCCGCGCTGATGGGTCCCACCTTCAGTGCTCCGCCACTGTCGATGAAGGCGATGGAGCCACCACCCGCACCAACGGTGATGATGTCGATCATGGGAATTCGCACAGGATGGCCTTCGATGAGGCGCTCATTGGAGAGCTTCGCCTCACCATTATCAATTAAGCAGACATCCGCACTAGTGCCGCCCATATCAAACGTAATCAACTGTTCTGTCTCGCACTGTTTCCCTATGTAAATCGCCCCGATGACGCCGGCGCTAGGACCGGATACAGCAGTCTTAATGGGGCAATCAATAGTCTCGCTGATGGAGATGATGGAGCCGTTGGACTGGGTAACATAGGGAGCTACCTGGATGCCGACCGCGGATACTTTGTGTTCGAAATTGCGCACGTACTGCTTCATGACGGGCCCTAAGAAGGCGTTGAGAACTGTGGTGCTCATGCGAGAGTATTCGCGAAACTCAGGTATTAGCTCGTGGGATGCTGTGACGTAAACCTCGGGGCATTCTTCCAAAATGATCTCCTTGATCCGCCGTTCGTGTACAGGATTGAGAAAGGAGAAGAGTGTACAGACCGCGACAGATTCAACTCTGGCCCTTTTCAGGGCTTGGGCAATGCTCCGCACTTCCTCTTCGTCAAGGGGGAGCTTCACGCTTCCATCATGGCGGATCCGTTCATTGACCTCATAGCGCTGGCCCAAGGCCAACATGGACTGGGGTTTCTGCTTGTGCAGATCATACAAGGACGGCCGCCTTTGCCAACCAATCTCCATGAGATCCTTAAACCCCTTGGTGGTGACCAAGGCTGTTTTCGCGCCGCGACCCTGGATGAGCGCATTTGTGGCCACTGTGGTGCCGTGAGCCAAGTAAAACACGTCTTCCGGGCGAATGTCCTGTTCTTCCAGGATCTGATACATGCCTTCCATGATGGCCAACGAAGGGTCTTCAGGAGTAGAACTGCGCTTATAGTGAGTTAACTTCTTCGTAGTGGAATCAAACACCGAGAAGTCGGTGAAAGTCCCGCCTACATCTACTCCGATCATGTAGCGCATAGAGATATCTCCTTTCCAACTGTTGCCAGTGAAGTTTTGGCCCGTCTCTGCATCATACTTCCGACCTGTTAGTCCCGCTAGATAGAAAAGCTCTCATCGAATACCGCCACAGTGAGTGCGTTCTGTAGAAGCATGTAGTACATCGTGAATGTTGGCACTATCTAAAAAACGAAAAATATCTTTGGACAGATTCTCCCTCTAACCTCGAACTCTGATTAGTTCAAGGCATCTCATCTTTCCAAGATCTGAGGGCGCAATAACACTAAATCAACTTAAGTCAAGTCATCATGTTATCTTGTAAGACATTATAACACCTCTTAATGTAAGTGTCAACGTTTAGTAGGTTGAGACAGTTGAGTCCGTATAATGGTGTAAAAATGGTTTTCTGAAAAAATAGGAGAGCCATTAACAAATTCCTCAGTTAGAATAGAAGTTGGACAAACCAGAATTCTAAGAGGAGGAATTTGAATGGCTCAATACCAGATTACCGTAGATCAAGAACTTTTGCACCGTCT
>FZPS01000062.1_pt2603 | contig 13348 bp, 16 predicted proteins | sample 1817821 | NCBI WGS metagenome assembly FZPS01 (sample SAMEA104158645, study PRJEB21678) | metagenome | place: Germany | collected 2015-04-21 | reverse complement strand
GTATAATAACGGATTTAGACAGGTAGAAGATGAAATCCTCGAGGAATGTAGAATCTGCATGGATGAGTTATACGATGGGGTAAAAGCTTTATTGCAAAAAAACATTGGAGTTTTAGAAGCAATAGCTGAAAGTTTGCTAACTCATGAAACATTGGAAGAAAGAGATTTGGATATAATTATACAGGCATATTCTCAGGCAGGATGAACCATTGAAGCACCTTTCTCATATGATATTGGTGTAGATATCTATAACGATACATCATCATTATAGTAAAATAAAAATGTGGGGGCTTTTGATTGGAGTAACCTAAGAAAAAGCTGCTCATGTTTGGGGGAGGTGCTTCAATGGAATATGAAGGCTGGGGTATGACACCAGCGCGGGATTTTATGTATCCTGTTGAGTATCATAACAGGTATGGACATATGTACCCTTCCCTGGATCCATGTATTGATCACAGGGTGGTTCAGCCTATTATGTTTCCTGATATTTATTATAGGATATACCCGTATGTTCACCGAACCTGTGACCGGATGGATAATCCCTACATGAATTATCCCTCAGAGGCACAGGTGGAAAGTATGGTAGACGATTGCTATGATGCTTGTGTAAGAGCAATGCCCGATTTGATTGAATATGCTGAACTTAAAGCATATGAATCAGAAAAGATTGACACCAAGCAGGGACGAAGAAGGCCGCTTCTTCGTGACTTGATTGCCATTATCCTTATAAGTGAACTCTTCAGAAGGAGACGAGGGCGTCGCTTTGACTTTTTCGGAGCGGGATACAGCCCGGGGGCAGGCCTTGGCTATGATTATTAAACCCGGTTGCCAGCAATATGCTAAAACCGAGTTAACTTCTCATGCAGCAGATAACTGCTGCTTTTTTATTTTGACTTAAATTATTTATTTGGTTTGCACCAGTATAAGCAATTATAGTATAATTAATATATGCGCACATTTTGAGCACAAAAGAGAGGAGCAATATTATGGACTCATCAAAATACAGCTTAAGGGATTTTATGTACATACCTAATGCAGATATTATGGAAAAAGCATCCATATTTCAAGATTATACTAATGATATTAAGAAGAAGCGACACTATCAATATCGCAGAGTTTCCTTGAACGGTTCAGGGCCTACTATGGAAGTAGTGGACAACTATACTGGTAAAGTCAAGGAAATGATTTATATGGCGTCCAATGATTACCTTAACTTAACTCGGCATCCTAGAGTAGTATCTGCCGGACAATCAGCTCTGCTGAAATATGGAACAGGAGCAGGAAGTGTTCCTCTATTGGGGGGTACATTGGATATTCACTGTCAACTGGAAAAAGATATTGCTGCTTTCAAGGGTTGCGAAGATGCTATAATTTATACCTCAGGGTTCGGCTCAAACTGCAACACCCTTTTGGCTCTACTAGGCAAACAAGACATAGCAATTTTAGACCAATTTGTACATGCCAGCATTGTAGATGGTTGTAGTGGAACCAATGTCCGATATTTCCGACATAACAAGATGGAAGCATTGGAAAAAATTTTGGCTCAGGTCAAGGACAAATACGTTACAAAACTGGTAGTGGTTGACGGAGTATATTCAATGGACGGAGATATCGCTCCATTGGACAAAATAGTGGAACTTGCTCACCAGTATGGTGCTTATGTAATGGTTGATGAGGCTCATGCTACTGGTGTTATAGGCAAAAATGGAAGGGGAACCCCTGAACATTTTAGTTTAGAAAATAAGGTGGATATTGTGGCTGGAACCTTTAGCAAGGGCTTGGGCTCTGTAGGCGGATTCATAGCTTCTAATTCAAAATTGATTGAGTATCTGCGATTTTATTCCAGAGGTTACATGTTCTCCACAGCCATGACGCCTCAGACAGCAGGGTCCCTATGTGAAGCCCTGAAGGTTATAGTTGAGGAACCAAACTTAAGGGAAAAGCTTTGGAATAATATCCGATATTTCAGAGATAACCTTCTCAGCCTTGGATTTAACCTAGGAAATGCTGAAACAGCAATCTTCCCGATTATAATTGGTGATGATTGGAAGGTTAAGGAAATGGGTAGACGCCTGGATGAAATAGGGATTTATGTAAACCCAGTATTCTATCCTGCAGTGTCACGAAAATTGTCCAGAATTCGAATCAGTCTTATGGCACAGCATACCAAAGCGCAACTTGACACTGTATTAAATGCTTTGGAGGATTTAGGCAGGGAGTATAATATTATAGGATCAACAGCAGCAGGTAAGCAAGAAATAGCGGCTACGGTTAAATAACTTTTTATACTAACAGGATCATCCTCATATGTTTAAAACTTACAGTTGTGGACACAATATTGACTGTAGTTTTAGTAAGCTGAAAGGATGATCCAATGAACAATAATATATTGCAGGTTTCGCCTAGAATGCCTGACTCAAAGGCAAAACAATTGAGGCGGCAGGGATATATCCCCGGAGTAATATATGGAAAGAGCCATGCCACTGCTCCGGTTCTTTTTGATAAAAGAAATGTTGAAAACCTTGTTCATCGTATGGGAATTGGCGCCGTATTTGAAGTATATTTAAATGGCATTAAGCAAACGGTGAAAATAAGGGAAATACAAAGGGATCCGGTTACCCGGGAAATTATTCATCTTGACCTATTAAATGTGGAAATGGATCAGGTGATTCAGGCAAAAGTACCCCTTCGATTTGAGGGAAGGCGGGCAGTTGAAAAATATGGCTTGATATTGCAGCATCAGAAGGATTCTATAGAAGTGGAAGGGCTTGCGAAAGATATTCCTTCCTTTATCCGTGTACCTCTTCATATGCTGCAAAATAATAGGAGTAGTAATATTCGTGTACAGGACCTGGAGGTAGCTGATGAACTTAGTATAATTGATCCGCCAGGCGATTTGATTGCTTCGGCTCTTAGGCCTGCTTTGAAAATTGAAACCTTAGATGAACCAAACCAAGAAGAAGAAAAGGATATGAAGGAACCGATTGAGAATATTGAAGAGTAAAGCCGCTAAGCTGACATAATACCTTGTGTAGTGATTTAACATTGAAACTTATAGAAATTTGGTGTAAACTAGTATTTGCTTGATTACTTGCTTAAGGGAGTTTGGGATTATGAAATATGTATACGCGGTACTTACTGTTTTGGAGAATAAACCGATTATGCAAACACTGGTCAGCACTAAACAGCTGACCGGCAGAGAGATACTGGACAAGCTTATTTTAACTAATGAAGAAAGAAAGAAATATGCAGACTGGACGGATGAAAACAAGGTATTAGAAGATTTGAACAAGCATCATTCTATTCGGGTTGAAGTTCAAGAAGTAGAAGTATAACATCAAAGAAATAGTGTTTTAAAACCCTTACGACAAAAGTCGTGGGGTTTTTTGTTTATCTTGGCAAATACTCCTAAAAGCATTCAATTTTCGATGAAGGAAATTATCAGGCGACGAAGAATTATGAGTTAAATGAATATCGTTGCCAATTAACATAGAAATGAATTGGTTGAAGATAAGGAGGTAAAATTTTGCTGATTGACTACAAAAGGAAAGGAGATATCCTGATAGTTAATTTTAATGGTGAGCTGGATCACCATCATGCAGACAAAGTCAGGAAATCTCTGGATAAACAATTGATGGATACCTCCATCCGGCATTTAATTCTGAATCTTAGAAACTTGCATTTTATGGACAGCTCCGGCATCGGTGTTTTTATTGGAAGGTATAAGACTATCAACAAACGGGGCGGACAACTTTGTATAACCGATATAAATCCACAATTAAACAGAATTCTGGAAGTTTCCGGGCTTTACCAAATTTTAAAAGAGTATGATACTGTTGAACATGCTGTTAATCGTATCAAGGGGGTGTCAGTATGAATGTTAAGAATGAAATGAAGTTGAATTTTTTGAGCAGGTCACAGAACGAAGCATTTGCCAGAGTGGCAGTAGCTGCTTTTGCAGCTCAGCTGGATCCTACTTTGGAGGAAATTGCTGATATTAAGACAGCAGTTTCTGAAGCTGTTACAAATGCAATTATCCATGGTTACGACAACCCCAATGAAATGGTGGAGATTATTACCAGAATTTATGACAATTATGTAGAGATAGAAGTAATTGACCAGGGGAGAGGAATTGAGGATATAGAGCTTGCAAGGCAACCCCTATACACCTCCAAACCTGAGCTTGAGCGATCGGGTATGGGCTTTACCGTGATGGAAACCTTTATGGACGAATTGGAGGTGATCTCTGCACCGAGTCAGGGTACCAAGGTTAGGATGGTGAAGTATATCGGAGATGATGTACAGGAAACGGAGAGAGACTAATGAGTACCATGCCGGAATACAGCGAAGATGATAAGAAGCTTCTTACTCATGAAGAAACTTTGGCTCTAATAGAGAAAGCTCAAAATGGCGATGACGAGGCCAGAGGAATATTAGTTAAGAAAAATATAGCTCTGGTAAAAAGCCTGGTAAAAAAGTTTTTAAACCGGGGTTATGAATATGACGACTTATTTCAATTAGGTTCTATTGGACTTATCAAGGCTATTCAGAACTATGATCCAAAATACAATGTACGATTTTCCACCTATGCCGTGCCAATGATAATGGGTGAAATAAAAAGATTCCTCAGAGATGATGGCATGATAAAAGTCAGCCGTTCATTAAAGGAGTTGGTCAACAAATCTGCAGCAGTAAGGGAGCACCTGAAGGGACAACTGGGCAGAGATCCTAGCATTCAGGAAATTGCTGAAGCTGTTGGAAGTACTCCTGAAGAAATTGTTTATGCCATGGATGCTGTCAGAACGCCTGCATCCATATATGATGTTATCTATGAGGATGAGGACAACCCTATTATGCTCATTGACAAAATTTCAGAATCCAGCACCGAGGTAAATGACGCTACTGAGCGTATAACATTAAATGATCTGTTGTCCAAACTGGATAAAAGGGAGAGAACCATTATTATCATGCGGTATTTTCGGGATAAAACCCAGAGTGAAATTGCAGAAATGCTTAACATCTCACAGGTACAGGTTTCCCGCATTGAGAAAAAGGTTCTTCTTAAAATGCGGGAAATGATGTAGTAATGTAGTGTGGTAATTATATAACGAATTTATTTGAGATTTATTGTAAGGTATGAATTAATCAAATGTAGAGATCATGCCTTATTTTTATTTTTGGGTATGCTAATAATATCCTTCACAATGCACACAATAAAATTGACTGTGAACTACATATAAAGTATGAGTGGGATGATGTACTTGAAAAAGGGAAGCAGAAAAAAGATAAATTGGACAATCATGACGATAGCTCTTGTACTTATTGGTATAATATCGGTTTGGACAATTCTCAGCCGCCATGCAAACAAGGACAAATCCTATACAGGTGCAAAATTCATTGAATATGAAGCCGGGGTCTGGATATATGGCAGTGAATGAGGTTTATTTTCAGTTTAAACCCTTTTATAATAAGCAGCCTGAAGAAAAAGCGTACCTGGGAGATTTTATTGAGTTGTCAGCAGCTGAGGAAATTAAGCAGAAAATCGAACAGATTCTTGTATTTCCTTACGGCTTTAACAAACCGATGCGGCTCACCTCTGTACAAGTTGTTGGTTTGATTAAAGAGCAAATCAGCAATATTTCAATAATTCCAATAGGTGAATCCTCAGCATTATACCAACCTGTGCAACAAAAAAAGGAGAATCCGTTGCTGGTATTTCTACGAGTAGCTTTCTCCGGATTGCTACTTTTTTTTGGTTCTGCACTGGCTATAATGTATTTTCATTCCGATGTCAATATGAATGAAGCACACCAAATGGTCTATTATCTAATCAGCGGCGAAAAAGTAAGTAAACCGGTACTGTTTTCAATTTCCTACTCTATAGGAATTGGTGCGGGTATTTTCATATTTTTTGAAGTGTATAGCAAAATAAAAAATAAGGATAACCCAGGTCCTTTGGAATTGGAGATGCATCAATCAGAAAAAGAACTTAGAGACTTTCTTAGGGATCAGGAGGGGAAAAAGCAAACTTGATAAAGGTTATACTTACAATTTTAATTGGATTAGCTGGAGGACTGGCAATTGGTGCCAGCATTACAGCGTTTTTCGTGGTATTGGGGGTAACCGCAAATATTATCAAATGGAGTAAAAAAGAAGATTATCTTATATTTTTTCAAATTAGTTTAGTTGTGGGGGCTTTACTCTCTTGTCTCGTATATTTTTTTGATTTTACTGTGAAGCATTTTGAATTCCTTACTATACCCTTAGGGCTTCTTATAGGTATTTTTGTAGGAACTATAATTTCCGCTCTCACTGAAACACTGGATATTATTACGGTGGCTGTAAATAAGCTAAGAATTAAAAAGTGGGTATATCTCATTGTAATAGTAATACTTTTAGGGAAAATAATTGGATCCTTAATCTTTTTCCTGATACCTGGATTTTTCTAGAATTTGAGGTGTAATGAATTGGATAAAACGCATTACCATAAAACAAGTGAAATAGTGCCTTTAGGGAAAAATCCTCGTGAAACTGAAGTTCGGCACCCAGAGCTGTCCAGCTTGATTCCAAAGAAGGATGAAAGACAACAAAGACAAACTGATAATCAATTGCAACATTAGGCTCAATAGAAAAGACCCAAGTTTTCTTGGGTCTTTTCTATTAGCAAAACTTAATTATTTAAGCTTAACCATTTCCATTGCCATTGTTGTTTTGTCCGTTGCCGTTTCCGTTATTATGGTCGTTGTTATTGTTATTGCCATTATTACCGTCATTATTTCCATTATTATTACCATTGCTGGGGTCTCCACTTACTGATTCCCAGAAGGCAGCATCAAATATGGATTCATAGGTTTTTTGAAGCTTGTCTATTTCATCTAAAACCTTGTCAGGTTGAAAGGGCGGAATTTCCGTGTAATAACCTTCATCTTCTCCGGGAAGTTCCAACTCCTCTACTGTCAAGCTATCTTTTAGTCTTTTAATTGCATTGTTATGTGTATCTATATCCCCTTTTCTAAGGTAGCTGGAATACCTGTTAATGCTTTCGGTAATATGGGCTATTAGCTCATCAGCCTGCTGCACCAGGGTTATCCTCAATGATTCGCCTTGCTGCCATGTTTCGTTATGAATGGGGCAGAACATATCTGCATGCTCCGGATTATTATAGTCGTAATCTCCTATAACATCCAGGCTGCGGAATGCACCGGTTAGGCTAGGAATTTTTTCTAATTGCTCGTCAGTCAACTTTTGGTATATAGAATCCTCTGGCAAAACTATGACTGATTTAGTTACCAGATGTCCCTCAGGACAATAGGGAGAAGGCAATTTACCAGAATAACCACATATTGTAATTTTTAAGTGCATATCACAATTATCAGTAGGTACTGCTTCAGTGGGGAAGTATTCCGTTACAGTTTGATCACATTCTTTATTGGGCAATTTGCCTGAAACAGCACATACTGTCACTGACTTTACACCGCTTGGTATTTCATCATAGAAGGGTTTATTTTCCAGCCCCTCGTGAACTTTTTCCATAAATGCTTTCCATAATGGTGCGGCAGCCACCCTGCCTGTAGAACCTTCTGCCAGTGGAATGCTGTGAGTATCATGGCCCACCATTACTGTAGCAGTGTAGTAAGGGGTGTACCCGGCAAAGTATGCACCACGGAAGTCGGTATTAGTACCAGTTTTACCTGCAATATTCATGTTACCGAAACGGGCTGTAACGCCTGTACCGTTTTGTACAGCATTTTGCAGCCAGTCTGTTATTATGAAAGCCGTACTTTCTTTAAAAGCAGCCAGAGTCAGCTGGGACTCATTGTTCAGAAGAACGTTGCCGTCTTTGTCCAATACTCTTACAATAGAAGTAGGTTCTTTGTAAACTCCCTTATTGGCCAATGCTCCAAAAGCAGCAGTTATTTCTATCATATTTACAGGGTCACTGCCCAGTGACAAGTTGGAAGGAAGGGACTTTTCTACATAATTTTCTTCAGTAATGCCAAGCTCCTTAAGCTTGTTCATAGAGTATTCAACGCCCACCCGCTCCATCAATGTCCTTGCAGAAGAAATATTATAGGAATGCTGAATAGCTTTTTTGGCTGTGATGGGGCCGTTAAACTTGGTGGCCGTATAGTTTGCAGGATATCCCTTTCCGCCTCCATCATCCCAGCCTTCTATAGGCACTGGGATATCTTCAATAATAAATCCTCCAGGGTAACCGGCTTCAATAAATGGTGCGTACACTGCCAATGGTTTGATAGAAGAACCCGGCGCCCAGTCCTTGTTGGCACGGTTAATCCAGAAACGCGCCTGAGGATCCATTCTTCCCCCTACTAGTGCTCTTAATTCACCAGTAGTATGATCAAGTACCACTGCTGCAGCCTGAGGTTGAGGAATTTCTATCACTCTGTCGCCTACTTTTTCACGTTTTACACTGTCTTTTGAATTTCTTGTTTTTGGGTATTTATCGAAATTATATAGGGTATCTTCGACAATTTGCTGAATTTCCGGATCCAATGTGGTGTATATATGCAGACCACCGGTTTGGATTAGATTAGTGGCCTTTTTTTGGCCTTCTGCTCCCTCCCAGTTATTCAGTTTCATCAACTCATCAATCAAATCATTAATTACGTATTCAACGAAATATGGGTAATCATATAGCTTTTGATTACTGGATTCTTCCCGAACATGAAAATCCGCATTTTTATAGCTGCTTGGATTTTCGGCATCAAACTTAGCCTGCTCATATTCTGATTTTGAAATAAAACCATTTTCGTACATTAATCTAAGAACCAGGTTTGCTCTTTCATAGGTTACTTCTGGTGCATTTCTGCTATAGAAATTATGCCTTGGATCAAAACGGTAGGGGTTTTTTGTAATACCGACTAAAACTGCACATTCACGCAGATTCAAGTCATGTAACTCTTTACCAAAATAGTCCATTGCAGCAGCCTTTACTCCATAGTTGCCGCTTCCTAAATAAATAGTATTTAGATAGGCTTCAAGAATTTCATTCTTTTCATACTCTTGTTCCAACTGGATAGCCAGATATGCCTCCTGGATTTTACGTTTATATGTTTGTTCAGGGCTGAGTAAGGTATTTTTAATCAATTGTTGTGTTATGGTACTTCCACCTTGAACGGATTCACTTCTCAGGTTATTGATAAATGCACCTGCAAGACGCTTATAGTCCAGCCCGTTATGGGCATAAAACCTGACATCCTCAGTGGCAATCAATGCTTCTTGCAGAGTAATTGGAATCTCATCCAAGGAAGCCCAGATTCTATGTTCCAGCCCCTTGTACTCTGTAATCAGCTCTCCGTTCATATCATATATGAATGAGGTCAGGCTCTGATCTTCGATGCGATTTACATCCAATTCCGGTGTTCCTTCAACATATGCTTTTGCAACACCGAGAACAGCCCCAAAACCGGCGAAACCCATAACAAGGAGGGCTATCACCATGTACTTGATGCTGGTAACGAATACAGATAGGAGAAAGTTAGGTTCTTTCCTTCTTTTAGTAAAATATTTAGCTACACGATTTTTTAAACTACTCTTATTATCGTTGTTGTTTCCGTTTTTCGTATGTTTTGTATCCATATAACCTCCGTTATATGCGCAAATTATTTATATAGTATAGCGCATTATAGCACAATGTAAAAACAATGGGTTTACTTTCTAATAACAATTGTATTACGGTAGAATTAAAATGTAAAGTATATTTACTCATTATTAAATTTATAGAATCACGCATTTTACGCTTGTTTATGCACATTTTAACATCCTTCGTCATAAAATAGAAGGGGAGGTGTATATAAATGCGCCGAATGAGACCAAGGGTAAAATTATTCGTAACATCATTAATATTGATTCTTACGGTTATATTGGTATTTATACTAATAGATACGGGGGTTAAACCAACTATTATTGCTATGTCGGAAGCCAAAGTAGAGTATATAGCAGTACTTGCTATGAATAATGCTGTAAGTCAGATATTGGGTAGCAATGTAAAATACACCGATCTTACAGATATATTAACTGATAAAGACGGAAGAATTACTATGGTACAGTATAATACCATTTTAATTAATACCCTGGCTCGGGAGACATCTACCCTGGCACAGGACGAAATTCGTACGTTAGGGTCGGAAGGTATCCGTATTCCATTGGGTTCCATCACTAAGAGTAAATTGCTATCTGGCCGTGGGCCTGATATAAAGGTAAAAATAATTCCGGTAGGTTCGGTATCCATAAATTTCAGTGATGAATTCAAGCAAGCCGGAATCAATCAAACCCGGCATAAAATTTATATGGAGTTAAAAACGCAGGTGCGAATAGTTGTACCTCTGGGTAGTGATATTATAGATGTAGCCACCAGGGTACCCATTACTGAAACTATCATTGTAGGGGATGTACCTGATACATATGTAAATGTGGATAATGAAGATCAAATGCTGAACTTGGTACCTATTGATTAACGCCTTAATATGGCAGTATGTCAGCCATCTTTACAGGTAATTGAACATGTGATATCATATGAAATGTCAATTCTCACATGGGAGGTTTATATATGGCTGGCCATTCAAAATGGGCAAATATTAAACATAAGAAAGCAAAAACCGATGCGCAAAGAGGTAAGATATTTACCAAGCTTGGAAGGGAAATTGCAGTAGCGGTTAAGGAAGGTGGAGGAAGCGATCCTAATACCAATTCCCGCCTTAAGGATGTAATCGCCAAGGCAAGAGCCAATAATATGCCTAATGATAATATTATGCGAAGCATCAAAAAGGCAGCCGGCGAAGATCAATCTGTTCACTATGAAAATGTAACTTATGAAGGCTATGGCCCCAATGGGGTTGCTGTTATCGTAGAAGTTCTGACAGACAATCGAAACCGAACGGCCAGTGAAATGCGTTATATATTTGATAGAAATGATGGAAGCCTTGGTGCATCTGGCTGCGTCGCCTGGATGTTTGATAGAAAAGGGCTTATTGCTATTGAAAACAAAGAAGGTCTGGATGAGGATGAGCTTGTGATGACTGCTATTGAAGCAGGCGCAGAAGATGTATCCGACGAATCCGACGTATTTGAAATATACACCGATCCTGCTGATTTCTCTGCTGTACGGGAAGCTATGGAGAAAGCCGGATATAGTTTTGCATCAGCTGAAATTGCAATGATACCTCAAAATACGGTGCAATTAAATATGGAGCAGTCAGAAAAGGTTATGAAGATCATTGATATGATGGAAGACAATGACGATGTACAGAATGTATACCATAATGCTGAATTTCCCGAGGAATTTGAGATATAAGTTTTCATAAAATTGGTTACCTGTTGGAAGCCCTCTGCATACAATGATAAAAATATGCGGAGGGTTTTTAATATGGCTAATCTCATAGCTTACAATAGGGAAAAGGCAATTGAATATGCCAATACATGGGCTTATGGTAGGAATCCGGCATATTATGATTATTCCAACCTGGGTGGTGATTGTACTAACTTCATATCCCAATGCCTATTTGCAGGCGGTGGTATAATGAATTACACAAAAAACCTGGGATGGTATTATAATAATGCCAATGATAAGGCTCCTGCCTGGACCGGAGTTCCCTATCTATACAATTTTCTTACCAGGAATACGGGGGGGCCGGGGCCGGTTGGACAGGAAAGCGGTATTTCTGATATTGAGGCTGGCGACCTGATTCAATTGGCATTCCAAGAAAATGGGAGATTCAGTCATTCTCTTATAATTGTAAAATGTGGTGACTCTGCAGATATAGATAATATCTATATAAACACTCATAGCTATGACAGGATGAATTATCCCCTTTCAAAGTATTTCTGGACTAAAATTCGGTTTATAAAAATTCTCGGTATAAACATATAAAGTGTCAATTTTGATATATTTACATGTAGTCATTAATACTGCATGTATGTATAATATGATAAAAAATGGAAACACTATAATCCAAAGATAGTTTGTTTTTGGAGGGATTATAGTGTTTTTCCATAAATTTAAAAAAGCCATTATATTGGTTCCAAGCCTGGCTATTCTACTGGCTGTAACTGTTTTTTCATATGGCTACATAAAACGAATTCCTGAGATATATGGTTTTTTTCATCGGCATGATTCTAAGGGAGAGTTAACTGAATTAAAGTATGATAACCATGAGGAATTAAACCATGCCCAACCCCATGCACTGGAAACCATTAAGATTGCAACCGATTCAACAATGGTGCTGGAGCGCTTTTATACTACCTGTGGTCATTTTTTGACTGAAGAGCATCCAATGGAAACCCGATATATAGGTAAAACAGAGCAGGAGCTGGCTGCAATATTTCCCGATTGGAGATTACAACGTTTTACACCCGACAAAGTTGTATTTTCGATAGAAATAGACAGCTATTGTCCCGATCATTATATAGTTAAGCAAGAAAATGGTTTGGTAGTCATTTTCCGCCCGGATAAGGATACCGGATTGCTGCTTGTTTTAGAAGCCACTAATATACCCTATGAAAGATTAAGCCCTGATGTACAGTTAAAGCTTGTAGAGGGTATTGTGGTAGACAGTATTGAAGGAGTAGAACAATTAATAGAAAACTGGGGAAGCTGATTAAATAACAATATAATCAACTTCCCTATGTTGCTTTATCGCATTAGAGAATTAACGTAATTTTCATTGCTTATCTTTATAAAAAATAGTAGAATATAAAAAACAGACAAAAATGAGTTGGGGGTACGATTTGTTTGACAAATACCAGGAGCAGAATACAATCTGCTGAAACCATAGTAGTTAAAGTAGGAACCTCTACCATTACCTATCCCAACGGTAAAATGAATCTGATGTTTGCGGAGAGATTGGTAAGGGTTCTTTCCAATTTAAAAAATCAGGGTAAGAACATTGTTCTTGTATCATCTGGTGCTATTGGTGTAGGGCGGGCAAAAATGGGCCTACTACAACGGCCGGACAATATCCCTGAAAAGCAAGCACTTGCTGCTATCGGCCAGGTTAATCTAATGTATTTCTATTCCAAGCTATTTGGAGAATACGGACAGGTTGCCTCACAGGTGTTATTAACAAAAGACGTACTGGATGGTGGAGAAAGAGAACAGAATGCAATTAATACCCTGCAAACTCTTTTTGATTATAACAGCATACCCATTGTCAATGAGAACGATACAATCTCCATAGAACAAATTCAATTTGGTGATAATGACACCTTATCTGCCATTGTTTCTGTGCTGGTGAAAGCAGATTTACTCATACTATTATCGGATATTAATGGTCTGTACACTGAAGACCCTAATAGCAATAAGGACGCTGAGCTGATTCATGTGGTATAC
>FZPS01000048.1_pt437 | contig 13350 bp, 13 predicted proteins | sample 1817821 | NCBI WGS metagenome assembly FZPS01 (sample SAMEA104158645, study PRJEB21678) | metagenome | place: Germany | collected 2015-04-21 | reverse complement strand
GTTATGCTGAGACGCTTTTACAGCTAGAGGGCTTGACGGGCAAATCCTGTTCTGTTATACACATAGTAGGTGGCGGATCGCGCGACGACTATCTAAACGAGCTTACTGCATATTACACCAGAAAAACTGTATATGCAGGTCCAACAGAAGGAACCTCTCTAGGCAACCTTATAACACAAATGATTAAGTTTGGAGAGTTTTCCGACTTGTTAGACGCCCGTACCGCCATATCCAAGAGTTTTGATATCCGTAAAATAGTCCCTAAGGAATAATACCCCTAAGGAAGGATAACCCCAAGAAAGAATAGTCCCGAGAAAGAATAGTCCCCAAAAAAAGAAGACTGATAAATATACATAATATAAAAACCTAAGTGGAAAGAAGGTACTGACTTATGAGCACTAGATTCAATCAGGCAAAAGAGGCCTATGGAAAACAGGGCATCGATGTTGAAGCTGCTCTGTCCAAGCTCAAGCAAACTCCCATTAGCATACACTGCTGGCAGGGTGATGACGTAACCGGCTTTGAAAACATGGGAGTTTCGCTTTCGGGAGGTATTCAGGCTACCGGAAACTACCCCGGCAAGGCGAGAACGCCTGAAGAGCTGATGAGCGACTTTGACCTAGCTATTAAGTTAATACCCGGAAAAAAGCGAATAAGCCTTCATGCTAGCTACGCAATAACTGACGGCGAAAAGGTAGACCGCGACAAGCTGCTTCCCAAGCATTTCGAAAAGTGGGTCGAATTTGCCAAGGCCCGCGACATCGGCATCGACTTCAACCCGACTTTTTTCAGTCACCCTTTGGCGGATGATGGGCTAACACTTTCCCACCCTGATGATAATATCCGTGAGTTCTGGGTCAATCACGGTATTGCCTGCCGACGCATAGCTGCATACTTTGCAAAAGAGCTTGGAACCCATTGCCTAAACAATGTCTGGATACCTGACGGGTACAAAGATGTCCCTGCAGATCGCTTAGGTCCGCGTTTGCGCTTGAAGGATAGCTTGGACAAAATCTTCGCCGAAAAACTTGACGGAGTAATAGACGCTGTCGAGAGTAAGGTATTCGGCATAGGTGTTGAGAGCTACACAGTAGGGAGTAGTGACTTTTATATCAGTTATGCCGCGTCTCGTCCAGGCGTTTACAACTTGCTTGACAACGGTCACTATCACCCAACCGAGTATGTCAGCGACAAAATTCCAAGCCTTCTCGCTTTCTTTGATAAGGTGCCGCTCCACGTGACGCGCCCGGTCCGCTGGGATTCTGATCATGTCGTCCTCTTTGAAGACGAGGTCAAAGAAATTGCAAAGGAGATCGTACGCAACGACGCACTGGATAAGGTCCTCATCGGGCTCGACTTCTTCGACGCCTCCATAAACCGTATTGCTGCATGGGTTGTCGGTACAAGAAGCATGCAGAAGGCTCTACTTTGGGCATTGCTTATGCCCCATTCAAAACTCAAGGAGCTGCAGGACACCGCGAACTTTACAGAGCTTATGGTTCTCAACGAAGAATTAAAGACCTATCCGTTTGGTGACATCTGGAACGAGTACTGCACCAGATGCGGAGTTCCTTCTGGCGAAGAGTGGTTTGACGAGGTCAAACAGTACGAATCTACCGTTCTATCCTCCAGATAGAAACTAATACCTGAACTGGAATCTCAGTTCCCCTTCACCGGTAATCATACATACAGAATCAAAAGGCAGACACTACGGATGCTTCTCTAAACATTCTCAGAATGTATGAGAGTACGTCCATAATGTCTGCCTTAGTGTTTGTCCTAGTACCTGGGCCTCTCCCAATGCTTGTCCTTAGGCCTGTCCTAGCGTCGTCTACCCAGTAGTTTTTCGTCTGCTCCTGTATATTTTTTTCTATATGTGTTCCTGAAAGAAGCTACGAAGTCTATCTATACTCGACTGGGATGTTGCCCACGAAGTAACAAATCTAACGCATACGTTGTCATCATCAATCTGTGCTTGGAAAAGGCATCCGAAGTCGCGGATAAGACGTTTTGCCAGCTCGTTTGGCACGATCGGAAAAACCTGATTTGTACAGGGTTCTGTATAAAACCCATATCCATTTTCACGGAAGATGTCGGCGACCTTTGAGGCCATTTCATTTGCATGTGTCGCAAGCGACAGGTACAAACCATCCTTCATCAAGGCTTCAAACTGCATTCCCAGCACAAAGCCTTTGGCTGGCATTGCAGCGCGCTGCTTCATCAGGTAGCGAAAATCCTCCTGTAGCTCCTCCTTACAGATAACGAGAGCTTCACCGAGCAGTGCCCCATTCTTTGTGCCGCCTATATAGAATACGTCAACAAGACGCGCTACCTCTTCTATCGAGAGATCGTTCAAACGAGATGTGAGCGCCGTACCAATCCTTGCACCGTCCAAGTATAGCAGTAGACCGTTCTTCAGGCATGTCTCCCGGATATCCTGTAGCTCCGATTTTGTGTAGATAGTACCCAACTCTGTAGAATTTGATATATATACCATCTTTGGCTGAACCATGTGCTCGTCCACGTGAGAGCCAACAACACTCTGGATGAGTTGTGGTGTGAGCTTACCATCGGTTCCCGGCACTGTCACGACCTTGTGGCCTGTGGCCTCAATAGCTCCGGTCTCATGGACATTGATGTGACCGGTATCGGCCGAGATGACACATTGATGGGGTCGCAAAAAGGACGATACAACCAGCAGGTTTGTTTGGGTGCCGCCAGGTATGAAATGGACATCTGCATTAGGCATGTCTATCCAGCGACGGATCAGTTCCCTAGCTCTCTCGCTGTGTTTATCCAGACCATAGCCTTCATTCTGCTCAAGATTCGACTCCAGCATGATTTCGAGGACCTTTGGATGTGCGCCCTCGCTATAATCATTTGTAAAGTTGTGCATCTTCATCTCTCCAGACCGATAAGTCATTTTTTAACTCTATCATCGCGATACTAAATGAAAGTTTACTGTATATCTGCAACATCTGCTATCCCAAAAGCTGACCAAAAGCTGAGATGTGGGGATATGAGAGACATTATAGCACACGCCCAATCAAAAACTCAACACCAACTCAACACCAACTCAACACCATTGAACCCGTTATCCCTCCACCCAGTTTGTACTATTTGTGTTACTTGTGATAGGAGTGACTCTGCGGCGATTGCTCACCCTTCCCTGTTCCTCTGATTCAGCCGATAGAACAGCGTTTAGGGTTTTCTGTATAAGAATAGCAAATGCTTCATTTCTATCTTTTGAAAATAGGTCTAGCGCTTCTTGATAATTTAATGTAATATTAATCTGAGACATGTTTCTCCTCCTACGGTAATTTGTTTGGGGTAATTACATTTTAACCGAACGGAGAGACATTGTCTCTTTTTTTAATTTGGGCACAACTCATTATACGGGCACAACTCCATTATACGGGCACAACTCTGACTTGCCCCACATAATAACTGACTTGACACTTTTTTCGTGTTTTATGCGCAGAATCTTGAGTTGTGTGTGGTTTTCCTTCTAATAATATCTCATACACCACATATTTATCTCATCAATGTGATATTTTTATGCTTGAATTCACACAATACTTCAATTTTTGCGCATTTTTTACGTTTTTTCATTTCTGCACTCCATAAGGAGATAAGATGGTTAGGAGATAAGGAGATAAGGAGATAAGGAGATTAAGAGATAAAGAGATTAGGAGGTTAGGGGATTAGGAGGTTAGGAGGTTAGGAGGTGGGTTAGGAGGTGGGTTAGGAGGTGGGTTAGGAGGTACGATTGAAAGCAAAAAACAAAATTAAATTTCCCTGTTGACAGTACTTACAGGGAGTGTTAGAATTAGGGAAAATAAATGTCTTTAATATTCGGTACAGAGATGCCGACAAGATATTGCATATCAGACCATACAGTGGTACATTTGCGAGCAAATAAGTCTTGTCTGCATTAGTGCGGATAAGGCTTTTTCTTGTGCCACAAGATATGCCAGGAGGTGGTACATCATGCGAGTCAAAGCAGATCTGTTTGATCAGGAGAAAATCCGCAGGACCATTACAAGGATTTCCTATCAGATCATAGAGAAGAACCACGGCACCGACAATATATGTCTTATTGGCATAAAAACTAGGGGTATGCCCATCGCAGAGCGGATAGCCGAAAACATCCGCAGGATTGAGGGGCGCTCAGTCGAGTTCGGACAGATCGATATCACACAGTATCGTGACGACCTGTCAACACTTTCAGATGCACCAATAACGAGTCCCCCGAACCTAGACTTTTCAATCGTTGATAAAACTGTAGTTCTTGTCGACGACGTAATTTATACCGGCAGGACTGCACGAGCTGCCATGGATGCTATCACATCTCTAGGGCGGCCCGCCAGGATCCAACTCGCTGTACTGGTTGACAGGGGGCACCGGGAGTTGCCGATTCGTGCGGATTACGTTGGTCTTAACATTCCCACCTCACGAAGTGAAATAGTTGCAGTAATGCTTGAGGAGACCGACGGAAAAGACCTGATAAGACTCTATGAAAAAGTGCAGCAATGCTAAGATGTTAAGATGCTAAGCGTTAAATAAATTACTGGTATCAGCCAGAGGAGGAAAAAACATGCCAAACAAGAAAGAAGCCATCGGATATCTGCCGGACGAGCGTCCACCGATTTGGAAACTACTGCTCTATGCTGTTCAACAATTCGTTGTTATGTTCCCGGCAACTATCACCGTAGCACTTCTGACTGGCTTCCACGTCTCAACCACTATCTTTGCCAGTGGTCTTGCAACCATATTCTTCATCATCGTAACAAAGGGTAAACTCCCGCTATACTACGGTTCCAGTTTCTCATATATCGCCGCAATTGTCGGGCTAATGTCCGCCCCGCACATGGAGGGACTAGGGCTCAATGAGAAAATATCCATAGCGCAATTCGGTATCGTAATGTCCGGTCTTGTATCGATTGCTGCAGGATTTATTGTTAACCGGTTCGGCAAAGATCAAATCAGTAAGATTTTGCCCTCAACTATTACAGGTCCTATAGCAATGGTCATAGGCTTAACCTTGGCTGGAAATGCGCTGGGAGATGCTTCAGCAATACCAGCAACAGAAACCAGTGTCACACTTGCAACAAACATGGCTTGGATTGTATCGCTTGTCACTCTGCTCTCAACAATCCTGTTCTCTGTCTATCTAAAAGGGTTCTTAAGCCAGCTACCACTACTATTGGGGCCACTTGTCGGTTGCCTGACCGCTTTCATAATATCTAAGATAACCGGCGTCGACCTTTTTAGGGCTTTAGATGCACCAAGCAGCAGTTTGATTGCACTGCCCACCTTTACTCTCCCCAAACCAACGCTTGCAGCCGTGGCTGCGATTATGCCGATTGCAATTGCCACCATACCAGAGTCAACAGCCCATGTTTACCAACTCGATGTCTACGTAAACAACTTGGCGCAAAGGAAAGGCTCGAGGAAAAAATACGATATTGCAAGCCAACTTGGAAACAATCTGATAGGTGACGGTATTGCCGACATGGTTTCAGGGTTTGTAGGCGGTCCAGCAGGAACAAACTATGGTGAAAATATCAGCGCAATGGCAATAACCAGGGTCTTTTCTGTACCTGTACTGATCGTTGCTGCGATATTCGCAATGATTATCTCCTGCTTCACTCCTCTGATAAACACGATATATTCAATACCCCTAGCAGTAATCGGCGGCCTTGAGATATATCTCTTTGGCGCAATCGCCGCACAGGGCATCGCGATCATGATGGAACATAAAGCCGACATGTTCAGCTCGAAGAATATCGCCGTTATTGCAACCGTTATGATAATCGGTATAGGAGGCCACTATCAGTTTGGTGGCAGCATCCCGTTCTTTGGCATTTCGGTACCCAGTGTCGCCGGAGCTGCTATATTCGGAATCGCACTTAACCTGCTTCTGAGCATTGGCAAGAAGAAAGGTGTAGCTGCGGACGCTGCTGTTGTAGATCCCCAAGTAGATTCTGAAGATTAGTCTACCGAAGCAAACTAACGAGTAAATCATATTAGAAAAAGGAAGTTCTCAAGTCGAAAGTGGTTCAGTCCCACCTTTACTTGAGAACTTCTTCTTAAGTCTGGAGTTTGCATCACTTGACGGGGTAATAAATTGTAACTATAATTAAGTGAGTGCCAAATTCTTATGTTTGGAGGATAAAAATGAATTGGCTTAGGAATTTCATGTACGGGCGCAACGGCGTTGACCACCTCTCGGTTCTATCCGTTGTGCTCGGGCTTGTTTTTTCAGTTATAGCGTCCTTTACTTTTAACCCAATACTGCGTTTAATTCCCTTACTGCCTTATGGTTACGCTTTTTTTCGGGTCCTATCCAAGAACATCCCAAAAAGGCAGGCGGAGAACCGCAAATTCATTAATATACACTACACCCTCAAAGGTAGAATAAATAGATTAAAGATTAGGCATTCCGATAAAACACATAAATACTATACATGTCCCTCATGTAAAGCATCGCTGCGTGTACCAAAAGGTAAGGGGCGAATCGTCATTACCTGCCCCAGATGCAAAAATGAAATCACCAAAAAAACCTGATGCTTTGCGGAAGGAGAAAACAGATGAAGTATATAGTTCTCTTGGGAGACGGGATGTCGGATTATCCGGTCGATAGTTTAGGAAATAGAACTCCGCTAGACGCTGCGCATAAACCTTCAATGGATTTTCTTGCTCGTAACGGCGATGTAGGAATGGTAAAAACTATTCCTGACGGGATGAGCCCCGGCTCAGATACGGCAAACCTATCGGTTCTCGGCTACGATCCCGCTATTTATTACACTGGCAGGTCGCCACTCGAAGCTATAAGCATGGGTATTGAGCTTGGCCCTAACGATGTCGCAATGCGCTGTAATCTTGTAACTCTATCCGACGCCGAAGATATAGCCGACACTACAATGGTAGATTACTCAGCCGGAGAGATTACGACCGAGGAGTCAGCGCAACTTATAGAGTCTGTTCGAAAGTCGATACGTTCAAATAAGGTTGACTTGTTCTCAGGAATCAGCTACCGCCATTGCCTTGTGCTACGAGATGCAGAGACTGGAAGCATATGCACCCCACCACACGACATTTCCGGTCGCCCTATAAGAGAATATCTTCCAAAAGGCCGATACGGCGACTCGCTTTTAGAATTGATGGAGCTCTCCCGAAAGATACTACGCGACCACCCTGTAAACAAAGCACGCATTGCCAAAGGACTACACCCTGCCAATTCTTGCTGGTTTTGGGGTGAGGGCACTTCACCTTCGCTCCCACGATTTGAGGACAAGTTTGGACTCAGAGGAACTGTGATATCGGCTGTCGATCTGGTAAAGGGGATTGGCATGTGTGCTGGTATGCGTGCTCCCGAAATACCTGGAGCCACCGGCAATATCCATACGAATTTCAAAGGTAAGGCAGATGCCGCACTCAATGAGCTGAGAAGCGGTGCCGATTTTGTATATATCCATGTCGAGGCTCCTGATGAGTGCGGTCACCAGGGAAATGCAACCGACAAGGTAAAGGCAATTGAGTTAATTGATAGTGAAATCCTCGCAAGGCTCATCGACGGTGTCGAGGAATTGGGCGAAGACTACTCAATCCTCATAATGCCCGACCACCCGACTCCCGTTTCCTTAAGGACACACACATCCGATCCTGTTCCCTTTGTACTATACAGAAGCGACAAGAAAGGTGATTACCCTGCTGAACATTACACTGAAAAATCGGCCTTAAACACCGGACTTTTCGTCTCCGAAGGTCACAGAATCATAGAATGCCTGTTAAGGTAACACAGGGTACGGTTTAGAGATGTGCGCATGGCAGGGGCAGTAGGATGCGCACATGTTGGGGGCAGTAGGTTGTTCCTCTGCTTCACCAAAGATATAAATGCAAACTGGAGGCTGTACATATGCTGTTTCGCAAAGACATAGAGCCAATGTGCTCATACTGTCAGCACGGCACCAAGTTAAATGATATGGAACTTTCATGTAAGTATCGAGGCATCACACGTGCAAGTAGTTCCTGCCGCCGTTTTAAGTATGAGCCTCTTAAGAGGGTTCCTCCGAAACCCGCAAGACTTGTCCTGCGAGGTCTGAGTGATGAAGACTTTAAAATTGAGTAGACTATTGGTGACTATGCAGTAACACCGTTATTAAAATCTGCAAAAAATAACAATAAGAGGAGAAAAACTATATGAAAAACCTTCCTGTTGCACTCCAAGTTTATTCAATCAGAGATGAGGCCGAAAGAGATTTCCGCGCCGCTATGGAGAAAGTTAAAGAGATTGGATACGATGGCGTTGAGCTCGCCGGTCTCTACAATCTAGCCCCCTCGACAGTTAAAGCTATCCTAGAAGAGTTTGACCTTGTGCCGCTTTCCGCCCATGTCCCTTACGATGAGATGGTTGAGGATATCGACAAGGTAATAAGGGATTACTCAGAGATCGGATGCAAGTATCTTGTAATCCCCTACATGAACGATGATATGCGTCCAAACACTCCTAAATTCCCTGAGGTAATTTCAGAAATAACCAGAATCGGCAGTGTCTGTAAGGAAAACGGCATAACATTGCTCTACCACAACCATGATTTTGAGTTTGTCAGAATGCCTGATGGCAGTTATGGTCTCGACTACCTCTACGCCAATGTACCTGCAGATTTCCTCCAGACAGAGATTGATACGTGTTGGGTAAAGGTCGCTGGTGAAGACCCAGCCGCATATGTAGAAAAATACACTGGCAGAAGCCCCATAGTCCACCTTAAGGACTTCTACATGGAAGGTAGGCCTTCGAACCTGTATCAGTTGATAGGTATCGAGTCGACAAAAGAGGAGGAAGAGAGCGGTATCTTCGAGTTCCGCCCTGTCGGACATGGCGTTCAGGATATGCCCTCAATTCTTGATGCGTCACTTAAGGCTGGTGCCAAATGGGTAGTTGTTGAGCAGGATGAGTCTGAGGGTCGCACTCCTCTGGAAGCAGTAGAGCTGAGCAGAAAATACCTCAAATCACTTGGATGGTAATCTTAGCACCATCAAATCGGGCAGGAGGATAACCCTCCTGCCCCTTGTGTTATTTCGGTCACAAACTACTGCATTCATCTAGTGCTTTGCCAATATCATTAATAATATCTTCGGCATCCTCAATACCCACCGATATCCGGATAGTACCCGGCTTTAACCCAATCTCCGCAAGCTTTTCATCAGGTACCTGTGAATGTGTTGTTGCAGCAGGACAGCTTACAATTGTCCGAGAATCGCCGAGGTTTGCGACAATAGAGATAATCTCCAAACTGTCACAGAACTTCGCAGCGACCTCTCTTGAGCCTTTTATTTCAAAGCAAAATACAGGGCTCTGACCTTTCGGGAAGTACTTCTGGTACATTCCATGATACGGAGAACCGGCCAGACCTGGATAGCTAACCGATTCAATCATACTGTGTGAGTTTAGGAACTCTGCTACCTTAATGCCATTCTCACAGTGGCGCTGCATACGAAGTCCGAGTGTCTCGAGTCCTAGTAGTGTTACCCATGAGTTGAAGGGTGATATTGATGCACCAACATCTCTAAGTATATGGGTACGAAGCTTGGTAATAAATGCGGCATCACCACAATCATTGGCATATACAATGCCGTGGTAGCTGGCGTCGGGCTCATTATAGTCAGGGAAGCGAGGATTGTCCTTCCAGACAAACTTTCCGCTATCAACTACCACACCGCCGAGCACTGTTCCGTTTCCTGTTAAATACTTTGTGGAGGAGTAAACTACAATGTCTGCGCCATGCTCAATAGGCCTAAGCAGATAGGGTGTTGCTTCCGTATTGTCTGCGATAAGAGGGACACCATTCTCATGTGCTACTCGTGCAATTTGCTCAATATCAGGAATGTCACCTAGGGGATTTCCCATTGTCTCTATAAAGTACGCTCTTGTTTTATCGTTTGTAGCTCGTCTGAAAGCGTCAGGGTCGTGGGCGTCAACATAGTTTGCCTTTATGCCCATCTGTCCAAGGGTTTTTGACATAAGGTTTACTGCGCCGCCATAAATAGCCTTGGCCGAAACGATTTCGTCACCGCTGCGTGCCAGGTTTAGCAATGTCATTGTAATAGCTCCGTGTCCGCTGGAGGCAGCCATCGCACCAATCCCGCCATCGAGGGCAGCCATTCGCTTTTCAAGCACATCGGTCGTGGGGTTCTGAAGCCGTGTGTAGATGTTTCCACTCTCCTCAAGGGCAAAAAGCCTTCTTGCGTGCTCAGTGCTCTCAAAGGCATATGCAGAAGTCATATAAATTGGCACAGCTCTCGAACCAGTTGTTTTTTCAGGCGAATACCCTGCATGAATGGCTTTTGTGTCAAATTTCATCTCAGACTGTCCTTTCAGATGTATTAGTTTTATGCTAAATCTGCACTACCGCAGACATTGCATCACCCAACACCGACCAAAGAATTGTCGGGGTAAATTGGCTTTCCGTCACCAAAATCCTTACCCTCTACGAGTAATAATACATTTTGGATGTTGTTATTCGCACTTGTAAGCGAGGTTACTATGGATTGAACAATCAGATTCATATCGTAGTTATCTGCGTAGTTAGAAGTAAACTCTTTTGAGAAGTTGACAATACAGGTTTGTCTGTCCCTCTCAACACCAAGCAACATCGTTCCCTTCGGTATCACAGACATAAACCCATAGCCGTCAATACCTGATATTAGTTTCTCAACCACAAGTCGCTCAATATCGAATCCGGATACTGCGTCTATCCTCGTAGGCAGCATCTCCAGATACTTGTTGTCCTGGGAAATAACATAGAGGTTAATGGTAATAGTCTCATCCTTGTAATGGCCTATTACGCTCTCATTCTTTCTCATAACCTCATTGCCGTAAATTCGCTCACCCTCAACCAGAAACTGAACACCCTCAATTGATTCAGTTGAGCACAGTGAGTTTGTTATTGAATAGAGTGTTTGAACCTCTATGGCTTTGCTCTTGTACAGCCCGTCTAAGAATTCCTTGGATAGATTCACATAGCAGATATTGTTACTGACTTCAATATTCAAAAGCTTTGTATTCGGATTGATTATCCTCTTGTACCCTTCAGCGCTGCTATCACTGTCGGGCCCCTTTATTAACTCTTCGACAACATATCTCGCAATTGACTCATTCTCACGCATGATTATATTCTTGCGTTCTCCAACAACATACTCGGTGTTTCCATCGCTGTAGTAGAGTACTGCCTGGAGCTCAACCGGCCTTAGTGACATGTCACCAGTTACAATATTTTCAACAGACAACTTTGTCGCGGAAAATGCGGGATGCGGCTTGCCTTCAACAGTTATGCTTACTGTTGATACACCTTCTATTTCACATAGGGTAAGAACTGTGCACGCATTTGCACATGCAAGAGCTACACCGTAAAGCTCACCATACTCCTCTGATAGATGCACTGTTATGTCTTCTCCGGCATAGGCGATCCCAAGCAACTTTACTCCAATGGGAAACGGCCTTGATAATCCATCTTCCACAGGATCAGAAAGCAGTATTCTAACTGCCTGCTCTACCCTGTCTCCAGAGCGGCCAACAGGAACCTTCACCATAGCTAATGCAGGCTCGGAGACTGGGGAAGATATGTTGTTGAGATAGTAGACGCTAATTACATCACCATCATAGGAATCTTTGTTAAAGGCCAGTAGAACAACCAGCAGAACAATAAGAACGGAAACGATCCCAATAATTATTGCGGTTACTTTCTTATTCATTCTAGCCTCCCTGCGTCTCGGATAAGACCTCCGGATATGGGGAACTTCAGCGTTATTCTGGTTCCCTTCCCCTGCTCACTCTCTGTTTCAATCGTGCCGTTAAGCCGGATAACAGCATTTCTAACTATTGCAAGACCCAGCCCGCTGCCTCCCGCCTCACGGGATCTAGCTTTGTCAACACGGTAAAATCTCTCGTAAATCCTTTCAAGATCTGCTTTTGGAATCCCTACACCGGTATCATCTACGATTAGATTCACCATCTCCTCCTTTTCAAAAAGGAAGACATGGACACGCCCGCCTCTGACATTGTACTTAACAGCATTCTCGATCAGATTAAACACAATCTGGTATACATCATCCTCATTTGCATCAATTAAGCAGTCATCGCTCAACTCGGGAACAATATCGATCTCCTCAATGGATGCAAGCCGCCTGAGCATATGTGTGCACCGCATTACGACTTCCTTGACATCCACCGGTCTTAGTTCGGAGCTGGTATCAGAGTCAAGTCTTGTGACGCTCAGTAGCTTTTCTGCAAGGCGGGTCAGCCGGTTTATCTCTTCTCCGATATCTTCAACGAACTCTCTAACTAATTCTGGAGGCATATTTTCGGTCTGTGTGATAGAGTCGGCAAGAATTTTTATGGAAGCAAGAGGCGTCTTAAGTTCATGTGACGCGTCCGAAACAAATTGCCTTCTTACATTTTCCACACGCTCAAAGCGGTCGGTGAGTGCATTAAACTCGGAGGCAATCTCCGCAATCTCATCTCTGCCCTTGATCTTTGCTTTGTGCGTGTAATCACCTTCTCGCACTTTACGTATCGATGAGAGGAGGGAGCTGATCCTTCTCATCATAAACCTCGATAATATCAAACTTAGTGCTATAACCCCTATGCTGATAAAGAAAGCTATAGTCGATAGGTTTTTCTGTATATCGGAAAGTAGCGCCGCTAGCTCCATATCCGACTCATAGAGATAAACAGTTCCGCTCACACGTCCTTCGATAGTTATGGGAGATGCCGCTCTACTTATAATCCTATCTTCAGCGTGGGAGACAATAAATACGTCATTTCCCTCCATGGCAACTCGGATTTCCTGTAGTAGAATAAGCTTGTTGGTGACATTTTCAGTGTATGAGTTATCGTATACAGCAACAAGATTATCATCGGTTATTATGACACGGTAACCGCCTCTGTCATCAAGGATATTCATCATCTTCTCGACAGAAGCTCTATCTACGGCATCGAGTGTAGAGAGAAGTCTTGAGTACTGAGTGGCTTTATCCTGCATGGTGTCTTGTTTGGAGCGAAAAATGAAGTTTTGGCTGACAAGAACCGGGTATATATTCAATAAAATGAGCATAGCAACTATAATGGCAATGTAGGATAGTGCCACTTTTAGCTGTATGCCCATTCTTATAGGATATTTTGAACTACGCCCTGAAATAGTAGCCTACCCCCCATTTGGTCAGGATAAACTCGGGCTGTGCCGGATTTCTTTCCAGCTTTTCGCGCAGTCTCCTGATATGCACGTCTACTGTACGGATATCTCCGGGGTACTCATATCCCCATACGATATTGAGGAGGTTCTCACG
>FZPS01000151.1_pt271 | contig 13355 bp, 8 predicted proteins | sample 1817821 | NCBI WGS metagenome assembly FZPS01 (sample SAMEA104158645, study PRJEB21678) | metagenome | place: Germany | collected 2015-04-21 | reverse complement strand
TCGTGAGGGTGTGCTTTCGTCACCTCCTTCAACCGCCCGTGGTTCACGCACCCCTCACAGTGGGCGGTCAGGAGAGCCAGCCGCTCGATCTCACCAAGTTTACTGAACGATTCGCCGAGTTCGGCCTTCAGGTCATCGACAGCCTTCTCCGGCACAAGGCTGATCCTCTTGAGGATGAAGACCGTCTGGTTACTCTCGTGCCGTTCCTCAAGCACCGGTTCACGCCAGTGCTGGAGCTGCCAGTTCCGGTAGATCTTCAGATATCAGGATGGTGAAAGTTCAACAGAAGATCTCCGGGACATTCAGGAGCAGGGAAGGAGCAGCGAACTTCTACAGGGTACGGGGATATATCTCAACAGTCAGGAAGAATGGGGAGTCGGTACTCATGGCAATAGGTGGGGCTTTCAGAGGAGAACCTTTCATGCCATCGGCAGCGTAGCGGATACCTGACCTGTTACAGCCAGCTTTCAAAATTAACCTGACGCCGATGAGTCCAATTCAAACTCGATGGCATGGGGAGATATATCGGCTGCGATCACCTTTCAATCCTACCTTAGTCCAATTCAAACGAATGGCGGCGTCCTCGGGCCGGATGGTAAGATCTACTTTCAATCCTACCTTAGTCCAATTCAAACTATAACTTCCTGACGTTTCTTGCTCCGTATTTTGAGCTTTCAATCCTACCTTAGTCCAATTCAAACTCACAAGCACCAGATGACCCTCCACCCCGAAACGCGACTTTCAATCCTACCTTAGTCCAATTCAAACCAGTTATTTTAGCCAAAACACCATTCAATTCGAATTTTACCTTTCAATCCTACCTTAGTCCAATTCAAACGAAGCCCTCTTCCGGCGCGAGATATGTTCTCGTCACCTTTCAATCCTACCTTAGTCCAATTCAAACCTATCTCCTGAAGGATGCTATCTTTAGCACGCCTGACTTTCAATCCTACCTTAGTCCAATTCAAACTGGAGCTGCGCCTCGTTCGGATTTGGAGGTTTTGCCTTTCAATCCTACCTTAGTCCAATTCAAACGGTCCGGTCTGGACGGTGAGGTCATCAGATTCAATCCTTTCAATCCTACCTTAGTCCAATTCAAACTCGCCGTATACTCGTAAGATTGCACAGATTAAGAAGGAGGCTTTCAATCCTACCTTAGTCCAATTCAAACCCACAAGAGCCTGCACTGTACTCATGGATCGGAAAGCCTTTCAATCCTACCTTAGTCCAATTCAAACGTAACAGTTGTTACTGTACAGACACACAGACACACTTTCAATCCTACCTTAGTCCAATTCAAACTACAAGAAGGGTTGAAAAACGGACTCACGCTAATATGACTTTCAATCCTACCTTAGTCCAATTCAAACAGTCGATTTGAGACACTTTGACCGCTATAGATATATCTTTCAATCCTACCTTAGTCCAATTCAAACTGGCAGGGAGTCTGGCAGTATGTTTGTTCCGGAGACCTTTCAATCCTACCTTAGTCCAATTCAAACATCATCCGGGGTGAAAACACCATCGACGGACAAGTCACTTTCAATCCTACCTTAGTCCAATTCAAACGATGTTGTCGTGTGCATCGCGGACGTCCTCAAATGACCTTTCAATCCTACCTTAGTCCAATTCAAACTCAACCGGTCGAGTTTCCACATCGCCAGGAGGTTGAGCAACTTTCAATCCTACCTTAGTCCAATTCAAACGAATACAAGTGTTCGCGACTTCCATCATAATAATAATCTTTCAATCCTACCTTAGTCCAATTCAAACTAGATTAGCCCCGGTTAGATTAGATCCGGATAGATCTTTCAATCCTACCTTAGTCCAATTCAAACTTTTACCTCCAATTTAGTCAATTACAATAAGAATCGCTTTCAATCCTACCTTAGTCCAATTCAAACGGCAGAATATGGCGATGTGTTGATTGCGTTTGATGCCTTTCAATCCTACCTTAGTCCAATTCAAACGGTGTAACGGTAAAACATTCTATTTTAAATTGTACCTTTCAATCCTACCTTAGTCCAATTCAAACCTATCCGGTGGTGTTTCCCTCGGATGATGTAGGTACTTTCAATCCTACCTTAGTCCAATTCAAACATGTTTTGGCATTTTTCAATAGTGAATCAATTTCAACAGCTTTCAATCCTACCTTAGTCCAATTCAAACTATTTACACGTTGCGCAACACTTCCCGCCACGCATGTCTTTCAATCCTACCTTAGTCCAATTCAAACTTCTCGCCCTACACTTCTTCCCAATTGTCGCATAACCTTTCAATCCTACCTTAGTCCAATTCAAACTTGTATGGTGCACAATGATTCAGACAACTAATGACTTTCAATCCTACCTTAGTCCAATTCAAACTCCCGCAATCGTTTAAATTCGTAGTAGCGCTGAAAACTTTCAATCCTACCTTAGTCCAATTCAAACCGAAACATACGGTGCGTTCGACTTCGTCGAAATGTACTTTCAATCCTACCTTAGTCCAATTCAAACTCACGCGGCGCAACTATCTGATGCGACAACCGAGCAGACTTTCAATCCTACCTTAGTCCAATTCAAACGTGTGCGGCCGGGTCTTCTCGCGGATCTCCTCAGACACCTTTCAATCCTACCTTAGTCCAATTCAAACACTACAGAAGAGTTTTCGATTGACGTCCTCAAAGAGCACTTTCAATCCTACCTTAGTCCAATTCAAACGACGATCAGGGTAAGATCACAGTTGTCAGGCAGCATGAGCTTTCAATCCTACCTTAGTCCAATTCAAACTTGAGGGAGGCTCGCCTACGGTGCGCCGACCTGATCTTTCAATCCTACCTTAGTCCAATTCAAACAATCCGAGTCAAACACTGCAGGCCAACCATTCAGTGCTTTCAATCCTACCTTAGTCCAATTCAAACTCTCGGGCCTGGCCTCGTGCACTTATCCTTATGAGGGCTTTCAATCCTACCTTAGTCCAATTCAAACGCCTTATACAGGTCTCGTGTCGAAGTCGTCCGGCATCTTTCAATCCTACCTTAGTCCAATTCAAACTCACCGATTATACGCCCGCCGTTCCAAAAGATAAAGACTTTCAATCCTACCTTAGTCCAATTCAAACCGATGCGGGTCGAGAACCTCCCCGGTCTCGACATTGACTTTCAATCCTACCTTAGTCCAATTCAAACCGATAATTTAGCCCGAGCAGGAACGTCCACTGCCACTTTCAATCCTACCTTAGTCCAATTCAAACACTTCAAGGAGCATATCTTTCGCAGCAGACATGTCCTCTTTCAATCCTACCTTAGTCCAATTCAAACATGCTATATCCTCTCCAGGTGCAGGCGGTTCTTCGCCTTTCAATCCTACCTTAGTCCAATTCAAACGCACGCTCCTCAAACTGTACTACCGAGGGATTGTTCTTTCAATCCTACCTTAGTCCAATTCAAACAAATAATCCTCACTGGATTTGATCCGACGTCTAAAACTTTCAATCCTACCTTAGTCCAATTCAAACTCGCGAGAAGGAAGATATACTCGTGGCTCTTCGTCCTTTCAATCCTACCTTAGTCCAATTCAAACGTTATTGATCGTCTGCTTGATGATTACGTGAAACATGACTTTCAATCCTACCTTAGTCCAATTCAAACTGTGTTTCGAGCGCATCAATACCTATCAGATCATCAGCTTTCAATCCTACCTTAGTCCAATTCAAACGGTGACTGTGACGGCCAGAGCGCCCCCGACAACCTCCCTTTCAATCCTACCTTAGTCCAATTCAAACCGTTCGGCTCGACCCCGTGGACGGTCGCTGAATTAACTTTCAATCCTACCTTAGTCCAATTCAAACCCTCGTCGGGTGTCGGGTCCATCGGCACCTCGTCGAGCCTTTCAATCCTACCTTAGTCCAATTCAAACACGGTAGATTGTTCAATGATTTTTATTTTAATGAACTTTCAATCCTACCTTAGTCCAATTCAAACCGAGTGCAAACATCAGGAAGCGATCGCGCTCCCGGCGCTTTCAATCCTACCTTAGTCCAATTCAAACAAGGCTAAGGGCAGGCGGTTCCAGCAGGCGGTCCGGCCTTTCAATCCTACCTTAGTCCAATTCAAACCCTGCTCGCCCTCGTCGCCACCCTCGCCGGTCATCCCTTTCAATCCTACCTTAGTCCAATTCAAACTTAGAATTTTTCAGAAGAAACAAAAATGCTGAATTAACTTTCAATCCTACCTTAGTCCAATTCAAACCGTGACGTCGCCGCCGTACTGGGGCCTGCGTGACTACTTTCAATCCTACCTTAGTCCAATTCAAACCGACTCCAGCCGAGGCTGGCCCGTGGCCTCCACCCCTTTCAATCCTACCTTAGTCCAATTCAAACAAAACCCCATTTGCGTTGATGCTACACCAAAAGTGATCTTTCAATCCTACCTTAGTCCAATTCAAACCGCCGAGTGGCCGAAGAAACACGTGTCGCCCGGTCTACCTTTCAATCCTACCTTAGTCCAATTCAAACGTGCCTCACTTCCTTGTGGTTCGGGATTTATTACACTTTCAATCCTACCTTAGTCCAATTCAAACTTGATTATCGGCTCGCCTACATCCAGGAACGGGTAGACTTTCAATCCTACCTTAGTCCAATTCAAACTGAGGAATTATGGAAGTGACCGTATCTAAATCAGCACTTTCAATCCTACCTTAGTCCAATTCAAACTGTCGCATATGAGTAATAAACCAGTCTGCATGTATGCTTTCAATCCTACCTTAGTCCAATTCAAACGATAAATAGCCGTTAATCCTTTGAGTATATCGAACTTTCAATCCTACCTTAGTCCAATTCAAACAACCCTTTTACTATAGGTATACGGTTCAATCCGCAAACTTTCAATCCTACCTTAGTCCAATTCAAACGTCATCGCACCCGCCTCCGCCACACTCGCTCGGAGATCTTTCAATCCTACCTTAGTCCAATTCAAACCCTCTGTAGACTGCGTATAATCGACGATCTTGTATCTTTCAATCCTACCTTAGTCCAATTCAAACAGGTCGCCCTCGAGCAGGCGCGGGTCCGGGTGAGTCCTTTCAATCCTACCTTAGTCCAATTCAAACTGAGAAAAGGTTTCTTGCAGTAGTTGAGCATGATAACTTTCAATCCTACCTTAGTCCAATTCAAACTATCAGTCTGCATGTTCGTTTGTGTTCCCCATAATGCTTTCAATCCTACCTTAGTCCAATTCAAACTATGCTCCACCGTTTTTAGGCGTCGGATCAAATCCAGCTTTCAATCCTACCTTAGTCCAATTCAAACCAGTCTGCATGTTCGTCCGTGTTCCTCATGTATGCTTTCAATCCTACCTTAGTCCAATTCAAACTGAAAAACTCTTTAACAGTCTCAATGAGCATTTAGCTTTCAATCCTACCTTAGTCCAATTCAAACGGTCTCAAACAAGAGGATAAGGTAAGTAGTGCAAGCTTTCAATCCTACCTTAGTCCAATTCAAACAAAAATATGCCGGGGTTAATTATTATATCGGTTATGACTTTCAATCCTACCTTAGTCCAATTCAAACATACCGAAGAAACCCTAGAGGAAATGAATGTTGAAACTTTCAATCCTACCTTAGTCCAATTCAAACATGAGGTGTAATGATGGAGAAATCAACCTTTAAAGACTTTCAATCCTACCTTAGTCCAATTCAAACATGAAAAAGAGTTTTTGGCAGTAGTTGAGCATGATAACTTTCAATCCTACCTTAGTCCAATTCAAACTGCTAATGAAGTGCATTATTTCGGTTCTCAATCGGATCTTTCAATCCTACCTTAGTCCAATTCAAACCGTGCAGAAGGTCTTAACCGACCCGACGAACCGGGCTTTCAATCCTACCTTAGTCCAATTCAAACGCCGGCCGGCTCCAGAACCCGACTGCAACTCCTCCGGCTTTCAATCCTACCTTAGTCCAATTCAAACAGTGTAAATCTGAATGATGTCACCCGCCTTAAGGCCTTTCAATCCTACCTTAGTCCAATTCAAACACCCGAGCACCGGCAACCTCGCGACTGCCAAATCAACTTTCAATCCTACCTTAGTCCAATTCAAACTCCGATTCTGCAAGACGTTCGATGCGTGGTTCCTCCTTTCAATCCTACCTTAGTCCAATTCAAACGCATATCCGGCAGACGGTTGACGCTGACGTGGTAGATCTTTCAATCCTACCTTAGTCCAATTCAAACGATCCGGGCCTGCATCGTGCAGACGCCAGGATACTCTTTCAATCCTACCTTAGTCCAATTCAAACTGTGCAGGGCGTGCAGGGTCGCCGTCACGCCGGCGACTTTCAATCCTACCTTAGTCCAATTCAAACGGCCCGATCTCCATCTGGAAGAATCCGGCCGCCGGGAGCTTTCAATCCTACCTTAGTCCAATTCAAACCAAGTGTATTATCAGAACCAAAAGTTCATGTATTTGTCTTTCAATCCTACCTTAGTCCAATTCAAACACAAACCGCACACCCTGTAGTATGACACCTATTACACTTTCAATCCTACCTTAGTCCAATTCAAACCCTTTTACAGGCACAACTAAAACATACTCTCTCTGACTTTCAATCCTACCTTAGTCCAATTCAAACAGGACATAGTGCACCACAATCTTTTGTGATGTAAAACAGCTTTCAATCCTACCTTAGTCCAATTCAAACGTTTCAGTATGTGTAACATAGTTTCCTCACTCCCATTCTTTCAATCCTACCTTAGTCCAATTCAAACAAGTAGAAATAATTGTATCAGAAGAATGGTGAAACAACTTTCAATCCTACCTTAGTCCAATTCAAACACGAAACCCAATCCAGGAGAGCACCGGTATACTGTTCCTTTCAATCCTACCTTAGTCCAATTCAAACCCCTGGGGTTCTACAACTGCAACTGAAACATTAATTGCTTTCAATCCTACCTTAGTCCAATTCAAACCCTTTTCAGAATCGAATCTCATTACCACATTGTAAAACTTTCAATCCTACCTTAGTCCAATTCAAACAGAGGAACTTGCCAAGATCAATCTACTTGAACGTAGGACTTTCAATCCTACCTTAGTCCAATTCAAACCTCGATGATGCCGACCAGGTGCTGTCCCCGCCGCGGCCTTTCAATCCTACCTTAGTCCAATTCAAACTGCCGCGACGTAAAACGCTCCTGCCGGGGTGTTGCTGTCTTTCAATCCTACCTTAGTCCAATTCAAACGATGTCAGGCGTGTTCGCCATCGTCGCGGCCCTCGTCTCTTTCAATCCTACCTTAGTCCAATTCAAACGCTCCCTCGCCGACGTGGCTGTGATGCACGTTGAGCCTTTCAATCCTACCTTAGTCCAATTCAAACCTTGTCGCCGACCTGCAGCGTCACACGATCCGCCCCCTTTCAATCCTACCTTAGTCCAATTCAAACCGGACCGTCATCCACAGTTACGGCTTGGACTGCCGTCTTTCAATCCTACCTTAGTCCAATTCAAACTAGTAGGCGAGTTCCCGGCCGGAACGGTCCGCGAATCTTTCAATCCTACCTTAGTCCAATTCAAACCCGGCACCCATCGGAGACCCGATCGTCGCCGACGGCTTTCAATCCTACCTTAGTCCAATTCAAACTGCGAGTCCTGGACCCGCTGGACCTCACCAACCGCAGCTTTCAATCCTACCTTAGTCCAATTCAAACGACCGGGTTGCTGTCTGGCTCTCGATCAAGATGCAGACTTTCAATCCTACCTTAGTCCAATTCAAACCATTCTGGGTGTCGGTTCCCGCCCCCGGTTTACAGGCTTTCAATCCTACCTTAGTCCAATTCAAACAGTCTGGGAGGACATCGAGCAGTTCGGCCGGTTCCCCTTTCAATCCTACCTTAGTCCAATTCAAACCCTGTAAACCGGGGGCGGGAACCGACACCCAGAATGGCTTTCAATCCTACCTTAGTCCAATTCAAACGATACCATTCCTGCCAGCCAGTCCAGGGGGCCCGGACTTTCAATCCTACCTTAGTCCAATTCAAACTTGTATCCGTCCAGATACATACTACCTGTTGCAGACTTTCAATCCTACCTTAGTCCAATTCAAACGCGCAATAACAGTCATGGGATTAGGTGTCCATTTAGCTTTCAATCCTACCTTAGTCCAATTCAAACGTGTCGGGGGACCAGAGGATGCCCCACCCGAGCCCGGACCTTTCAATCCTACCTTAGTCCAATTCAAACATGATATCCTTCCGCGTTTCCAAACCGATCCGCTCTCTTTCAATCCTACCTTAGTCCAATTCAAACAGCGACCTGCTCTCGCTGCTCCGGCACGATCACCGACTTTCAATCCTACCTTAGTCCAATTCAAACCGACTACCTCCACCTGCGAGGACGGCACATAGACCTTTCAATCCTACCTTAGTCCAATTCAAACCCACTATGCCCGGAACACCGGGGAGTGCACGATCGCCTTTCAATCCTACCTTAGTCCAATTCAAACGCCGAAGAGACGTCGCCACCTCTGCCGCCCCCGCGATCTTTCAATCCTACCTTAGTCCAATTCAAACATTATTTGCTCCGCGCCATGTCGGACCACTACAACACTTTCAATCCTACCTTAGTCCAATTCAAACTCGCATCTCGTCCCGGTCCGCCGCGTCGAGCTGTCTTTCAATCCTACCTTAGTCCAATTCAAACGACGAGTGCCCTCATGCCGCCGGCTCCCGGAGCTGCCTTTCAATCCTACCTTAGTCCAATTCAAACTTGCAGGCGGTGGTGCAGGGGCCGGCACAATTCTTGCTTTCAATCCTACCTTAGTCCAATTCAAACGTCAAGGACGCCTGCTACGCGATGTCCGAGGTCGCCCTTTCAATCCTACCTTAGTCCAATTCAAACGTCAAGGACGCCTGCTACGCGATGTCCGAGGTCGCCCTTTCAATCCTACCTTAGTCCAATTCAAACCGGCGACGCGCCCGTATTCTGTGGTCGCCCGTCCGCTTTCAATCCTACCTTAGTCCAATTCAAACGTCATGCCCCGGATCTTCTCTTCGGCTCGCTCATCGTCTTTCAATCCTACCTTAGTCCAATTCAAACCGAGGATAAGTGGGTCCGGCCGCTCCCTACTCACCCGCTTTCAATCCTACCTTAGTCCAATTCAAACGCATTCTCCTCCGCGATGATCCGCTCATATTCCGCTCTTTCAATCCTACCTTAGTCCAATTCAAACACGAGTGCCCCCACGCCGCCGGCTCCCGGAGCTGCCTTTCAATCCTACCTTAGTCCAATTCAAACTTCCCGGGCGGTGATACTGACAACTGCCCTGTATGCACTTTCAATCCTACCTTAGTCCAATTCAAACGAAGTTCTCGACTGATACCCGGTGACTGCCACACCTCTTTCAATCCTACCTTAGTCCAATTCAAACAGCTGCGCGTCAGTCTCGGCGTCCCGGCCGCCTGAGGTCTTTCAATCCTACCTTAGTCCAATTCAAACATCCGCTCGAGTGCGCGACAGGCGTCGCCGGTGAGGCTTTCAATCCTACCTTAGTCCAATTCAAACCGTTCCGGTCCATGTTCTCGGTCACGAACTTATAGATCTTTCAATCCTACCTTAGTCCAATTCAAACGGCGATCCGTTCCTGCGCTTTGCACTCGACGCCGAACTTTCAATCCTACCTTAGTCCAATTCAAACGCCCTCGAGGAACCCCGACGGAACCTTCACCCCGACCTTTCAATCCTACCTTAGTCCAATTCAAACGGGCGACCTGCTCCAGCGGGCACCAGGTCGGGATGAGCTTTCAATCCTACCTTAGTCCAATTCAAACGCTGATCAGGAGATCGGCGCCGTGCTGCTCCGGTAGCTTTCAATCCTACCTTAGTCCAATTCAAACCGGCTTTGAATACCTCTCCAGAATCCAGACGAAGAGCTTTCAATCCTACCTTAGTCCAATTCAAACTTAGGAGCCGTCTTAGGAGCCGTCTTAGTAGCTCCCGTCCTTTCAATCCTACCTTAGTCCAATTCAAACGGCGGTGATGAGTGAACGGATGAAGGTGATAAAAAAGCTTTCAATCCTACCTTAGTCCAATTCAAACTAAACGCCTCCATAGACTGCGTATAATCGACGATCTCACTTTCAATCCTACCTTAGTCCAATTCAAACACCGCGACCACCTCCGCAGCGGTGACGATCATCGTCTTTCAATCCTACCTTAGTCCAATTCAAACGGACCAGCTCAGCGAGCGGGGGTGGCAGCGGATCGGCTTTCAATCCTACCTTAGTCCAATTCAAACCATCTCCTCGACACGCGCGCCTGTGGTGACGCCGAAGCTTTCAATCCTACCTTAGTCCAATTCAAACACGCTGCGTACGCTCGTCTTCGCGTCCGGACTCGAGGACTTTCAATCCTACCTTAGTCCAATTCAAACGCTCACAGACGGATCGGTCGCTGATGCTGACCGAGCACTTTCAATCCTACCTTAGTCCAATTCAAACTGGCGGCCGGGACCGACGGGGACCTCGCCACAGCACCTTTCAATCCTACCTTAGTCCAATTCAAACCAGGTCTTCGGCTCCATGGCCGACGATATGAATGAGCTTTCAATCCTACCTTAGTCCAATTCAAACAATGAGATTCGATTCTGATAAGGGTTTTTCCCGAAACTTTCAATCCTACCTTAGTCCAATTCAAACTGACGTACTGATCTGTAGATTTCACTTCCTCATGTGCTTTCAATCCTACCTTAGTCCAATTCAAACAAAGGAAACTAACAACTAGAAAAGCACTCGAACAACCTTTCAATCCTACCTTAGTCCAATTCAAACGCGTAAGTTCTACATTGAGACTTACACGATTTATGGTACTTTCAATCCTACCTTAGTCCAATTCAAACGGTGTGGCGGTGTGCTCGCTCCGAATGGCCTCATTTATCTTTCAATCCTACCTTAGTCCAATTCAAACCTGCCGCGTCGCGGTCCTCCAGTGCCACGCCAGCGACTTTCAATCCTACCTTAGTCCAATTCAAACCTGCATCACCACGAGCAGGTGATAGACGTCGACCTCCTTTCAATCCTACCTTAGTCCAATTCAAACGAGCACGCCCGGCCGCATAAGACGCGCCGAATGTGAGCTTTCAATCCTACCTTAGTCCAATTCAAACGGTATCGGTTCGTGCCGTCAATATGACGGCGAATAGCTTTCAATCCTACCTTAGTCCAATTCAAACACGGGTCGAGCTGATAGGTCTTGGCGAGCTGCATCAGCCTTTCAATCCTACCTTAGTCCAATTCAAACTCGGACGGTGCACGCGGTGGTCAAAAAGGGCACTCCTTTCAATCCTACCTTAGTCCAATTCAAACCCGCCAGCGTCCGTGACGCCGAAAAGCCCGGAAGAGCTTTCAATCCTACCTTAGTCCAATTCAAACAGCCGGCGGGCGTCGTCCATACTGGTCGTGATGCCGGCTTTCAATCCTACCTTAGTCCAATTCAAACTGCGGCCGCAGACGCTCTCGACCAGATCGCCGCGTCGCCTTTCAATCCTACCTTAGTCCAATTCAAACGGGTGGACGCCGGACTACTGCCTCGATCGCCTATCACTTTCAATCCTACCTTAGTCCAATTCAAACTCGCGGTCCGCCCGGTAGATCCGGATGTTGACGAACTCTTCTTTCAATCCTACCTTAGTCCAATTCAAACGGAAGGGGAACGCGATGCAAATATCCCCGTGTTTTGTGGCTTTCAATCCTACCTTAGTCCAATTCAAACGCGACCGGCTCGTGACGCTCGGTATCGATCCGGAGACTTTCAATCCTACCTTAGTCCAATTCAAACCGCCGAGATTCGCGAGATACTCGGCCTCGCTCTTGACTTTCAATCCTACCTTAGTCCAATTCAAACATGTTGCCAGTCTAGACATACGTGAGCCTCCGATTCTTTCAATCCTACCTTAGTCCAATTCAAACCGGTCCCGGCGATCGCGCCGACGGAGTAGAGGAGATCGACTTTCAATCCTACCTTAGTCCAATTCAAACCCGGGTGGCACAAACTCGCGACCGGCGACCTGACACCTTTCAATCCTACCTTAGTCCAATTCAAACGGCGCTCAAGCCCATCGAGCAGACCCTCGCCCGCAAGACTTTCAATCCTACCTTAGTCCAATTCAAACCGTATTCAATCTCCCAGTAAAAGACACAGAACCCTTATCTTTCAATCCTACCTTAGTCCAATTCAAACTGATCTATCTACCGGCGAATGTACCCCGGTGGATGTCTTTCAATCCTACCTTAGTCCAATTCAAACCCCGGCGACCCACCTCACTGAGTCGAAGAGCACCTTCCTTTCAATCCTACCTTAGTCCAATTCAAACAGCGACGAGGAGATCGAGGCCCTCCTCGACCTCAACAACTTTCAATCCTACCTTAGTCCAATTCAAACGCGGTTCGCCCTCACCCATGCAATCAGGTCCGGATGCCTTTCAATCCTACCTTAGTCCAATTCAAACTCGCCGCAGCACCGCGCCGCCGCGACCGCATACGATCTTTCAATCCTACCTTAGTCCAATTCAAACTAGATATGACGGTCAAGCTCAACGCAGCCGGGTATGCTTTCAATCCTACCTTAGTCCAATTCAAACTCCGTGCAGGGAGAGGTTTGGATTCTTCTTCCATCCGCCTTTCAATCCTACCTTAGTCCAATTCAAACCGCACTATAAATTCAGGCTCAGGCACTATCGTAGACTTTCAATCCTACCTTAGTCCAATTCAAACTGTGGAGCCAAACCGAATACATTATATATCCATGAGCTTTCAATCCTACCTTAGTCCAATTCAAACGTCGCGGAACTGGTCTGCCAAATCGCCCTGTGTGAGCCTTTCAATCCTACCTTAGTCCAATTCAAACTCGTTCGACGTCCGGCTCGTCCCCCTCCTCTGAGGGCTTTCAATCCTACCTTAGTCCAATTCAAACGCGGCTGAACTCCTCTCCTCCGGGGGTGAGTAGTGAACTTTCAATCCTACCTTAGTCCAATTCAAACGTATCCCGGCGTTTCCGGGGTTTTGAGGTGGTAAACGACTTTCAATCCTACCTTAGTCCAATTCAAACTCACGGGATACCCACTAAAAGAGATAGCAACAAAAACTTTCAATCCTACCTTAGTCCAATTCAAACTGCTGATAGGTCACCTGATCGGTGGCACTGTAAGCGATCTTTCAATCCTACCTTAGTCCAATTCAAACCAGCCAATGAAGCCGTCGATCGTTGTCGACAAAAATACTTTCAATCCTACCTTAGTCCAATTCAAACACGTCGGGTGTGGGACGGTGAAGACCGGATCCTCGTCTTTCAATCCTACCTTAGTCCAATTCAAACGTGGTCCGGGCAATCG